>Ga0075120_10001903_pt1 | contig 15654 bp, 11 predicted proteins | sample AntAceMetag02UKL_FD_69792 | JGI IMG/M metagenome (GOLD analysis project Ga0075120, IMG submission 69792) | Saline lake microbial communities from Ace Lake, Antarctica - Antarctic Ace Lake Metagenome 02UKL | ecosystem: Environmental > Aquatic > Non-marine Saline and Alkaline > Saline | place... | reverse complement strand
TTGCCGCGGTACGTCTTCGCTGTTTCCATGCCTTCAAGTTTCATGGATAAATAAATACAAGACTTTTACTAAAATATCAAGCAATTGAAAAAGGCGCCCTCACAGAAATAAATTCGAGCCATGACCCTGTCCCCGGATTTTCCCGACTTCATTATGCTCTTTTTGCGATCAGCAGGGTTCTTCCAACAGTTCCGAGAATACGCTTATTCTGCATCCTCTGTACCTGATTCCCGCTCATGCGTTCAGAGGACAGCGGTCATTCTTTCCAAACGTAAGGACCAGGCCAGCGCAAGATCCATGTGATAATGACTGGCAATGTATTCCATATCATGACCTTCGGAAAGCAAAGTGTCGATTTTGCCAAAATTGGCATTTCCGACAATTTCCGATGCCCGGGTTCGACTCGTCCCCACCATCTTCCCAATCTCATCCTGGGCCATCCAAGACGGCTCAGCCGGATAATAACGGTGTTTCGACCTGCCTTCTGCCGTCCTCTTATATCCGAGATCCAGGTATTGACGGTCTGCTGGATAACCCCCAGTTTTTCTGCAAGGGCCGATTCGGTCCACTTACATTCCGGATCTGAAGTGGAAATTGAGCCCCGATCTCAAGCGCTTCAACATAGGAGCTGATGGTCTTTTCGCTCTTGTTTCCTCTCGGGTAGATAAATTGGTCCCAGGTTAAATCAGAGATATTGACTTCCATTGGCCCTCCAGAGAATACCTTGAATACTTATCGATCGAGTTCTATTGGCCCCTCTCTTTTTTGCAGCTCTTTTACTTACTGTATTGAGATTTGTAAAGTTGTGCTGCCGGAGTGAAGGAAAGACCGCCTGTGTAAAAAAGAGTCGCTGTTACTCTTTTCCCAATTCTAAAATTTCCTTTTGCAGGTTGTCCATTTGCTCAGCCGGGATACCGGCAGGCGGCAACCCCGGACGACCGTTGTCATCAGCAATACCAAGGAAGATATAACCGCCGCCAAGATTGTTAAAATCATTAGCAAAAACGCACAGGGTGTGCAAAACGGCCTCCGGATTCCAACCACGTTTAAACTCAAGCCGCTCCCACTCCACAGGGAGGCCCCGCAGCACTTTATGGATACTGACAGGCAGACTCATATTTTATGGTTCCTTAATCATATAGCCGCTGTTCCTTCGATTCCAGAACGGGCTTAATTACTGCGAGGAGTCAAAAAGGGGCACTGTCGTCCTTCTTTTCGAAATATTCGCTCGTATTAATCCAAGCATTGCGTCCTCGGGATTCCCCACCCCAATATACTGCAATATGTTGATATCAAGGAGCATCCTCGTCTTCAATCCTGCTCCAAATATTGATCCCACGGGGGCAAATCTTTAATTGGTAGCGTAGGCTTAAAAGGGCTTACACTACCCGGAGGCGTAATATCTGGATACATAGCGGGGTGAAATGAAAGTCCGTACGCGATTGCAAGCATTCCAAAGTTATCTTCTATGTCTTGGATATTTTCATCTTTATAATTGAGGTCAAATGGAATGTCCAATTCTTGAATTCTTATTTTTTCAACTATGTTTGATGGCTCCTCTGAAAGTTGTTTTTTTATTACAGAAATTTTGGATCCTCCTCCTATTTGAAAGAGTGTATATTCCTGCCATCGTAACGAACTCGCCTCTTTTTTATACGCCTCTCTCCATGTTTTTTGATAATTTGAAAATATAGTTTCTCCGGTCGGTGAAGCAATTTTATCAAAATTGTCACTTTGTATAGTACATTCCCCGCTCCGCAATTTTAATTTAAGGCGTTTTGTAACTGACATTCTTTGTTTCAAAATTCTAAGGCGTTGAAGCAATTCACTTTTTTCATTATCGGACATGTCATATGAAAAGTATCCTTGTTCTATGAGCCATTTTAATAATGCACTATCAATTTCATTGGCTCCTACTACATGCGTTTCGGCACTGTAGATTGACAGTTTGTTATTGAGAAACTTTGACAGACGGAAAAAAGATACATCCGTGGTGCCGGCGCCAACATCTGCAATTCCGTAGAGACCTTCGTCAGCTACTGGAGACATGACGTAAGAAAATACGGCTGTAATGGTTTCCGGTTGAACAAAGGTGGTGCGAATTTCTGGTCCAGGTATTTCAGGACATGAAATTTTTAAATCTTTGATGGTTTGATAAAGATCATTAATGTCAGCCCCATTATGCACATATTCGTGCATGCAGTTTGCATAGAAAAGAGATTCATTAAAAGCAGTTTCAACTTCTTCATTTTCCATAAAGTTTATCGGGACAGCAGCATTTAATGTCATCTTGAAATCGTAGCCTTTGCCAAATTGTTTTTCTATTTTCCGTCTAACGATTCCTATTACGTAAGCAAGATATATGGTGCCTAGTTCGCATGGACAAAACGATAGATAAATTCCATTATTTCCAGGTAATTTAATTTCTGCTGGACTCAGATGGACGGTGTGATCAACAACAAGATTACAATTGTTTTGAAGATCGGGGTCGTGTTGGCAAACCATGCAGATTTTAAATGACCTTATTGCATTCCCTTGTGGTGCTTTTTTCTCGGCTTCACCACCAAAATACAATTTCCCATTGATAACCCTGATGGACGAAGGGAGGACAAAATCAGGATATTCTCTTAAGCCATGATCAAATCCGCAAACCCATGCTTTCTTCCCAATAATATCTCTGTATATAATTTTTGTTCCGCTCGTTCCAAAATCAATGCCAACATTAATAAATTTTTCTTCCTTAAGTTCCGATTTTACCTCTTTAATTGCTCCTCGTCGATGTTCGGCTTTATCTGAATAATCTGAAACAACCGCATCTTTTTCTATTTTTTCAATTTTGCCTGGTTCTATGTCTTCTTCAAATTGGTCATGACTTTTTTTCTCGGCTTTATCACTTTCTTTTTTCTTCTCTGCTCCAAACAATCTCTTTATGGATTCCCAGAAATTATTCATCATGACTAATCCTCAGATATCCGGCACCTACCGGGTTAAAATTGATATAAATTTTTCTAGCATCTTCAAGCTCGTTCCTTTTCATTTCATAAGCTACCTTCAAATTTCTCATTCCACCCTCGACCATTCTTATGTATTGGGGTGCAGATCTTTTATGCCGTGCTCTATCCAATAATTCTTGCTTTTTTTGATATTTCGTAGTGAACGATTGCTCCAGGCTCGTCAACCGGGCACTAATCAGGGCATCATTAATACTTTCAATTTCTTGTCTCTTCTGAGTAATCCTTTTGCCAAATTCATCATCAGCGATCTGTTTAGTTTTGTATCCTTCTTCCACAGAAATACGAGGAAATGTACTTAGCGTTTCGCCTTTTGTGGTTATTTCATTCATAAGATCTTCGCCGAGATCCTCGTTTATGGGAATATCTGAATCGAGGCTTACAAAAATCGTTTCTAATGAACGATGTGACCTCGCAGCATTTACTTCCAGTAGGTAAATAAAATAGAGGAAATCGCTTTCTGGAAACTGGCTACTATTCAAGCTAATCCGTGCAACCGGATGGAGTTCATCCTTGTGATTCTGATAATAAGCAGTTATCGCTCTGGTAATGGGATGACCAATATTAACAAATTCAAGATCAGGGTTGTCGAAGGCTTCTTCTGCTACAAAGGTTACTTGTAGTGAATTCCCGGCAGTTTTTCTGATGAATTGACGGAAGCCCATATCGTCTTGCGGCATGTAACTTCTTACAAATCTGATTAGTTCATCATTGATTGGTAGAGTAAAAACTAGCGATTTACCGTCACCCCTAAGAACACATTTTGGATGATGTTTCTCAAGAAATTCCTTTAAGAATATCTGTAACTCCTCCGGAGAAATAAACCGCTTATGTTTCTGGATTCGTTCAATTTCGTCCGTGAAGAACTCATCATGCCCTATAAACTTTGCACTTTGCACCTCTAATAATTCTAATTCCTGTTTTTTTCTTATTATTACATCAGCAGTTTCAGAAATTCTTTTTTCCTGTTCTTCTGCTGTCAACTTGCTTGTTAATAAGTCCCGTGTTAGCAGCTTTATTTCTTCCCCAAGAATGGCTTCGAGGTCTCCTATGGATTCCTCAAATATGTGTATTCTCTGGTATAGCCTTCTCATTATTCGATCTTCTATGGTCCCGGGAACGGTAAAATTAAAAACAAGAATACGTTCAGATTTCTGGCCGATTCTATCAAGCCGACCTATTCTTTGTTCCACTACCATTGGGTTCCATGGAAGATCATAATTCACCATAATATGGCAAAACTGGAAGTCGAGACCTTCACTACCTACTTCCGATGAAAGCATAATTCTAACAGATTTATCATTCCTGAATTTATCAATTCTTTTATTTCGTTCTTCCGCTGGATAGTCACCACTAATTACGGTATTTTGATATCCAGCAGATCCCAGCTTCCGGGAAAGATATTCGAGAGTTTTTTTGAAGTAGGAGAAGATAATGATTTGACGTCCTGGCTCCGCTTCGTCGATTTCTTTCAACGTTTCCAGAAGGGCATCAAACTTACTGTCCACTCCACGTAATGAGCTGTCTTTAGTGATTTTTACCAATTCAAGATATTCAGGAGAAACAGACCTTTTTGTGTCAAAGAAATCTTCATCGACATCTTCGATTATAATATCTGACAATTCTGAATCCAAGCCACCTAACTCATCTTCCATAATTCTCCGGGTATAATAATCAACCATCGCAGGGATACAGCTGGCTACCTGTCTTTGGGGCATTACAGCGATGAAACTACCAAAAGCGCCCAATCCTTTGTCGGAATACTTGGCAATTACGAAGTTTGTTACCGCATTATAAAATGTCATTTCCGCCTCAGTAAATTCGGGGGAAATGATACGAGCATCACGCTTTGCCTTGATATGAACATCCCGTTTACGTGTTCTGGTAAGAATGTGACCTAAAAGATTTAATCGATTAACATCTCTTTGGAGTTCTACAATCTGTTCCCGATTGGTTCCATCAATTTTGTCAACTCTATTGATAACATCAAAATAGATTGGATTTTTCTGAAACCATTGGCCATCACCACCTCTTGCCATTGTCTCAAGACTTTCTTTGACTTCATCCAGATTCAACGGCGATGTTCTCAATAAACTCAGCGTCCTTAGAACAGCCTTGTTGGCTCTCAGTCTTCTCTTGAATATTTCGAAATTTTCAAATTCATCTGAGTTTAAGACTCTCAAGAGATAAAATAGATCTTCGTTCCCAAGATGTACCGGTGTTGCGGTCAACATCAATACAGCGTCTGCCATATCTGAAAGCGCGAGTCCTAATCTGTGACTCCGCGTTGCAGAATTTCGCATGTGGTGTCCCTCATCAATGACCACCATGTCCAGAGGTGGGGAGGCGGCTTCCCACTCCTCCAGAATGGCTTGACCTCTCAGCGCCTGTAATGAGCAGATTCCCCTCAGCTTTGTATCGCCATGTTTGTCAAGTTTTCTGAGAAAATCTCTGATGTCACCAACCTTCATTATTTGAAAAGCTTCCTGGAACTTGGTCTCCATTTCTCCTTTCCATTTTTGAACAAGGGCGGAAGGACAAACAATCAATATCCTATCCATATCATAACGTGCTTTTTGTTCCTGAAGGATATAGCCGGCTTCAATGGTTTTACCAAGACCAACCTCATCAGCAATAAGCAATCTTTGATCTTGTGAATCGATAAACTTGAGAACCGGTTTAAATTGGAACTCATGAAATTCTGTTCTTGAAGCTTTAAAGGAATAAATGTTTTTCCTTAGAGGAAAGCGAAGTTTTGTAAAGGTTATAAGCTTTGAAAGGGTTTCCCTGTTTCCAAAAACACCGTTGATCAATAAGTCTTCAATACTGGTTCCTGCCTCATAAAGTTCAATGTCTGATTCGGGATGGGTGATAATGTTGCCACCACCAAAATTAACCCGATACCAGCCTTCACCAGCAATAATCTTAGGATCACCCATAATGACCCCAAGCTGATCACGCTGGCTTTTTAATCTAACTTCTTGCCCGGATGTAAATTTACATTCCTTCATAATCAGACAAACCTTGATTCTCTGTGAAAAATCCTTAATCAGTTGTTGCGATTACGAGCTCTCTCCAAGAAACCTCACCGATTAATCGTCATCACTCTTCGATGGATCAAAATCAGAGATTCTATAGTTTACAGAATCGACTTCGTATAACTTCACATTATCACATCGCACAACACTCTCATCAAATAAAACAATATTCTTACCTTTTCCGAGTGCACTCGGGTATATCATCCCATCATATTCGAGGTTTCTGATAATTTCTGTCACATATTGGGTAGGAACATATTCAATACCTGCCTTATGAGGATTGATTGGTCTCGAAAGTTCTTTGCCCAAGCGTCGAAGCAGTCTTTGATCTGAGACTAATGATTCCAACATGTCATTATACTCAAATGGGTCATCTATGACAAAATCGGTTGTTAGGTCAACTAACTGGATTTTATTGATTGTTATAAAAGTTGCCACAGAAACCGTCGCTCCTTTCCAAGGTCTCGCCTCGGATATAGCAGTTTTCGGCCTGTCGGAAAGATAGAGGAAAGAGATCCCCGGTGGATTGGCTCTTCCACCTAAAAGTGTTTTCTCTGGCAGAGGAGCACCCATCTCATTTTTCGGTAGCGGTTTTCTGTCGTTTCCAGATCCTAAACGAGCTCTGTAATATTTTTTATTCTTTCCAACTTTAATTTCTATGCCGGAAAGAACGTCTGGAAGGAATCCTGTGAAATGTAGAATACCTTCATCTATTATAGTAAATCGGCGGTTATTTTTTAAATACTGCGAAAAAGAGTACCAAGAATCATCAAACCCGCTTTCGACATTTTTGTATGCTGAACTAAGATCCCAAGAATTTTCTATGTCGTCTTTTTTCATGGGACGTGGAATCAACGCCTCAAAAAAATCACGAAGGATATCAAAGTTAAAAGCCTCAGAGAAAGGTGTCCATTCATCATTAATCAACCAAGGCAATAATTCTCCATGATCTGCAGGATTATCGTCTGAGTAATAATCTCTTCCATATTCAATCTCTCTATACATTTTGAAGATAGGCTCAAAAAACTCATATAGATCATAAACAGCTATAATTTTTATGCGTTTACTTGAACAGCAATCGCAATCACCAATAGACCCTTCGGAATTTATATGTTCCTTCAATGTGGGGCTGTCAAAACAGTTTGCACAACAATACATAAGGTAATCCCTTGAAATTTATCAAACGATAGTTATTTCTTCTTCATTCTTTTCCATTCACTGTTTCTGCCGAGTGCATCAAGAAACCGAGACCTTGTTTTTTCCATTAAAGCTTGCCCGTATGATATGTTGCGGGGTCTTTTGTAAGAATGGAAAAGATAGAGTTTTTCCTTGGCACGGGTCATGGAAACATACAATAAACGGGCTTCTTCCTCTATATTATCACTTCTTGGATTTGGCATTATATCATCTTCCAAACCAACAATAATTACAACCTGCGCTTCGAGCCCTTTAGCTTTTCTCATGGTTAGCAATTGGGCTGAGGTTGAACCGAATGGCTGTTCAGTTTGAATACGCTTTACGACATCTACAATATCCTCAGCCATATCAGATGGATCTATCCATATTCCAGTTATGAATGCTAACCGTTTGGCAAATTCGCCACGCATATCTCTTTTAGAATCATTATAAGATTCTTCAATGCTAAGGAGACCATCCTGGATTTTTCCAAGAATCTTACTCGGATTCTCGTGATTTTTAATCACCGAGAACAAGTCATTGTCCTTATCAACAAATTCCCATAGTTGAGCAATTCTGGCTTCTTCTGCGGTTCTCTTCTGGATGGTTTCTCCAGAGGACCTTCCATCTTTGTCTGCCCCGGGAACATGTGCGATGCCTCTATTTATTAGATCTTCAAAAACAAGCCTTGTTCTAAAATTATCATGTGTCTTCTGAACCCAATCTATAAAACGCTTGGCAATACCTATTCGATCAGGCAATAAATCTATCGAGCAATTATGCGGTACCTGTCTTTTTGAAAGAGCTCCAATCAACAAATGGAAAAAATCTTTTTTGGGAACAAGGATTAGGACTGTCTTCTTTTCCTGGATGGCATCATGTGCAATATTGGCAACCATTCTTGCTTCCGATGTTTCGCTGGGCAGGTGCCAAAGATAGGAGGCATCACCGTTTTCCGAGTAGTATTTCAAATCAAGTTTGCCGGTCCAGGCGGTGTAATATTCCTTCAGGACCTTGAAAGAATCCTCCATTATGTTTTCATGGCATCTTCGGCTATGGGATAGACTAGCTATTTTAGCCCCCGTAAAATCATCTTGGAAGTGTAGAATGAATTTGGGATCACCACCACGAAAGGCATAGATGCTTTGAGCATCATCCCCCACAACGAAAAGGCCGTTACGATTTTTCCTGCTCAGCAACTCAATCAATTTGAACTGAGCAGCGTTAATATCCTGATATTCATCAACCAGCAAATGTTCTGCCTGTACCTGGTATTTATCAAGAACATCCGGGTTGTTGTCCAGAATTTGGCAAGCGAAATGAATTTGGTCATCGAAGTCAATATAATTGCACTTCGACATTATTTGTCGATATTTACTACATATTTGGCACTGTTTATCATCAGGATTTTCTTCGCACTCACCTTGGGATTTGCAATCCATGGCTTGTTTGCTGTCGTTCTCTGTATAACCAAGGATTAGAGCGGCATCACGGAATAGCAACCTCTTGACTTCATCTTCATTTTGAACTCTAAGATTCGTTTTCTTGAGTTTTACTGAGCGGGGTTTTTCTTGGACAATACTGAATCCTAAGGAATGCATAGTGGAAACAAATGGAAGATTATCCCAAGGTATTTTGAAGTCCCCATCCGGTTTGAGGAGTTCTTCTTTCATGTGCCGCTGCGCATCCTTGCCAAAGGTAAGAACAGTAATGGTGTTTTTATCGACTCCGTCATCCAGAAGCCGCTTGATTCGGTCTGCCAACAGATATGTCTTGCCAGCACCAGGACCAGCAAGGACGAGGGTAGGAGAAGCAAAATGTGTAACAATTTCCTCGTAATCATTCATGGAAAGTGCTCCTATATTACCCCAGAGTTATTCCTTCGAATCTATTAAATAACATGGCCACATCAATTAATTACTCCATCTCCAATTGGGATGTACTATCAGCGGTGACCGCTTGTTCTTTGGAATCAACCTCCTGTCGAATAATTCTTTTCTGTAACTCTCGACTGAAAGCTTGACACCTCTTAGAAAAGAATTTGTCATAATCATCTTCAAAGACACCAAATGTCTCAATATTAATAAGATGTGTCTTCATACAGGCGGAGAGCTGGGGATTTTTTGTGTTGAAGTTTTTCATATACTTTGACGGTGCTTGCGCACGAATCTCACGTTTATTAAGAAAATCATCGACTATCGTTATATTTGCGATGTGATTAATATAATATTCATCTCCTCCTTTTTTCTTGAGGTAAGCTCTTGGGAAGAAATGATGGTAGTTTTTACTGTTCGCCTGTTTAAGCCAATCATTACTGATCCGCACGACAGAACTATCAATAAAAGATTTTGGTTCTTTGTGAGCAAGAATGCAAAGGAGAGCTTTAATATAAGCGCGGCTTAGTGAAAACCATCCGTTGTTTTCCAGATATTCAGTTGATGTATCAACGGCCCACTCGTATTTTGGTAAACTACCTCTTATAATATTATCTATCTTTTTGATATCCTGTGCCAAGCGGCTTTCAACACTTTGTGAGTATCGGCCACCAAGAGCGACACGCCAGAAAAAATCCTCAAGGTATTTTTGTGTATCCCCAATAGGTTTGTCTTTCTTTTTATAGAAGTAATACGAAAAGGGCACTATCAGGTTCGGATAGGGAATAAGGTATGACACTGGTATGCGGTAATAGTTTCTGAAATAGTCTACAGCACTCTTTATTGCATCTACCGCTTTCGGCCAGATATCGATCACCTTTTTTTTGGAAAGCTTAAGGATATCTTTTTTTCGACATTCTTTTACAAGTAATATAGAAATCGTTTGGAGCACAACAGATTCCGGCACAGTTCCGTAGTCGACCGTTTCCAACTCTGAAATAAGTTCATCGTATTTCTCTGCAAGATCAAAATCACGTTTTGAATCAAACGTTTTAGCTACCATAATTTCAAATACGGTTAAGGGCTTTCCTCCAACATTCAACCGAGTGAAGACTTCGGTTGCCACATCAATGGGTGTTTCTTTCATAAGAACTGCTGAGAATTGGTATGCATTCAGCCTGTCTTTATATTCCTGAATTCGGTCTTGATATTTCTCAGGATAAGCAGCCAGTGCCTTTAACTTACCATACAGCAAATCATATAATTTTATTACTTGGTGGTGATCAGTGTCGTCAAGCCCTGTCAGTACTATCTGTTGATCTTCACCGGCATCAAGATCAACATAGAACTCGGAATAATCTTCTTCGCAATATTCTCTCTTAACCTTCAATCCCTTCAAGCTTGCAAACATAGTCGTAAGGCGCTGTTGCCCGTCGATTACATAATTAATGAAGTCACCTTTAGGAGTGCGAGGAAGATCTATTCCACCAAGATTTCTCAGTGCCCGTAATTCTTCCGTTGTTTTCCATAATATGAAGGTTCCTATCGGATAGCCCTTTACAATACTGTCCAACAGTTTCGCAGACTTATCCTTACCCCAAACAAAATCCCTCTGGAACTGCGGGATTTTGATGTTCCCCTTTTCAATGTCACTCATCAGAGAAGAAAAAGTTAGTGACTGCGGTTCGGGCAGATTCATGTTTTCATCCTCCCTTTATTTTTTTACCCCGACGTCTTCAGCTTTACGATGGGCTTACAGATCGTAACAACTCCTAAAATAATAGCAAACTCAAAATATTATTAACTACCAAAAGCCTCTTGCAGGACTGCCTGCATGAGCATTTCGCTGTCTTTTTTGGACTGGTTGAGTCGGGTTTCGAGTTCGTCGCAGAGCTGCATTAGTTGATCGACTTTGGCGACGATCCGGTGTTGCTCGGCTAGTGGGGGGAGTGGGAAAATTAAATTATTAAGCTTTACAATAGTTAATGCATTATAGGCAGTTCCAGAAACTGTATTTGTCACTTGAAAATCAAATAGAGGTGCATCAATAAAATCTTGCACATAACGAATATCAGTATATTGATGTGACCCTATTTTTGTAATATTCCCATCTTTATAATAAAAATTCCTACCATCGCAGATCCATGAATTACCGATACTACCGACAGATGTAAGCATTAGGTCACCAACATTTGGAAAACCAGGTAAATCCCTCAGCTCCTCGAATTTTTCATTAGATATAAATATGTCTGTTGTTATTGGTTTTCCATTTTTCAACTCTCCAATTTCCTTTGACCGGAAAAAGGGTACACCTTCGGAAACATAATCGCTAACATGTATTCTCTTGCTTGAAGTAACATCAAAGACAGCACCAAACCTCACCCACTCCCAGCCTTGTGGCAGTTCATAGGGGGTTTCATTCTCGGTGATTGGCGGGAGGGGTTTTTGTTTTTTGATTTTTCCTTCGGCGATGAGTTTTTCTTTTTCGGCTTTGATATGTTTCAGGAGTTCGCCAGCGGGTTCGTCTGTGAGGTCTTGTGGTGTCAGTTTCCCCTGCACGGCTAATTGAAGAATGGCCTGGCGGAGTTTATTTACATGGGCAGGATCGTTGTAGATAAGATCGAAATTATTGCAGAGAAATTGCCAGTGTCCGGCAAATTCATCAACAGTTTTGGAAGATGACAGTTTTTCCAGCGCCGCATCATTTAGCGATGTATATTTTTTGGACGCTTTTTCCTGGGAGACATCCAACTGATCGCAGAGTTGCATTAGTTGATCGACTTTGGCTACGATACGTTTTTGTTCGGCCATTGGAGGAACAGGAAAGATATTATTCAAGAAATACTTATAATGTCTGCTATATCCACGTTCCTCTATTTTTAAAGTCTTAAGTGCTCTAAAGAAATAAGGTTCATCGAGGCATATTGGACGTAAAATTTTCACTCCATCAGCACCAGCAACAAAATCGAAATCAATGAATTTTAGTGCACAAGTGTGATCGCCAAAGATGACTACTGGACCTGGTATTCTTATTAGTTTAGTAGCATCATGTGTATACCCGGCGACATACTTCTGACCCTGATCTACGACCGGATACCTTCCTTCTTCTCTTACTTCACTGGATTTTATTTTTTTATGACTGGTAGAAATTGGACAAAAGACATCTTCCAAACGAACCCACTCCCACCCTTGTGACAAATGATAAGGAATTTCATCATCGGCAATGGGCGGAAGAGGTTTCTGCTTTCTGATTTTTCCTTCGGCGATGAGTTTCTTTTTTTCAGCTTTGATGCGTTTCAGGAGTTTACTGGCTGGCTCGTCTGTGGGGTCTTGAGGTACAAGTTTCCCCTGAACGGCTAATTGCAGGATGAGTTCTCGCATTTTGGTTGTGCTGTTGGGAGAATCCATCAGGAGATCATGATTTTCAAATAACGTGTCCAGATCCATTACATCACCCTGTTCAGAGCATCCATGAGTTCATTTTTCAGAGAAGTCCGAACGTCGGTAATCTCAGTCAACAGTTGCCTGTACTCGGCCAATAGTTTTTTGGGATCGCCAATATTATTTTCTGCCTGATGTGGATTCTTGATATCCAGATTGTAATTGCGTTTTTTAATCTCTTCGATCGAGACCCGCCATGCATATTGATTTTTTTTGCGGTCTTCCCACCATGCCTTTTCGAGATCGAATTCTTCTATGCGAATCGGTTTAGTTTTGTTGTATGTCTTATAGCCTTCAGGCAGGGGATGCTCAAAATACCAGATCTCTTTGGTTGGTTCACTCTTTGTGAAGAAGAGCAGGTTGGTCTTTATGCTGGCGTACGGGTTGAACACGCCGTTCGGCAGTCGTACGATTGTGTGGAGATTGCATTTCCCCAGCAATTCTTCTTTAATGCGTGTTTTGACACCTTCACCGAAAAGAAATCCATCAGGTAAAACGATGCCAGCTCGCCCGTCATCTTTCAGCAGGGACATGACAAGGATCAGAAAGAGATCGGCAGTTTCCCTTGTCCTGAAATTCGCAGGGAAGTTTGATTCTATCCCGTCCTCTTCCATCCCGCCAAAGGGAGGATTTGTGAGGATTACATCTACACGGGATCTGTTTGTAATACTCCTGATCGGCTGCGCAAGCGAATTGTCATGTCTGATCTGAGGGACATCTATATTATGGAGGATCAGGTTCGTCATCGACAGCATATACGGGAGCGCTTTTTTTTCTATGCCCACAATGGAATTTTGAAATACTGACCGATCTTCGATATTTTTGACATCCTGTTTGCGGATATGTTCAAGGGCGCATACAAGAAATCCGCCGGTGCCACAGGCAGGATCAAAAACCTTTTCTCCAAGTCGCGGGTTTGTCATATCCGTCATGAATTGCGTGACGGCACGGGGTGTGTAGAATTCACCGGCATTACCCGCACTCTGCAGATCCCTGAGGATTTTTTCATATATATCGTTAAAGATGTGCTTGTCTTCCGATTTATTAAAATCTATCTGATTCATCTTGTTGATGACCTGCCTGAGCAGGGTTCCTGATTTCATATAATTGTAGGAATCCGCAAAGACTTCTTTTACGATGACACCCCGGCCATTGCTGAATTCACCGACAGACAGTTCCTTAAGAGATTTAAACAGATCATTATTGATGAAATCGAGAAGTTCATCGCCTGTTATTCCTTCTTCATTTGCGGCCCAGTTCCGCCAGCGCAGTCGATCCGGTATGGGGGATTTATAATTATCACCTATCATTTCGAGTTCGTATTCTTTGTCATCAAATATCTTCAGAAAGATCATCCATACCAGTTGCGAAATTCGCTGGGCATCTCCATCGACGCCGGCATCCTTTCGCATAATATTCTGGATGGATTTCAGTACGTTTCGTACACTCATATTTTCATTCCCTTAGACTGCCATTTCATAAATTTGATTTTCGAGTTCCTTTATCGCCCGCAGGTATTGTTCCTTGCCTCCAAAGCTTTTTATAATCTCAACGGGGGATCCGAATTGATCGAACGGTCTGATCTTCAATATTTCCATACTTTCGATGTTCTCGATTCCCTCATCTGCGTATTTGTCCAGCAGGGCGTTCAGAACAGCCCGAGCCCCGTCGCCATACTTTGTAAAGTAGTTTTTCTTTTTGACGCTGTTTGCCCTTTCTCGTCTCGTTAAAGCTGATTGATCAAAAGCAACGTGACAGATAAGATCAAAAGGATCAAAATCTTTTCCGACTTCTTCCTGGAGCTCGTAGAGTAAAATGCCCTGTTTTATCAATTCCTTAATAATGGTATTCTTTTTTTCTGATGCCTTCCACTGTCGGAGGAAATCATCGAGGCTTGCATATTCCTTCAAGACTCTTTTTTTCGTGAAATCTCTCAGCGATTCGGTGATGAGTTTGCCGTCATCACCGTAATATTGGACCTGTTCTCTTTCGACAAAGACTTCAACATCATCAACATATAATTTGCGCCGAATCTCATGAGGCTCCGGGAGAGAATCATCAATTACGACATAATCATCGACACCATCTCCATTCCCCGGCGGCGGATCGGGGGGCTCAATAGGATCATCTTCGCCTGGTTCATAAATCTGAACCGGTTCGCCATCAAACAGCGGGTCTGCAAAAAGATTTGTAGCCTGTCTGAAATCCATAATGGTGAAGTAATATTTATTAAACTCTTCATTGATGCGAGTGCCACGTCCGATAATCTGTTTGAACTCCGTCATGGAATTGATGTTCTTATCCAGGACAATCAACTTGCATGTCTGGGCATCGACACCGGTTGAGAGCAACTTGGAAGTTGTGGCAATCACAGGATATCGGCTCTCGGGCGTAATGAAATTATCGAGCTCCATTTTTCCTTCGTCATTATCACCGGTAATTCGCATGACATATTTATAATTCTTTGCCACCTCGTCGCTGTTTTCATTGACAATTGCCTTCCGCATACGTTCTGCGTGATCGATGTCTTGACAAAAAATGATGGTTTTATCGAAGCGATTTGTTTTCTTCAAAAACTCAGAAACCTTTTCGGCGACTCGTTCTGTTCGTTTTTCAAGAACAAGATTGCGATCATAGTCTTTCATGTTATAGATTTGGTCGGGAACTTCATAACCATATTTATCCATTTTACCATCTTCAGGACGCCAACCTGAATCTTTGTCCATAGCAATACGAATCACTTTGTATGGCGCAAGAAATCCATCTTCAATTCCCTGTTTCAAAGAATAAGTATAAACCGGCTCTCTAAAATAATGGATATTGGAAATGTATTTAGTTTCCCTGGGGGTAGCCGTCATTCCAACCTGTGCTGCGGAAGAATAATACTCCAGTATTTCACGCCAGGCAGAATCTTCTGCCGCGCTTCCGCGGTGGCACTCATCGACAATGATAAGATCGAAGAAATCGGGCGAAAACTGTTTATAAATGTTTTTCGGTTCCTCGCTGTTTCATGTGGGTAGCCTGAATTCGAGTTTACCACCGATGAGGTAAATCATCGTTATCAGGTTTTTCGTTGTACGATATCCCCTGGCCTTGGCTTTGGCAGCTTGAATG
>Ga0075120_10001900_pt1 | contig 15686 bp, 17 predicted proteins | sample AntAceMetag02UKL_FD_69792 | JGI IMG/M metagenome (GOLD analysis project Ga0075120, IMG submission 69792) | Saline lake microbial communities from Ace Lake, Antarctica - Antarctic Ace Lake Metagenome 02UKL | ecosystem: Environmental > Aquatic > Non-marine Saline and Alkaline > Saline | place... | reverse complement strand
TATTCATAAAAAAAGGCTTCCACATGAAAGCCCATTTAATCCAACATTTTGATACTTTTAGTCAATATATTTTGAAAATTTTGTCCCTTTTCTGTCTATTTTATTGCGGCAATTAACAGCTACTGCCAAAACTGCACCAAGCATAAAACTTCCCCAATAACCTTTATCTGCAAGTTTTTCCTTAAACGTATTGAATGCCTTACTGTTCTTAATAAAACTAAATTTTATTACGTCTAACATAACCAGTCCTAAAATAATCAGAAAAGGGCCCATTATTTTATCACCGTATTTTTGGAAAGTTAAAGAGGTTATTTGTGTGTTTAATCCAAACCAGACAATTAGAGATGCCAATATTACATACGTAAACATTCTTCCAAATGTGTATAATAATCCTACAATTAAAGTATGCTTATTATTATCTATTCTTTTACTAATATATGCTACGGCAGTTATATTAGCAGCCATTGGACAAGGGCTAATAGCATTCATTAAACCAATAAAAAAAGCAGCGATGATTGGTATGTTGCTTGAACTCATTAATTCCATAAAACTCATGAGCGCCATTTTAACTTAGGTCTCCTGATAGTCTTTTTTCAATAAGCTTTTTCAAATAACTTATGAAAGCCTCCTTATCTTGTAATTTATACCAAATCCCCCCATCATTTTCTGGATGAAATCCGTTTTCATCGTAAACACCAACCCAAAGAGATGTCCCTTGAGCGCCATATCTATTCATTATTTTTTCATTTTCTGGCAATTGAACGTTAATGTGGCCGTAAATAATTTTTCCACCAGCTACTTGTTCCAAGAAATACCTGTTTATTGTTTCATCTAAATTGGCCCCGATTGTTTTACAAACACTACATTGCCTATTACTATGGAAATGATATACTTCTATCTTCTCAACAGAATCCACTTTGGCTGCTCTAACTACATTACCAGTTAAATTGTTTGAATATCCTGCCAAGGATATCAAAAATAGTACTAACCCAATATAGAATATTTTAAGATTGCGTTTCATTTAGCAGCCCCTTTATTTGCTCGACACTTATTATTTGTCCTGAGGATTTTATTTCGTCATCAATAATGATTGCAGGTGTTGACAGAATGCCTTTTTCTATAATCTCATCAAATTTGTTTACTATAATGATTTCAGCCTTTTTACCTGTTTTTTCTAATGCTTCTCTTACATTATCTTCCAGGCCGGAACATGTTGGACAGCCTGTGTCAAGAATTTCAATTTTCATGATTTCACCCCAATTCTGATTGATTTTTTACATTGGCAATTGTTACACAAAACAGCAGCATAGTTCATTGAATTAGATCAATTTGGTTATAAGTAGAAAAAGAAAATTAGTAAAATTTTGGGTTCTGACCACATCACGTTGCAAGAACCATCCCGCAAACTATGGGGATAGTTCTTGCCTATCGATTCAAGAACATCAGTGCTGGTAAACTGTTAAAAAGTAATACTTAATGATTCTCTCCTTCTTCACCATGATGAGCGGCTCCGCCCTTGATCAAACCGTGCAGCCCCTCTACATAGTGGGTAAAGATGACATAAGATTCGACAAATTCCCTGCCGGCCTCCACGCTTTCGTTAGCATGTTTTTGGGTTTCATTCGCGTGTTTAAAGCGTTCACGGATACCTTTTGCCATGGCATTGGTCAAAACATTGACTAGCTTATCAATTGAATCTCCCTCCAATGCCTTGTCAGCAAGAGCCACAGCCGGGTCTACTGCCACGCCGGGTTTAAGGCCAGTATACGGTGCCCCCTCTCCTTCTCTATGGATTCTTACTAAGGTCTCGAAAAAGTACATATCAGCCAGGTCTTTAGCCTCTCCACCTTTGACACGAACGGCAATTGTCTTGTCAAAAGCATCCTGGATTATTTTTTCGTCAGATGGCCTTAGCCACTTATACAAAGGAGTGATATCCCCATTATCAAGGGCTACTCTTGCTTCCTTTACCACTGGGCCATCAATCGTGTCACAATGAGCATAAGCTGATTGACTGGTCGCGAAAATTGTGAGCATGAATAGTGCTGAAACCAATAAACTCTTGCTCAATCTATCTTTAATTATTTTAGTTCCGTTCATTTCTATTTCCTTTTTAATGGATTAATTTGGTTGTTTTGTATTTATTTGCGTTGTCTATGTAACCATGTTATTTCTATTTCTTAGTTACCTCCCTTTTTTTAAACAATTTTTGGTTATTATATGATTATTTACTTTGTAGAACGTGGGAGGTGTTATTTTTGTGACAAACTAAAGAAAAATAATTAATTTAACCTGAGACCTGTCTTTTTTTATATGGTATACGGTATCCAATTACTTCGTAGGTTCAAAAGGCTATTAGAAAATTGTCACATAATATAGACTTAATACGTTCCAGTTAATAAGAAAGGAATAAATTATCAATGACCGATGAAGAGCTGATGGTTGCCTATAGGGATGGTGATTTAAGTGCCTTTCAAATACTCTACAAAAGGCATAAGAGACGATTAATGGGCTATCTCATTACAAAATTAAAAGATCTGGATGAAGCAGATGATGTTTTTCAGTCTGTATTTTTCAAGCTTCATGCGGGAAGGTTCAACTATAAAGAAGATATCCCATTTCTCCCATGGATCTTTACAATTGCAAGAAATACAATGATCGATCATATTCGAAAAAAAGGAACCTATAAAAAACATATCAGCGTTGATACGGAATATATTAACTCCCGTGCAGGTGGCAATAATAGGGAACCATTATCTATTGGTGCGACCATGTCAGAACTTTCAAGTCTCAGTGATTTGCAGCGGCAGACTCTGGAGCTTCGTTTTAATGAAGGACTGTCCTTTGAGGATGTTGGCAAACATATGAAAATTACCCACTCAAATGCACGGCAGATAGCCAGTCGGGCAGTTAGAGTCTTGAGAAGCCTGCTTGCAGGTAAAGGAGATGGAAAATGAGTGGTAAGAATTTTAACAAAGAAATGATGGAAGAATTTATCAAATTTGTTGAAGCTGATCCGGTTTCACCAAAGACAACAACAGATAATGCTATCCATAAGATAGTGGAAAAGAGCCTCAATCCATACATCGGGATGGTCTTTGCCAAATTTTGTGGTATCCAAACCGCAGCCGGTATTGCAACCTTGCTGGTATGCCCTCAATTTAATATCGGTTTCGGAATTCATAATGAACCATTTCATTCACTTCATTCAACTTTGCCCCCCTTGCTCTTTTTTATTGTGTGCGGAATTTTTTTCGTGATGTTTGGTGCTGCCCTGGCTGGGTTAATTTTATCCCGTGATGAAATCCGGGTGATTAAAACGACCAAATATATATACTATGCAAGCTACAGCCTGACGGCATACATAATCTTTGTCTCTTTAGGTGCCGAAGTGTTCCTGATGAGTTCCATTGCATGGATTCTTGGCGCAATGATAGGTAACTTTGCAGGCTTTGAGGCCGTTATCCGGATGAAGGTGGTTAGGAGCTAACCCGCATTTTTACATTATTGATGGTTTTATAGCTTTCTCGTAATTCAGCTATGGTGCCGGGTTGGAATATGTGATGGGATGTGTTTTAATAAATTGTCAAGATAATCAAGATTAGGGATAACAATTTTTTTTCTCCCCAGTTTGATCAAGTCGGCTTCTTGAAGTCGATTCAGGCAACGGCTCACAGGCTCCCGAACTGTTCCGAGATGGGAAGCTAATTCTTCCTGAGACAAGCCGTTAATTTCAATCCCTTCATTGGTTCTTACCCCTTGCTCCTTTGCCATCTGGACGAGCCAGCACACAAGACGACTGTGGATATCCTTTAAAGCCAGATCACCAACCATCTTCAGTAATTTTTTTACTCTTTCTCCAAAACTGGCTAACATGGCTATCCCGACCCGTGGATGGGAGATAATGAAATTCTCTAAATCCTTTTTGTTTATGTCAAAAAGGATGGTTTCACAAAGAGCCTGGGCATTAGCCTCATATATATTTTCACCAAAAAGAATTTCTTCTCCAAAAAAATTCATTGGTCTAAGAAAATGGATTATTAACTCTTTACCATTTTCAGAGACCATGTATATCTTAATCTTACCTTTGTGAAGTATATGCAAGCTTTGACACTTTTGATCGGCAGAAAAAATTAATTCATTTTTTTTAAAACAACGTTTTCTAACCAGACTGGCTAATTTTAAAAGTTCTTCTTCCCCCACTTTTTTAAAATAAGGAATCTTATAAAGAGAACTTAAAATTTCATTTTGAGAATTCATTATTCTTGATCCATAAGTTTTTTATTTTTTTAGTTCCGGTCAACTTTTCTATGGACTCAACCAAAGTGTATGAAAATAATATCTTTAAGTAAAGGATAAAATGGATCGCGCTCTTAAATCAAAAGCCAAAGTTCAGAAATTACATATTTTGATAATAAAAAGTGTTTGGATAATCAGACCGTTTATAATTTTTTAATATTACTTGTGACATATGTCACATACTTTTAGTTTCATTTCCTATTTATCTAAGGTTGAATAGGTAATGAACAGCAAGAATAAGATATATAATTTTATGGAGATGTAATGAAAACCATAAAACGAAGAAATTTCCTGAAAATATTTGCATTTATTGGGATCTTTGGAGGGATAGCCTGTCAGGCAGCTTATGCTCTGGTTAAATCGTTTTTCCCAAAAGCGCGTTATGAACCTCCCCAACGTTTCAAAGTAGGATCTGCCCATCAATTCACTGATGGGCCCAACTTTCTGGCAAAACATCGTATCTTTGTCATTAAGGAAGGAAATAAATTTCATGCGCTTTCATCCATTTGCACACATCTGGGATGCAACGTCACTTTTAACAAGCTTTCCAAGGCAAAGAAGGTGATAGTTCGTGGGAAAGAGATTGAGGAGAAATTTGAATTTCACTGCGCCTGCCACGGGTCTAAATTTTATGGAGATGGAACACCGTATACAGGGCCTGCCCCCACTCCCCTGCCTGCGTATGAAGTATCTGTTTCGGCCGTTGACCGGCAGCTTATTGTTGATAAAAGTATTGAAGTGGATTCGAGTCAACGTTTCACTGTTTAACTTTGATAAGGAGTCTTATTATGGGCATTTGGAACAGACTTTCCAATAAAATCGTTTTCAGTTGGGATCCTGTTGAAGCATTACAAAAAAAAGACGCAATTGATCGTGTCTTTTGGATGCACTTTATTCCCACGGATAATGATGTAAGCCGGGAAAGTTTTTCCATAAGGTATTCTCTATATCTGGGTACAATGGCTGCGGTCATTTTTACAATCCTCTGTGCAACAGGATTATTACAGATGCTCAGATATGTCCCATCGGTGGAACGTGCTTACTGGAGCGTAAAGGATTTACAATTTATCTTCCCGTTTGGCTGGTTTATTCGCGATCTTCACAGGATTTCTGCTTATCTCTTGATCGTTTTTGTTGTTTTACATTTGTGCAGGGCATTTTACACTGGTGCTTTTAAAAAAGGCCGGCGGAAAAAAACCAATGGCTGGATCAACTGGATGACAGGTATCATGCTGCTGGTGTTAACTCTGGCCATGGCCTTTACCGGATATGTCCTTCCCTGGGACCAGGTTGGCTATTGGGGAGCGAACATCGGAACCAATATCATTAAATCAATTCCAATAATCGGTGATTGGCTAAAATATTTTGTTCTTGGCGGAAACGAACTGGGACAGAACTTCCTGATTCGGATCTATGCCCTTCATGTATTGTTGCTGCCCCTTTTGATGGTTCTTTTTATTTCATACCATTTTTGGAGAAATCGAACAGATGGCGGCATGGCCTGTGAAGATAACATTGAAACAGACCAAGATCAGAATCAAGGCCAGGGAAATAATGCCATCCATGCTTTTTCCGGTTTGGAAAAAGATGAAACACTGAAATACACACCCATGTTTTTGAAAAGGCTTATATGGGTTTCCCTGGCAACAACAGCTTTTGCTATTTTATTGACTTTGTTTGTCAGCATTCCACTCAATGCGCCCGCCAATCCAGTAATGGCGGAAAATCCCGCAAAGGCACCATGGTTTCTGCTATGGTTACAGGAACTTGTTGCCAGTACCACTATCAGTGTCGGCCAGTATAGGATTAACGGTGGATTTGTCGGTGGTGTGGTTGTCCCGGGCTTGTTATTGACCTGGCTGGCTTGGGTTCCATTTTTTGACAATAGCCCCAGTTCTGCCACCGGCGTATGGTTTCACCGCAGTCGATTACGACAGAATATTATATTTAGCGTTATTTTGCTGGCCATCATTGGTCTTATTTTTTTTACCTATTTTTGTCGCGGGCCCAACTGGGTTTTTTATTGGCCCTGGGAGGTATGGCCTGAAGTACACTGATAAATAATATAAAAAATAATCCAGACTGGAAAAACCAGATTTTCAATGCCGAAATAAGGCCCAGAATTTAAAAATTAACAGGAATGGACATGAAAAATGACAAGAGATTAGCCGGGGCAGAAACTTTGAAAATACTGATTTCAGGATTTATTATCCTTGTTCTGCTTGGTGGTATGATCTGGAAGGAATCTCGACCCGAATGGAATCCATATCAACAAAGTTTTAAAAAGGTCTTTAAAGAATACATTGACCCATCTTCAGAGCCTGGGAATTCCGTCCCTGGTGTCCAGCAGATTTACCTGCCACTGGCAAAACGGGTGGACCGGTGTAAGACCTGCCATCTCGGCATAGATGTGCAAGGGCTGGAGAAGGCAGCCTTACCCTACCAAACTCACCCGGAGCCGACAATTACATGGATACATCCCATTGAAGGGTTTGGTTGTACACTCTGTCATGAGGGGCAGGGATATGCCCTTACTAAAGATGAAGCTCATGGGAATGTATCAAGACGACTCTGGCCAAAACCAATTCTTCCAAAAGAATTTCTTCAGGCCTCCTGCGGCAAGTGTCATAATCCTGATCTGATGAAAGAGGATGCGCCCAAACTGTTTGCCGGCAAACAATTATTCAAAGAAAAAGGATGTATTGACTGCCATAAAATTGGTCCTATCGGGGGAAGTATTGCGCCGGAACTTACCAACCTTGCACGGTTCAGTATCAGGTATTTGTTCGAATCAGTGATGGATCCTAGTGCCAATGATCCAAATTCAATAATGCCTGATCTTGGCTTTACTGATGAAAGGGCCAAAATCCTTCTGGTTTTTCTGCTTAGTCTGGATGAAACATATATCCCACATGAATATAAAATAGTTCTTCAATGATGAAAGCCTTAATGGGAAAGGGGGAGGTGATAAACAACTTATATATCATTTAGGTGATCTAGAGGCTATGGACACCGAGGACCCAATAATAACGCTATAATTAGGAGGTTAATGAAATGAGAGCAAACTATAAATTTATATACCTTTTTCTTGCATCATTGGTAATCATGATCATGGCAGGTTTGACAACAACCATTGCCAATGCAGACGATATGCAGGATGCAGAAAAGTTATTTGCCGAAAATTGTGCTGTCTGTCATGGTGCAGACCGCGGTGGATATTTTGCGCCGGCTTTGACCAAAGAAAGACTGAGCCCTACCAGCGAAGCTGCTGTCCGCGCTATGATCAGCAATGGAATTTCAGAGACCCAGATGCCGCCCTGGGGAGGGAAACTCAGCACTGCAGAACTGCGAAAGCTTTCAGCATTGTTTAAAAGCACATCAAAGACAAAGGTCTCCTTTGGCATGGAAGACATTAAGAAAACTCTGGAGGTATACGTTGCCGATGAATCCATCCTTCCGTCCAAGCCAACCTATCCCATCAAAGATATGAATGATTTGATGGGAATTATGGCCAGGGGAAGATATTCCACAGGCAACAGCAGAGTGGTATTCTTTGATGGCAGAACTAACCGTCAGGTGGGCGAAATTCCCACAACCCATGCGCCCCATAATATGGACTATCATCCAACTGATCCCCGCTGGGCCTATGCCAAAACCGACACGGGTTATGTATATAAAATAGACCTCTATTCCATGCGCGCCGTACGCAGTATTCGCACCGGATTAAATGGACCTGCGCTTGCTCTGTCCAGAGACGGTCGTTACCTGATGGCAGGATCATATGTCCCGCATACTGCTGTTATACTGGACTCTAATACTCTTGAGCCCGTCAAGTTTTTTGAGCTGAAAGGGGTGGACCCGGATGGTAACATGGTGGATTCTGCTTCGGGAATGATCACAGGAACCCCCTTTGCGGATTACCTGGTAATTGCCGTGGAAAATGCAGGCCAGGTCTGGATCATTGATTGTGATAAACCGGATATGCCTGTCACCAAGATCGAGAATGTAGGCCGCCATCTGCATGATGCAGTCTTGTCTCCGGATGGACGATACGTAATAATAGCTTCGTATAAAGACAATAATTTTCCAGTGATTGATTTAAAAGAAAAAAAGGTAATAAAGAAGATTCCGGGAGGATGCGTCCCCCATCTCGGATCTGGTTCGGTTATCAAGGTCAAGGGGAAAACCCTTGGAATCGGAACCAACATCGGCGGTTGTGATAAATATGTTGTAACTGTATGGGATATGGACACCTGGGAAGTTGTAAAACAGATACCGGTTATTGGCCCTACGGAATCACCGGCAGCCCATCCCAATGCCCCTTATATTGCGGTTGATATCGTGGGCACCGGCCCGGATGCCGACAAGATTCAACTTATTGACAAGGAAACCCTGGAAGTTGTTAAGACCGTATCCGTCGGAGGGCATTCCCATTTCCAGGAATACACGGCCAGGGGAGATTATCTCTATGTGAGTGCCGGATACCAGGGAGACAAATTGATGATATACAAATCCGACACCATGGAAAAGGTAAAGGAGATTCCCATTGAAGATCTTGCAGGCATTTTTTCCCATGTCCGCCCCAAAATAGTTTCAATCGGTCTGGAAAAGTCATTATAGCCATTGTATAGGTATAATCCTTGAAACTTGAAGAATGGAGACCTTGATTTGTCTGAACTTGCATTGCAGGTCTCCATTCCCCTATTTTTTTTAAGACGTATCAAAAGGTTATATTTGTATAATTTTATGTTAAGAAATAAAGAAAAATTTCAAGAACAGCGTTTTATTAGAAAAGTGATGAGCCTCATTCTGGTCTTGATTCTGTTTGCTTTTACCGGTCTTTTTGCCGGAGAATATTTAAAGAATGGGTTTGCAGCAAGGCAGATCTATCTGGAAAATTGTGCTGCCTGCCACGGGTTTGACAGGACAGGATTCATCGGTTCACCTCTTGTCCCGGCAGAACTCAGAGCCCGAAGTGAAGCGGGGGTTCGGTCCTTGATCAGGTATGGCATAGAGGACACACTGATGCCAGCTTGGAACTGCAGGCTGACATTAAAGCAGTTGCGGCAATTATCTTATTATTTAAAGACCGTCCCTGCTGAGATTATTAAAAAAATAAAAATCGAATCTGATGGTAATTATAAACTTGTTGCAGACACGAACTGGTGGCGTGATGTCGGCCGCATAAAAAAGGGGTTGTCCCTTTTTGGTGAATACTGCATGGGTTGCCACCATCCTGAAATTGAAGCCTTTGCCCCCGCCTATAGTGATATTGCAGACAAGAGAGATATCCGTGCCATAATGGGGCAAATCAAGTTTCCATATACCAGCAGCATAATTCTTGGTTATACAGATCAAATAATGCCTGTGTTTGATCTGACGGATAATGAAATTAAAGATTTGGGTGCTTATGTCTATTCTTTTAGAAATATAAAGCAATAAGGTGAAAATCCATGTTAAGAATCAGCAAACTACTTCAAAAAGTTTATTACCCTGTCCCAGAACCTGAAAAACATTTAAAATCCGGGATAGTCGTAATATGGAATTTGACCAATCGCTGCAATCTGGCCTGCCCTCACTGCTATGCTCATGCAAACTCAACAGGGACAGCCAATGAGCTCAGTACCCGGGATGCCCAAAAAGTCATTGATGATTTGGTCCGTCAAAAAGTTCTGGTCCTGATTTTATCGGGCGGGGAACCGATTTTAAGACAAGACCTCTATGAACTGGCAACCTATGCGATACAAAAAGGAATACCATGCGCCCTTTCCACCAATGGAACACTGATCAATGAACTGCATGTCAAAAAAATTTTGAAAAGCGGTATCAGCTATGTTGGTATCAGCATTGATGGGATTGGCGAAACCCATGATCAATTTCGAGGCAAACAAGGAGCCTATAAAGCCTCGCTTAAAGCAATCAGGCTATGCCGTGATGCAGGAATCAAAGTCGGGCTTCGCCTGTCATTAACAAGACATACAGCCCGGGCATTGCCGAAAATATTCGATTTGTTTGAACAGGAAAATCTTGTAAAACTTTATTTGTCTCACATGAATTATTCGGATAAAGCTGTAAAACACATTGCATTAAATCCGATTAAAACCAGAGAGAGCATGCATTTTGTTATTCAAAAGGCCATTGAATATATGAATAACAAGTCATTCTTTCGTGAAATCGTCACAGGTAACAATGATGCCGATGGTCCATTACTTTTTTTGTCCATGCAACAACAAAATAAAGATAATGCCAAAAAGCTATACAATTTGTTGACAAAGGCAGGTGGGAACAGTTCCGGTATTAGACTTGCAAATATTGACGTCCTGGGGGAGGTCCATCCCGATCCTTTTTGTCGAAATATAACCTTTGGTAATGTCAAGCAAAATTCTTTCAGTCAAATCTGGTCGAGCCCAAAACATTCCCTTGCTGTTTCATTGCGGGAACGCAAAACACCTTTCAATGGACGATGTGGAAGCTGTGGATTTATTAATATTTGCGGCGGTAACTCCCGCGCAAGAGCTTTTGCCCATTATGATGATTGGTGGGGTTCGGATCCCATGTGCTATTTAACCGATAAAGAAATTTTGAAAAATTAGGTTTATATTGGAGTCTGCTATGAAACATTATTTATACCTTTGTGTCTGGATCATTCTGATCGCTCTTATTAGTTCTTCCTCAATTGCTTCCGAACAATGGGGGACGGGTGCACTAATGGTCATTATTGAACGTGAAAATTCCAGTGTTGTTGTTGTAGATTCTCTTCAACACAAAATTTTAGGGCGTATTTCAGATCTTGGCCTGCTGCATCATGCAACTATCTCTTTTTCCCACGATGCACGTTATGCATATCTTGTTTCCCGTGACGGTTGGCTGAATAAGCTTGACCTTCTCACCTTAAAACGCGTGGCACAGGTAAGGGTGGGGGATAGCGCCATTGGTCTGGCTGTGACTCAGGACAATAGATTCATCGCTGTTTCCAATTATAAGCCGCCTGTTGTAAAAATAGTTGATGCTGAAACAATGAGTATTGTGAATACTATTTTTGCTCAAAAAGAAGAAAATGGAAAAAAAATTACTTCCAGAACCATCGGCATGGTGGATGCTCCGGGTAATCTTCTTATTTTTTCCTTGATGGATGCCGACGGCATCTGGATTGTGGATGCCAACAAAAAAGATTTTCCGGTTGTAAAGAAATTTTGGGATATCGGCAGAATGCCCTATGATGCATTACTGACATCTGACGGCCGCTATTATATCGCAGGCCTGTATCATTCCCCGCATCTTGCAATGCTGGACACATGGAAATTGGATCAAGTAAAAAAAATTTCCCTTAATGATCCTCTCAAGAAAACCCCAAAAATGGGCGTAAGAAAGGTCCCGCATCTGGAAGGCTGGGCAATGGGCAATAGCCTGCTTTTTGCACCTGTGGTGGGTGAGGAGCGCTTAATGGTTTATGAGTTCGGTACCTGGAATCTGGTCGAGTCCATCCCCCTGGCAGGCATTCCCATGTTCGCAATGTCCGGTCCGGACGGCCGTCATATATGGGTAAACTTTTCTGATACCCATAACCGTTTTATTCAGGTAGTTGATTCATTAACCCTTAAGGTTGTCAAAACGATTGAGATCGGTGACAGGGTTTTCCATATGGGGTTCTCTCCCAAAGGAAAAAATATCTATGTTTCTTCTTACAAAGACAATAAAGTGGTTGTGCTGGATACAACCACCTTTCAAAGAATAGCAGAACTTTCAGTCAAGAATCCTTCCGGGATTTTTTCGACTGTAAGAGCCCATATTATAGGCTTGTAAGATAGAGAATATTATAATTATCAGTTCTGGCATCCGGCATGACAAATCTTAATAAAAGAATTTTTTTATATAAGAGGGATTATCGGTACCGAGGGGCTGTTCTAAAGTGACGATCTGCCCCTCTGGCAGGTAGACTATTTTAAAATGGCATCAAGATCTTCATCAGGTGTCGAGATCGGCTTGATATCAAATAATTTCACAAGCGTGTTCAAAACATTAGGGGTTAAAAAAGCGGGTAAAGAAGGCCCCAAACGGATATTCTTGATTCCCAGATGAAGCAGTGCCAGAAGTACGCAGACCGCTTTTTGTTCATACCAGGAAATAATCAATGACAATGGCAATTCATTTACACTGACATTAAATGCTTTTGCAAGCGCTGCTGCAATCTGAATAGATGAGAAGGAATCATTACATTGCCCTGCATCTAAATATCTTGGTATCCCATTGATTTGCCCAAAATCTTTATCAAAAAAGCGATACTTTCCACAGGCACATGTCAATACAACACAATCTTTGGGAACTTTCTCAACAAATTCCGTATAATAATTTCTTCCGGGTTTTGCACCATCACACCCCGCCACCAAAAAGAAATGCCTTATATCCCCTGATTTAACCGCTTCGATCACTTTATCGGCAACACTTAAAACACTGTTTCTGGCAAACCCAACGGTTGTCTCTCCCGTAATTTTATCTTCGGTAAATCCAGGTAACTCTAATGCTCTATCAATAACCGGCTTGAAATTATGATCAGAAATGTGTGGGATACCCGGCCAGCCTACCATTCCTGATGTGAATATATTGTCCTGATAAGTTTTTTGAGGTCTTTGGATGCAATTGGTGGTCATTAAAATAGCACCGGGGAATTTTGGAAAATCTTTTATCTGTAACTGCCATGCCGTTCCAAACTGGCCATAAAAATGGCTGTATTTTTTGAGTTTTGGATATCCATGGGTGGACAGCATTTCTCCATGGGTATAAATATTGATGCCCTTTCCTTCAGTCTGCTTCAACAATTCTTCAAGGTCTTTTAAATCATGCCCTGAAACTAAAATGGCTTTGCCTTTTTTGTAACCCAGTGGAACCTTTGTCGGCACTGGATGTCCGTAGGTTTCAGTATTCCCGGCATCGAGCAGTTCCATTGTTTTTAAAGCGGCTTCTCCACATTTGAGTGTAAGACCCAGCCAGTCTTCAAGCGTTAAATCATTTCTTTGAATAGCGGCGAGTCCTTCATGAACATATGCAAACACGCTGTCATCTGTTTTGCCTAAAATATAGGCATGGTCCGCGTAGGCACTCACCCCTTTAATACCATAAAGGACGGTATGTTTCAGTGATAGGATATCGGGATCATCTGCCGGATATGTTTTTATGCCAACGGATTCCCCTTGCTTAATCATTTCATCCAAATTATTTCCTGGGATGAGAGTAGCAGCACCTTCCGGGTAATCAGTATTTCCACCACTGTCTTTGATTCTTTTTTTTAACGTTTCACGTAAAGAAACAGCTTCATTAATCAGTTTAAAAATTCTATCCGGGTCAAACTCAACATTTGTTAATGTAGAGAATGCTGCCTGAGCCGTAAAAATCCCTGTTTTTTCATCAATAATATTATATTTGCGGGCATCAAGTGCCACCTGGGACAATCCCATCAGCGAATATATTAAAAGATCCTGTAATGCAGCAACATCCGGCTGTTTGCCGCAAACCCCCTGGATTGTACATCCCGTTCCCTTAAACGTTTGTTCACATTGGTAACAAAACATGTTGTCTCCTCCTTTTTTATTTTTTGATTCTTGCATTCATGGATGCTAATTTATTCAGGACCTAAAAATTAAAATTTATTAGAACTTCTGCTAAACTCATATCACAACGTGGTGAATATTACCATTCCATTTTCAAAACTGAAAATTAATAAAATACTCAAATTGCATAGATAATATCCGGAATCAACTGTTTTCTCCAGAGTGTAGCGGTGAGGAAAACGACGGATGCATTTATTAGAAATGATTTTATGTTTTATCTGACCCTATTTGAAAAGCCTGATATATCCAACAAAGGTAATTATTGCCCAAACCACAAACCGAAGAATCATGGCGTAGATAGTACGATGTGCATAAGTTCCTCCGTTAACGATGTATATTACCAATATTATAAAAACAATAAGGGTTGCAATAACAATAAGCAGTGAGATCCATACAGCCTGTCTTCTTTGTCTCCACAATTCAACCCCTGCCGCAAAGTAAACAAATCCAAATAAAAAATTAAACCAAACAACAAAAGGTATGAAAATTCCGACATTTTCTCTAAATTGACCATCGATAAAAAGAACTGATCCACCAGACTTGATGGAAGCTAAACCAAAGACACAGCTAACTATAGCCACAATCCATATGCTCAAAGGACGTTTTAATACTGGTTTTGACATTTTCATTTTGATTCCTTTTTTTATTGAAAATAGCTTAACTACAATACCACTTTTCGATAAACCGGTACCAGTCCGGCTGTTTTGTTAAAAAAGATATTGTGGGTGAAACAAAGCATTTCATAGGGCCAGTCACCTTCAATTACTTCCATGCGGTTCAGAATACGGGCGACGATCTTGAAACTCCGATGTATGTCAAGCAAGTTGTCGAACGGATATTGTCATTCAAACAAACATGTTCAATCCGGTCTTTGGATTCTTTCCCGCTGCTTGTTGAACTACTGGACTCATATTTCAAAGAGCAAGAACCAGATCTGTCATAGATTTGATCATGAATTACTCATTGACCTCCGTGAACGCATACATTTAAATTATCTCTTGATGCTCATCAGCCTCCTGAAAAACAATAGCTTTATTCTCCACTTTCATAATTTTGTCGCAATATGGAAGTATTTTTTCATCATGGGTTACAGCTATAATGGCTACATTTTGTTCACGGGCAATTTTTTTAAGCATCTTTATAACGCTTACGGCCCTTTCTCTATCCAAAGCTGCAGTTGGTTCATCAGCCAAAATAATTTCAGGATTTGTAGCTAATGCACGGGCAATTGCAACTCTTTGATTTTGGCCGCCAGAGAGTTGTGATGACATAAAGTTGGCTTTATCTGCAATATTAAGATACTCTAGCAGCTCCATAGCCTTAGCTTTTGATGCTTTTTCGCTTATGCTGTTTGCCTGAGAGAGCAGGGTTATATTGTCTATAATATTTAAAAATGGTATAAGATAGTGAGCCTGAAAAATAAAACCTATTTTTTCTCTGCGGATACGACGGGTATCTTTAGTCAACCATTTGTTATCATATACCGCATCTTCTCCAAGCCAAATTTTGCCGCTTGTCGGCTCTAGCACACACCCAATCATCATAAGCAAGGTTGTTTTACCTGCACCACTTGGCGCGACAAGTGCAACCAATTCTCCTTTTTTTACGCCGACAAATGAAGCCAAAATAGATGCAATAATAATTACCCCAAAAAGTGCCCATGTGAGAATGATCACAAAAGATACTGGATAAATAAAGAAAAATTTGCAAGATATGTCAGGTTTGGGGTTGGAGTTCCCTCCCTTACCTTGAAAATAATTGAAGGAACTCCTGCCTCATTAA
>Ga0075120_10001899_pt1 | contig 15688 bp, 9 predicted proteins | sample AntAceMetag02UKL_FD_69792 | JGI IMG/M metagenome (GOLD analysis project Ga0075120, IMG submission 69792) | Saline lake microbial communities from Ace Lake, Antarctica - Antarctic Ace Lake Metagenome 02UKL | ecosystem: Environmental > Aquatic > Non-marine Saline and Alkaline > Saline | place... | reverse complement strand
GATAGACAGCCCCGGAATCGGCTTTTCCGTTGGCATCCTGATTCGGTGCGCCGATGGCCAGAAATTGATTGTTCATGGCGAGGGCCGTTCCGAAGGAATCGCCGGCAGCCAGACCGCCGGGTGCGATGCGGGCGATCTCGGTCCAGGTTCCATTGGTGTTGCAGAAGATATAGGCAGCCCCCCGGGAACCGTTGTAACCATAGGCACCGACGGCCAGATAAGACTCATGTAGACAGAGCACCCCGCCGAACTCTGCATTGTCGCTCGGGTCGCTCGGGTAGAGCATGGGTTGTTCCGTCCATTCGCCCAGCGCATTTTTTGTTGCAATGGATACGCCGCCGGCATCCGTGTAGACTCCATGATCGTACCTGCTGCCTCCGACCACGAGGTTGTTCTCGTCAACCGCCACCGCCGCCCCAAATCCGGCGCCGTTTTGACTGTAGGTCTGTGTGTTCAGCAGTTTCCATTGGTTGTCCGGCGTTTTCCCATAGAGGTAGTAGCTGCCTTTGTACGTTGACCTTCCTGGAACACCCACGAGTAGGTAATTTCCTTTGAGGGCTAGGCCGTATCCGAACATATCGCTGGCGACGGGTGCCGGGTTAGTATAGAGAATACCCGTCAGGGCCGCTGGATCGGAAAGCGGCGTGGCCGCTAAAACGATGCCAGCCTGCTGGAAAAGTCCGATGAAGCCGATGATGAACAAAACACGAAACGCACGCATAAACACCTTCTTTCATTTTTTGACCGGGCGAACCCACGAAGAACCCTGCAGCACCTCGGTTCCGACATAGGGTTATTTTATTCCCTGACTCACTTGGCGTCAACCGCCGGGTGAAAAAAATCTTGGCGTTGTTGGGCGTGGGCTTTGACGGTTGAGGCGCACGGGCCGTGCGCCCTCCAGTGGAGGTGTGATTTTTAATGTGGAGGGCGTCGGGCTCCGACGCCTTGCGGTGTGTAGGGGCGGAGGGTGAGTGCGGAGAATGAGAAAGAGAATAAGGACTGATCTGGGGTAAAATAAAAGGACGTTGGGGACAACGTCCCTCCCGGGAGGGCCCGTGTCCCCACGGGCCATGCGGAGAGTGAGGGCGGGGAGGGAGAAAGAGAAAAAGAGCTCGCCCCAATCCTTCCGGGGCGCTCGGAGAGCACCCCGCTACTATCTTTGATCTTTTCGTTTCTTTGAGATATTTGTGGTGAATATTTTTCAATTCATGGGGATGGTTCCTTCGTTGCCAAAGTTGTTTTTCAAGAAGCCTTCGTTGCTTTTGTAGACGTACTAGCAATCCGTCATTTCACCGTAGAGTGGGACGCCCCTGACATCACGGATGGCATATATTGGGCAAGTCTGAATCCAACGTCTGACGGATTGCTGGCGAAAGTGTTACAAAGAGGTTGCATTTCAATAGGCCGATGCCTAGATATAGGGCCTTTCGGGGTGGGGGGGAGACCGTCCCACCCAGCAGGCAGGGCTCCATGATCGAAATCAACGCAACCATCAAGAACAGCGCCGGCATTCATTGCCGTCCCTCCGCTTTGATTATCAAGGCGGCCTCCGCCTATGCTGGAAAAATCCAGGTGGATTCGCCGGGACACGGCACCTGCACGTTGCGTTCGGTGCTTGATCTGATCTCCCTGGGTCTCGAGCACGGTGCGCGGGTCGTCATTCGCGTGGAAGGGGAGGATGAGGCCGCCTTCTGCCGCAAGCTGGCCGACCTGTTCGAGACGGAATTTGATTTTCCGCTGAAGTAGTCGGAAAATAAAAGCTGATTTACCACCCATGATCCAGATCGCTGGTGTATATTCACTCTTATTGGTCGGCAGCAAGGCCGTCCCCGGCTACCCGCGTGGAGCCGCACCATGAACAGCAAGCAGGAGAAGAACATGAGTGTTGATTTCAATGCCATTCTGAAGAAGGCCGAAGAATATAAGCCGCAAATGACCCGCTTCCTACGCGATATGATCGCCATTCCCAGCGAGAGCTGCGAAGAACGTGCGGTGGTGGAACGCATTAGACAGGAAATGGAAGCCGTGGGATTCGACAAAGTGGAAGTGGACGGCATGGGAAACATTCTCGGCTGGATCGGCAAAGGAAAACATCTGATCGCCATGGATGCGCACATTGATACCGTGGGTATCGGCGACCGCGGTCTCTGGAAGTTTGATCCCTATAAAGGGATGGAGGACGATGAAGTGATCGGCGGGCGCGGCGGGTCCGACCAAGAAGGCGGCATGGCCTCTATGGTCTACGCCGGGAAAATCATCAAAGACCTGAAGCTGGAAGATGAATTCACGCTGCTGGTGACCGGCACCGTGATGGAAGAGGATTGCGACGGACTGTGCTGGCAATACATTATTAAAGAGAGCGGGATTCGTCCGGAATTCGTAGTTTCCACCGAACCCACCTCGTGCCGAATTTATCGTGGGCACCGAGGGCGCATGGAAATGACCATCACCATCAAGGGGCTCTCCTGTCACGGGTCTGCCCCCGAGCGCGGCGATAACGCGATCTACAAAATGGCCCGCATCGCCCTAGAAATCGAGAAGCTCAACAACCGCCTCGCGGATGACAAATTTCTCGGCAAAGGCACTGTCACGGCCACGCAGTTCTTCTTCTCCTCGCCCTCGCAGTGCGCCGTGCCCGACTCGGCCACTATCCAAGTGGACCGCCGCCTGACCGTGGGCGAGACCGAGGAAATCGCCTGCGCCGAACTCTTGGATGCCGCCGCACGCGCGGGCTATCCGGATGCAAAGGTCGAGGTGCTCACCTACGAACGCGCCGCCTTCACGGGGCTGGTTTATCCCACGAAAAAATATTTCCCGACTTGGGTGATTCCCGAGGACGCCGCGCCGACGCAGTCGCTTGTCTCGGCCTACAAGGGGCTTTTCAACAAAGAACCGGTGGTGGATAAATGGACGTTTTCCACAAATGGCGTGGCGATCATGGGGATGCACGGCATTCCGGTGGTGGGCTTTGGCCCGGGACACGAAGACCAGGCCCACGCGCCGAACGAGTTGACCTGGAAATCCGAACTGGTGCAGGCCGCCGCCATGTATGCCGCCATTCCTTCGCTCTACTGCGAGCGAGTGAAGAACGATTAATCAGAGATTCGGAAAGCCGAAACAAATTAGAAGAAAGCCCGTGCACCCGCACGGGCTTTCTGCTTTTTCCAAGGGTCGTACCGACCCGTTTATCCTTTTTCCAATGGTTGGAAAAAGTGACGAAAAAGTTTCCAACGATTGGAAAAACCGTGAAAAAAGTTTCCAATGATTGGAAAAATCGTGAAAAAAGTTTCCAAGGAAAACTTAATGTTGCCGAAGCCGTCGGCATGTTCTACACTCGAACCCAATCGGCTTCCCCGAGGCCCCGAGGCCCGGCGCGTTAGGCGTCAAGGGTAGGGTTAGGGTAGGGCTAGTCGATCGGACAGGAGGATGCAGTGTTGAATGGACGCCTGTGTATAGTGTTTGTTTTGTTGGCGGGTCTCTTGATGTTGCCGCGCAAGGCGGTGGCGGAGGGGCGCTCCGCCGATGATCGTTCCATGTTTTCGGAAAAGCTGGAGGATACGGCCTTTGCGTCGGCCTGGCAGGAGTACGAAGCGGGGCGCTACCAGGAAGCCTGCGGGGCCTTTTCCCAATTGTTCCGGAAGAATCCTGCTGATCCGGAGGTCAATCTGGCGTATGCCCTCGCGGCTAAGCGGGCAGGCAACTATTCTCATTCGGCACTGGCGCTGGAGCGTGTGCTTTCGGTGCAGCCGGGAAATCTGCGTGCGCGGCTTGAATTGGCGGATGCGTATGTGCTGATGCAGCAGAACGAGTTGGCGCGCGAGCAGTTTGAGTTGGTGTTAGCGGGGAGCCCGCCCGAGGGTGTGCGCGAAAACATCAACCGCTGTTTGGAGGCGATGGCCGAGGAAGAGCAGCCTTGGCGCTGGTCGCTGCGGCTCGATACGGGTGCCTTTCATGATGACAATGTGAATGTGGGGCCGACAGATGCCTTGATCAGCATCGAGCCGATTCGGACCGGCGGGCTGTGGATTGATAGACTGGCCGTGGACCCGGAATCGAAACCTCAGGAGGCGTGGGGACTCTATGGTTCGTTGAATGCGGTGGCGGAGCTTGAGCTTGGGCGGAAGGGCTTCTGGAAGGGATATGGCTGGGCGGGGGCTTATCAGTCGGTGCTGGATGATCACGCGGAATACGAGATGGGCTATTATAACGCCGCTGTCGGGCTCAAGCACACGGGTGCGCGTCATGCGCTGCACTGGCCGCTGCGGATGGAATATGTCCTGCGCGGTCACGAGGCCCTAGCCCGAATATGCGGCATGAGTCCTTCTCTGGTGTATGCCTTCAAGGCCCGAATGCACCTGCTGACGCTGGGCACGATCGAATATCGTGATTATGTGCATGACTCCGATTATACGGGCACGATGGGGGCATTGGGCGAAACGCTGCGCTGGTTCTGGGGACGTGCCCGCAACAGCGTGTCGCTGGGTGCCCGCCTGATTCGGGAAGAGGCCCGCGAGGAGATGTATGCGAACTGGGGAATCGAAGGCAGCCTCTCGGCGGATTGTCGGCTCTCCGATGAAGTTTCGGTGTACGGCATGCTTCAACTGCGTTCCTCAAAGTATGACGAGCGCCCGCCGCTGGCGGCGGATGATCGCGAAGATACGCAGGGAATCATCGCCTGCGGCTTTCACTATCGGTTGAATGAGAGGTGGGGTGCCGATTTAAGTTACCGATTCACCCGAAACAATTCCAATTTTGATCTGTATACCTATGACCGGAACGTATTCACCGTGAGTACGTCCTGCACATTCTAGCGGGGATGATCATGAAAAAAATAATTAGGTTGGGTGGTTTGTTTTTAAGTGTCGTATGGTTGTGTGCGGGGGCGCGCGCCGAGAATCCGGTGGGGCTGGTGGTGGCGCTGGAAGGAGGGGTGCAGGCGGTTTCCCAGGATGGCGTCTCGCGCATGCTGACACTGCAATCGCCGGTGTATCCCTACGACCGCATCGTGACGGGGTCCGGCGCAAAGGCCCAGATTATGTTCGATGACGATTCGATCATTGTACAGGGCGAGCGCAGCGAAATGGTGGTGGACGAATACATCTACAATCCATCGAACAAATCGGACAACAAGGCCTTTTTCAAGTTGATCAAAGGCGTGTTCCGCGCTGTGACCGGCAAAATCGTGGAGTTGAATCAGGATGGATTCAAGGTGGAAACGGGCAAGGCGGTTATCGGCATTCGAGGGTGCGATCTGGCGTTCCGGGTGGACCGACTGGGCGATGAAGTCTATGTGATCGAGCTGACTCCCGGCAGGTCCATCATCGTCGAAACCACGTTTCTGCCCGAAGGCGTTCTAACGGGTGATCAGCTTCTGAACAGCCTGAGTGTGCTCGAACCCGGCACCCTGATTCGAATCACGGAGAATGGCCGGATGGAAGAGCGCCCGTTCTCCATGGAGGAAATTCGAGGCCTGTTGAATGAAATCAGGACCGCACAGAGCAGCAGCGGAACGGGCGAAAGCGGTGGGCGCGACTCGGGCGGCTCGGGCGGCGCGTCCGGCTCGGGAAACGAACCCGATGGCGATGATTCGGGCGATTCGGGTGATACGTCGGCAGTGTCTTCGTCCACTTTCTTGCCGGATGCCGTCGTTCCGGGCGGACGGATGGATTCGTTCAATGAGGACGTTGTTCCGCAGGCCGATAAGGTGGAAACCCCGGTTCCGACGCCCATCCCTGATCCGCCGAAACCGCCTGCCCCCGACCCCGACCCCGGCCCGGCACCCACGCCGATTCCCACCGCGATTCCAACCATAGAACCCACTCCGAGGCCCACACCGTTTCCCACACCCACGCCGATCCCTTACGTGAAGCGTGAGGAGGATCGCGGCAACAACTGGTCCTGGGGCGTCTGGCTGAATCCGGCTGATCACAACAAGATCGCCGGAACCTATTCCGATGGGCAGGCCCTCACACCCGTGGCGGTGGGTGCCATTGCCTCCGGTACCGTGGCCTATAATCTGAGCGGCAGCGGCAGCAGCGGCGCCCTGATTACCCGGCCCGACAGCACGCACTATCTGCGCGGCTACTGCAACATGAATATTCAAATAGGGGGCCCCTCGCCGGTGGACTGGAACGCCAACTTCAGCCTGTACGATACGGACACGGCTTCCGCCGACATGCTTCATTTCAACGTGACTCACGGTACGTTGGATGTCGCCCGGCGCCTCTCCGGTACGCCGGAGAACGTGGTCTTGAACAGCCGGGGCGAAACGTTTACCACCGCCGATTTTCCGATCCGGCATGTGGAAGGCCATCTGATGGGTCCCGGGGCAAGCGCGCCGATCAGTGGCGCAGCCGGAGATTACAGAATGAATACGGCTCGCCCGGAAGGGCCCTTTGTGACGGGATCCTACGGAACCAACTTGGACCCCTAGCAGGCTGTCGGGCGTTGGCCCGTCATCCTGCTAGTTAACAACAGCGAAACGCTGTTGTGTTTTGGCCTAATCGAGCTAGGCGGATATACTGAACGCGCAGCTTCTTGATAGAGGTAGAAAGATTGATAAAAAACAAGCACTGACGAAGCTCCTGAAACACACCTAAAGTCCGACGGATTGCTAAGACAACGGGAAGCAGGCGAAGGCGTGACCCGAACGAAAGAAAAAATACCAGAGACCAAGCCGGGGTTCCGTCAGGAACGCGAATTGCCTGCCATCGTGGCCGGCGTGGCGGTGTTGTTGCTGTGCATGTTGATTGCGATTATGAACCCGCGCTTTCTGCGTGCGGTTTCGCTCCAATCCTACGACACCATGACGCGCCTAGTGGCCGCGCCTCCGCAGAGCGGGAAAATCGTGATCGTGGATATCGACAACGAAAGCATCCGTTCGACGGGGCAGTGGCCCTGGTCACGCTGGCAGGTGGCCCGGATGCTGGATCATCTCTGGGCGGCGGGCGCACGGGTCGTGGCGTTCGATGTGGTGTTCCCGGAAAAAGACCGCACCTCGCCCGGGGAGATTCTGAAAACCTGGCAGCAGGCCTATGGGGTGCGTCCCGTGGTGCAGGGGCTTCCCAATCCGTGTCCGGGGTTCGACGGAATGCTGGCGGCCTCTCTGGGCAAGGGACGGTCGGTGTTGGGGTGTTATATGCACCTGTGCGACAGCCAGGCGTCTGCCACGGCCAAGACCATCGAGCGGTTCAACGAACGCGATCCCTGTTACCGAGGTCAGTTTCTCGTACGCGGTGTGCCGGATAATCAATATCTTCATCATGCCTGTGATCTGGAAATATCGCTGTCCAATCTGGTGTCGATGGCCCAGACCGGCTTCTTCAATACCGTGAAGGATCAGGACGATATCATCCGCCGGACGCCGTTGGTGGTGGCCGCCGGACCATACCGCATGTATGCGGCGCTTTCCCTCCAGGCCCTTCGGCTTTACCAGAACCAACGCCTGATGACGTTGATCTACGACGACGAAGGCATCCGCGGCGTAAAGTCCGTCGAGCTGCGCGGCACGCGCATCCCCACCGATGCCACCGGTATGCTTGTCCTGAATTTTCGGGACGGTGCGTTTCCTTCCATTTCCGCCGCCGAGGTGCTTCGCAATGCCTTTGATCCCGCCCTCGTGCGCGACAAGGTGGTTCTCATCGGCGCTTCCGCCGCCGGTCTGCACGATATGCGCAACACGCCGTTTCATAAGGACATTTCCGGTGTGGAGATTCAAGCCACGGCCCTCGATAACATGCTGGCGGGCGATATGCTTCGCGAACCGCGCTGGCTGGTGTTTGCGAACCTGCTGGGGATGCTGGTGGGGGGGCTGCTCCTGATTTTCGTGGTCATCCACACACGAGCCCTTGTTTCGTTGCTGGTGATGCTGTTTTGCACCGTCTATCCGGTGTTGCTCAGCTTGCTCTTTCTGCGCCTTTTTTATTTGGTGGTGGTTCCCGTTCCGGCCATGCTGGGCTGGTTGCTGACCTATCTGGCGGTGACGATCGTCAAATATCGGCAAAAGGAATTGGTCGGAGAGTTCAATGTCCGCTTGCAGGCCATCAACGGGGAACTCGAGCGCGAGATCATCACGCGCAAGCAGGCGGAACAGGAACTGTTCGCCGCACGCAATGCCGCCGTGGCCGCCGCCGAGGCCAAGAGCCTTTTCCTGGCCAACATGTCGCACGAAATACGCACCCCCATGAATGGCGTGATCGGCATGACGGATCTGGCCATGAAAACCGAACTCAATCCAAAACAACGAAACTACCTCGAAAAAATCAGCGTCTCGGCGCGTGCCCTGCTGCGCATCATCAACGATATTTTGGACTTCTCCAAAATCGAGGCCGGCAAACTGGAAGTTGAGCGGATTCCCTTTCGTCTTCGTGAGGTGTTGACCGAGCTGCACGATCTTTTTGCGGAAAAGGCCGTGCAGCAGCAACTCGAACTGCGGCTTGAGGTGGAGCCCTCTCTGCCGGATGGTCTCCTGGGCGATCCCCTTCGCCTGCGGCAGATACTCGTGAATCTGACCGGCAACGCGCTAAAGTTCACCAGCCAGGGCGGGGTTGCCCTGCGGGTCCGTTCGGAAATCCCGACCGCTCCCGACGAACACCCGCCCTCCGTCCGAATCCTGTTCGAAGTGGCCGACACCGGAATCGGTCTCCCGCCTGAAAGCCTGCAAAAACTATTCACCTCCTTTACTCAAGTGGATGGCACCACCTCGCGCAAATTCGGAGGAACGGGTCTGGGTCTCGCCATTTCAAAACAATTGGCCGAACGTATGGGTGGAGATATCCTGGTAACCAGCGAACACGGCAAGGGCTCCGTTTTCACGGTGTTGCTTCCTTTCGGCGTGGATGCGCGGCAAGAGGTGCCCTCCGCAACCGAGGCCGCGCCGGCATCGGGCGAGGTCGGCGGTTTTGCACCTGGTCGTTTCCAGGGCGTGCGCTTGATTCTGGCGGAGGATAATCCGATCAACCAGGAAGTGGCTTTGGAAAATCTGCTGGCGATGGGTATGACGGCGGACATCGCCCGGACCGGCGTCGAAGTGCTCGCTCTCCTGGATCAGAACCGTTATGACGGTATCCTGATGGATGTGCAGATGCCCGAAATGGATGGTCTCACAGCCACCGATCTTGTTCGCAAACGTCCCGACGACCGCGCCAGCATTCCGATTATCGCCATGACGGCGCACGCCATGAAAGGCGATTTGGAAAAATGCCTCGAAGCGGGGATGAATGATTATGTCACCAAACCAATCGAACCGGACCTCCTCTTCCAGGCCTTGGCCCGCCACATCCGCCCGCGCCTCGCGGAGGAACCGTTCGCTCTCGAAACAAGTCCGCCGCAGAAGACGGGTGCGGAGACGCGGGATATGGCGGCCGACGAACTGCTCGATGAGACCAAGGGCCTGCGCCGCGTCAATGGCAACGAGGCCCTCTATCGCCGCTTGCTGGCCGACTACATGCGGACCTCGCCGGACCTGCTGCGGGATTTGGAGCGGGCCTTGGCTAGTCAGGATGCCGCCGAGACGGGCCGTCTGGCCCACTCGGTCAAGGGCGCCGCCGGAAACCTTTCTCTCCGTCGATTGCAACGGGTGGCCGAACAGCTCGAACACGACGCCAAAGCCGGGCGGATGACCGAGGCGCGTCAGAGCCTCGAAACGTTCCGCACCACACTGACGGAGACCGCCTGCGCCGTGGAGAAATCCGCCCGCCACAGCCAGGGAGAGGTCAAACCACGCGCCCATGCCGGCGTCTCTGCCCTGAGCATGGCTGACTATCAGAAAAAAATCGCGGAGTTGGATCAGATGCTCGCCACCGGCAGTGCCGGTGCCTCGCGCCTAATGGACAAATTACGCAAGGATGTGCAGGCCTTCTCGGGAGAGCAGGTGGCCGAGGCGTTGTATCGGCAGGTGATGGATTACGATTTTGAAGAGGCGCGGATGTCCGTGAAAAAGATACGTACACAATGGAATGCCTCCGGTGTATGACGCGAGGAGTTGCTTATGAACCCAGTTGAAGAAAATCCCGTGGTGCTGCTGGTGGATGATGAACCCGCCAACCTAGCGATTCTGATCGAAGCGCTGCACGACTCCTGTGAGCTTATCATCGCCAAAAACGGACACGACGCGCTCGAGCGCGCGGCAGGGGAAAAACGGCCCGATCTGATTCTGATGGATGTGCAGATGCCCGTCATGAATGGCTATGAAGCCTGCGAAAAACTCAAGAAAAATCCGGCGACGGCCTCCATTCCTGTGATTTTCATCACCATACTCAGCGACGAAGAAGAGGAGACACGGGGATTTGAGTTGGGAGCGGTGGATTACATCACCAAGCCGTTCAGTCCGGCGGTCGTTTGTGCCCGCGTTCAGATGCAGATGGAACTGAAGAAACACCGCGATCATTTAGAGGCTCTGGCCGAGGTCCGGGCGCAGCAGCTCATCCACGCTGAACGGCTGGCCACTCTCGGCTCGCTCGCCGCCGGAATCGTACACGAAATCAACAACCCGCTGGCCTACGTCTCTCTCTCGGCGGAAATGATGCAGCATGAGTTGGACACCCGATTTCAGGCGCTGTTGCAGGCCGTGGAGGGCCAAGCGGACGCCACGGAGGATATGTTTAATTTCCTGCGCAATGCGCAGAACTACATGACCTCTTTGAGTGAAGGCGTCGAGCGGGTGACCGCCATCATGAAATCCATGAAAAACTTTTCGCGTCGCGACGCGGAAGAAAAAAAACAGTGCTCGCTTTCACAGTGCATCGCCGATGCCCTGAAACTGTGCGGAAATGAATTGAAGTATATTGCCGAGGTGGATTTGGACATGCCGGAGAGCTTCCCTTGTTTTGCCGGTATTTCGCGACAGATTGAGCAGGTCTTCATCAACCTCTTTCACAACGCGGCGCAGGCCATGGAGCCGCAGCGAAAAGCTAAACGCGGCCTCTTGCGCATCCGAGGCGAAGCCGATGCTCAGACGCTGCGGGTCGTGGTGGAGGACAATGGGCCAGGCATTCCTCCCGAAGCGATAGAGACCATCTGGGAGGCCTTTTTCACCACCAAACCATCCGATCAGGGAACCGGACTTGGACTCTCCATCAGCCGGGGAATCATCCAGGATCATCTCGGAAAAATATGGGTTGAAAACCGAGAGGAAGGCGGCGCACGCTTTGTCGTCGAACTACCCATTGCTTCCGGCGATGACCTGGCACAACCTGTAGGTCCGCCACTCTTCGCAGAGACGCCCTGAGTCACCCGCTGCTACGTTTCCAATGATTGGAAAAAATAGTTGGCAAGGTCTGTGTCCTCACCGGCCTGCATTTGGCGTGAAGGAATAACCGTAGCCGTCCGCTCGCCGAGCGGACGGGAGATGGACACTGCATGAAAAAAATACGTGGCGCTCGGAGAGCACCACGCTACCCGGTGAGACATTATCCAACGTTCGACGGATTGCTGGTCAATCGCGAGGTGGGCGCTTAGTACGCCGGGCGGGGTGCGGACGGGTGTTTCCCCGTGGTGCGGCATCGGCGGGGTCCACCCGAACGGGGCGTCCATCGAGCGAGGCCGACCGCGCATACTTCAGCACACGCGAAGCCGCGGCGCCATCCACTTCGAAGTAGGTGCAGTCCGGCTTGATCTCAATGCCGCCGATCATGGTCGATTCAATGCCGGCTTTTTCGCAGATGAGGCGAACCACCGCGCCCTTGTTGACGTAATCTTGTCCGCCTGCGGAAAGAGTGAAGCGCTTGGTGTTGCGCGGTCCTCCTCGATCTCCGCCGCCTCTTCGCTCGGTTCGGTCGCCACCAAAGCGGCGGTCTCCGCCGCTGTTTCGTTCGGGCCGTCCGCTTCCCGAACGCCCTGGCCTCGGCGGTTCGTTATGATGCGTGGCATTGATGTCGGCGGCGTCACGATAGTGATGGAGGAAGCGGGTGAATTCTACGGCGATGAGACGCTGAATGAGTTCCTCTTTGGAGATGTCGCGCAGCAGGTCGTAGACGGGTGGCAGGTAGTCTGCGAGGCCCTCCTGATTCGCGTCGGTTTCCACCAGGCGCGTCATTAGGGCGAAGAGTTGTTTTTCGCAGATGGCACGGCCGGAGGGAAATTTCATCTGTGCAAAGCGGAAATTGCCGCGCTGCTCGAGTTCGCGTATGCGGCGCACTTCGCGCATGTTGATCAGGGCTAGAGATACGCCGGATTTTCCAGCGCGCGCGGTGCGTCCGCTGCGATGGGTGTAGATGGCGGGTTCATCAGGTAGACGGTAATGGACGACGTGAGTGATGTCGTTCACGTCGATCCCTCGCGCGGCCACATCGGTGGCCACGAGTACGCGAATGGTTTTCTGACGGAACTTGCGCATTACGTAATCACGTTGCGCCTGCGACATATCGCCGTGCAGGGCATCGGCCAGATAACCGTCTTGCATGAGATTTTCAGCAATGGTCTGGGTCTCCTGACGGGTTCGACAAAAGACGAGCCCGAAGATGTCCGGGGTGAAGTCGATCAGGCGTCGCAGGGCCTGATAGCGGTCTTTCTCGTGCATCATGCCATAGAGATGATGGATATTTTCCGCACCCTGATTCCGGTTGCCTACGGTGATTTCGGCGGGATCGGTGAGATAAGTTTGCGCTATGCGGGCGACTTCACGCGGCATGGTGGCCGAGAAGAGCCAGATGCGGCGGTGTTCGGGAATCTGCGAGAGAATGGCGTCGATATCCTCTTGGAATCCCATGTTGAGCATTTCATCGGCTTCATCAAGTACCACGCGGGATACCTCGCCAAGCAGTACGGCCTTGCGCCGAATCAGGTCGAGCAGGCGGCCCGGCGTAGCGACGACGATATGTGCGCCGCGCTTGATCTGATTGATCTGTACGGCAATGGAAGCGCCGCCGTAGACGGCGGTAACGCGCACGCGGGGAAGTTGCGACGAAAAGGTATTCAGTTCGGCCGTGATCTGCATACAGAGTTCGCGGGTGGGGCAGATGATCAGACCCTGGGTCCGGCTGGTGGCCGTGTCGATATGTTGGAGCAGGGCGAGACCGAAGGCACCTGTTTTTCCGGTGCCAGTTTGGGCAAGGCCAATGAAGTCGCGTTCGCCTTTTAAGAGAACCGGTATGGCTTCCTTTTGAATGGGCATGGGGAGTTTAAAACCCATATCCGTAATAGCCTGCAGCAGTTCTGTTTTCAATCCCAGTGATTTGAATCCCATGGTACCCTTTTCCCCATGATCCACCCACCAGTACGGTTGTTCAGGCATCGCTTTGGTTCGGCGCATCAGGACTTGTTCTATGCTCTATATAAAAAAACCGCCCAGCGCAGCCGGACGGTACACGTTATTCCCTGAATCCATTTAACTTGCGGGTGCGTCTATACGCCGTTCTGTTGAATTTGCAACGTCTATTATGCGGAATATCTTTTAAATATTTAAGAGCTGCCCTGTGCGCAGGGGGGTGAGCGTCCGCGGTGTCGCGCCGCAGGGAATGCGAGAAGTAAAAATACAAGCACCCCGGACGGAGTGCAGGAATATCTAATAGTCTCGAGTGCCCCCCGCGATCTCTAGGCGGTTTTCGCCAAAGGTGGACTCATCCGCACAGGTGAGCGCAAGGGTATCAGGGGGGGGCATTAACGTGATACATGCGACATTTCCGCGATCCATTCATATCCGAAACGTCCGGGTTTGATGTGCAAACGGAAGACCGCGCCCTGTTCAATCCTGCCAGCTGGCCGATCTATTGCGCCTGTCTCGCGTCCATGGACGTAAAAGGTAACCTTTCGTCCGCCGCGCCCCTTGGTAAATAACTTGGCGACTTCGGCCTTTTCGATTATTGCGGGAGTGGCTCGATCCAGAAAACCATTCAGAAAATAGATGGATCCACAGCCGAACGTGAACCAGGAAAGCACGCAGAGGGCACCCAGCACACTCAGATAGATATGGCGATCTGTCCGGCGGTGCGTCAGCGCCCATAGCCCCGTGAGTGTCAGAACCATTCCCGCAGCCATGTGCATCCCGAACCGACCGATTACATCGTTCAACACGGGATAGAGCGGAGGGAAGACCTCCACGCCGATGAGCCAGCTTGCGGCCCCCGCAAACAGCATGAGGCCAAGCGGCCAACCGAGCCGCAAAAAAAGCGGTTCGGTTGGGTGGATTTGTACGGCGGGCACGCGTCGCAGAGATTCGTCGCCGGTGCTGAGATCCCGTTGCGAAAGGCTTTTCAACGCATCCATCAAAGAAAGGGCCTGCTTGGTTTCTATGCGCTGCCCTCTTTCAAGGTTGGCAATCAGCGCGATGCCCCGGCGATTCATCCAAAGATGACTCACCTGGTTTGTGGTGAGCAGCCGGCGGATGGCTTCACGTATTCGGGCGTCGCAGAGTACTTCCATTGCGGCGTGACTGTCCGCCGCGCCGACCTGAACAAAATCGGTAAACGACGAATCATTCAAGTCGAGCGTTCCTGCCCATTTCAGTGCTGAGCAGAGGCGATCCGCAGACGTGCGTTTTCGGAAGGCGACGGTCACTCGCTGCGGTATGGCGAGCGTCAGATACAGGCGGGGTGGAGTGGCTCTTTGCGGAGGCGTGTATCCGATCGCAAAGGGATGGTCATGGTCTTTGGCGATGAGACAGGTGCAGGCGTTGGCTAGCTTGAATTTCGTCTGATTACCCCACTGCTGAAAGAGGGGCTCCAGCGCGAACAGCGCCTGCCGGCGATACCACATTAGCACCGGCACCATGACGGCCAGCGATATCAGAACGACCACACTTGTTATTTCCATGAAGAGCACGATAATTCCTGTGATTAAACGCTTCTGCCGTCAGAATATCTCTGGCCAAGCTGCATAAAAATCTTCTTTTTTATGCAAAAAGTGAAGTTTAAGTTACTAATTTATTCGCGAAGCGTGCGGATTGAAGGTTTTTTTCACCCTGAATACGGTGCTTGATCCGCCGATGGGTTTATCGGCATACTGTGCGTCATGAAAGCAGCACCCGTTCAAACAAAAACCGTACTGATCACCGGATGTTCGACGGGCATCGGGTTGGCCTCGGCGCACCTGCTCAAGCAGCGCGGCTGGCAGGTCATCCCAACCGCCCGAAAAGAGGCAGACATCAATCGACTGAGCGCGGAGGGCTTTTCACCGCTGGCGCTGGACCTGAACGATTCCGGCTCGGTGCAGGCCGTCATCGAAGCCGTTATGGAACGGTTCGATGGTCAACTTGGTGCCTTGGTGAACAACGCGGGCTACGGTCAACCAGGCGCGATGGAAGACCTCACTCGCGAGATGATGCGCGCACAGTTCGAGACGAATCTGTTCGGGTTGCAGGAGCTGACCAATGGCTTCATCCCGGTGTTTCGGGGGCAGGGCTATGGGCGTATTGTAAATGTAAGTTCGGTGGTTGGGCGGGTGGCGCTTCCTTTCATGGGCATTTATTCGGCGTCGAAGTTTGCGGTGGAGGCGGTCTCGGATGTCATGCGGGTGGAATTGGCGGGCACGGGCATTGCCGTATGCCTGATTGAACCCGGACCGATTGCCACGTCCTTCGGCGACACCGCCGCGCAGGAAGGGCGGACGGGATTGAATATGGAGCGGAGCGTTTTTGGAGAGGTGTATCGTAAACGCTTGGCGCGCGGACCGGCCCGGCAACACACCACGAACGATTATTTTAGGAAGCCGCCCGAAGCCGTGGCAGAAAAAATTCTACGGTGTTTGGAATCGA
>Ga0075120_10001896_pt1 | contig 15736 bp, 11 predicted proteins | sample AntAceMetag02UKL_FD_69792 | JGI IMG/M metagenome (GOLD analysis project Ga0075120, IMG submission 69792) | Saline lake microbial communities from Ace Lake, Antarctica - Antarctic Ace Lake Metagenome 02UKL | ecosystem: Environmental > Aquatic > Non-marine Saline and Alkaline > Saline | place... | reverse complement strand
GTTTACGAAAATATCAGGAACAAGATTATTCAGTTTAAGGAAAGCACAAAAACCAGAAAAAATGTGTTTGTTGCCATGATCACTACTTATGGAGTTTCCGAAAATGCCAATAGTCTTGAAGTGGTTACAAATAACCTAACGATGGATTGTCTTTTTGAAAAAGATTGAAAAACACAGTATTACAAAATTTTACTTAAAAAACAAAGCCTTATGAAAAACATTATTTCAATTTTTAGTATTTTATTTTTATTCTCATTAAACCTCAACGCAAAGCAATTTAAAACTATGGAAACGAAGCAACAAACTACGATGGAGAGTGACTCAACTGAAATTCCCGCATCAGAAAAATTGGTGGTGCTCTGGACCAGTGGCGACCCGGAAGTAGCCAAAAAGATGGTATTCATGTACACCTACAACGCCAAAAAATATGGATGGTGGAAAGATATTACCCTGGTGATTTGGGGGCCATCGGCAAAGTTACTAACCGAAGATAAGGAGTTACAGGAAACCATCAAAGATATGGATGAGATTGGGATAAACCTACTGGCTTGCAAGGGCTGCGCCGATCAATACGAAGTTTCGGATGACCTGGAAAAACTGGGTATCGAAGTAAAATACATCGGTGTGGAGCTAACGGATTTCATCAAGGGCGATTACCATTTGGTGACGTTTTAGGGAAGGGGATTAACCACAAAGGAACGGAGGCACAGAGTTAAATTAAAATCGGGCCATGTCGAATCTGAAGAATCAAAAGTCAAAATAAAGGAGATTGAACCTTTATTGATCCAATCTACTTAGTACAGCTTTTCCATCAAGTATTTTCTGCGAAAGCGTATGAATGGTTTCGGATTTTGCAAGGTTAAAAAAGCCTTCACGAGTTTGAATGAATTGATCATGTAAGGGACAGGGATTGTCACAGTTGCAATTTTTCAGGCCAAAGCCACACTTGTGGAAACATGCATCACCTTCCATTACATGGATGATATCGTATAGCTTAAGATTGGATTGGTTTTTATTGAAGAAAAACCCGCCACCCCGTCCTTTCATCGATTTGAGGAGTTGGTGGCGGACAAGCGTTTGTAGAATTTTCGCTGAATAGGCTTCGGGTGCTCCAATTTCCCTGGCTATTTCGATCACTCCCGGGTGTTGCTCTTTCCAGTTTTGTAACTGAATATAAACCAAGGCCCGGATTGCATATTCTGTACCTTTTGCTAACATTTTATAAGTCTGTTAAGCAGTTAATTCCTTTTCAAGTTCTATCGCTTTTTTAAACAAAACATTGCTCTCCAAATGAATGTGGCGGTGCAAATCCTGCTTAAAATCCTGTAAAGTTTTAAAGGTAACCTGATAAGTATTGCAACCGTCTGCCGGGGCGGTGAAATTATTTGTCAAGGAATTCATTTTTTCAAAACGTTCCCCTTCGGCCTGATGCTCAAGATTCATTACCTCGATGGGACCAAGGACATTACCCAACTGAGTGGTTTTGGGGCCACCTTGCTTTTGCTTTACCATATTGCGAACATATGGAAACAAAATCATTTCCTCCTTTTGCATATGCATGGTTAAGTTTCCGGCTGCTTCGCAAAAGAGTTTATTCACTTCAAATAACTCGGGATGGTTTTCGCCATGCACATCACAAAGTTTTTGAAGTTTCTGTTTGAGAAAAGGAATGTTCTCGGTCACAAAGCTGTGGTGCCTTTTCACAATATAGTTGGCCAACTCATCCAATTCAAGCTCTTCGATATACCTGGAATCGGGATCACTAACCTGCAATACTTGTTCAATTTCGGGGAGAAGCTGCTTAGGGTCGATGTTGGCGTTTTTGCAAGCTTCGGCAACGGAGATGCCCCCTCCACAACAAAAATCAATGTTGTTCTTCTCGAACAACTGAGCGGTCTTAAAATTTGACCTTACTATGTCACCTACAATGGTGTTTGTGTTTATATCCATTAGTTATAAATTTTAATTGTTTATCGGATACAAAAGTAATAATAGAATCCATAAAAGGACATAAAGGTCTTATTATAATTTATATCTAAAAGCAACCTACCTCAATTGAACATTGAACAATATAAAACCAATTTCGTACACACGGAATTGCTTAGTTTCAAAATGCAAACGGCATTCGACAAAACCACATACTACCGATTGTTATTTAAAATGCACCATTATTACACTATGCTTTTAATACCGCTTTAAATATACATCGGCATTTACCATTTATGCATCAAAATGATCCCGTACGTGCGGGATCATTTTGATGTTAAATTGGTATAACGTCTTAGCTCAATGTCAATAAAAAAAGCGAGCCCGCTCAATGCAGACCCGCTTACAAATCCTAATTACCTAATTACAAATTCCCCTTTTAATAATAATTTACTCCCCAGCTATTTTCCCTTTCATGGGCTTCTTTTATCCATTGCGGGACAATCTCATCAACAAACTTTGCTTTTTCAGCTTCCAGCTTTTCCATTGGGAGGCCGATGTATGCCTGGGCATCTGCTTTGGTTTCGATATTTGGATATGGCACAGGATAGGATGCACCAATTTTATTCAGTAAAACGGCAAGTTCAATACGGGCTTCCTGGGATTCCTGCATTCCGGAACTAACCACGCGAAGTAATTCGAGTGAGTTATGGAAGGCGGCACCATGAGCAGCAGCAGCATAATCCCATCTGAATTGTGCGTGACGGATCAACTTGAGGATACTCTTCATTTGCTCATCAGTAGCACCATTGTCCCAGGCATGTTTTGCTTCGGCATGGGCACGTACCAGCATTTTCTCTAACTCATCGCGTTGACTGATAACGCTCTCCATCTTTGTAAATACAGCTTCCTTCAACTCTTGCTCGCTCTGTCGGTGACATACCTGGCAGGAATTGGCTATATTGTTTAATGGGCTTTGCATGTGGTGGTCGCTAAATTTCTGTCCACCTTCTGATGTATAAGGCATGTGGCAATCGGCACAGGTAACACCATTTTTGGCGTGTGTTCCGGTAATCCATGTTTCGTATCCCGGGTGCTGGGCTTTTAGCATTGGTGCTTTGCTGAGTTTATGGGTCCAGTCTTTAAAACCAATTTCATCATAATATGCAAGCATGCCTTCAACTCCCATCCCTTTATCCCAGGGTAACACCAGGTAAGGAATGCCTTCTTTTCCAGGAAGGTTTTTATTGAAATAATACTCAACATGGCACTGGGCACATACCAGCGAACGCATCTCCTGGTGTGTGGCTTTGGTAATATCCCTGCCTTGTCTTTCGAAAGCTTCGATGAGCGCCGGACGAGAAATCTGAAGATCCATGGTTACATTGTTGTGACAATCGGCACAGCCAATTGGGTTCGAGATTTCAGGGCCTAAACGCGCCCATTTTCCGGTATAAAACTCGGTAATTCCATGTTCATTCATCAACCTTGGCACGTCCGGGCTTTTGCAAGTCCAGCATGTTGCAGGCATAGGTCCATCAGTTGCTTTCATTGGTCCGCCTGTACGCAACGAATTTTGCAAATCTTCGATGGCCCAGTAGTGGCCACGTCCCTGGTTGTAGTCTTTTGAGAAACCATAACCGGCCCATAAAACAACCAGCCTTGGGTCAACTTCCAACATATCAATCATTACATTTCCGTTGTAAAGGCTTTTAAAATCACCTTCTTCGGTTTGCATGTACGAATCGTACTGTGCAGGAAAGTTTTCTCCCCACAACTGGTTGCGTGGTTCCCAATCGTTAATTTGCACCTTAGGTGCATACACATATTCGGTTTCCACCCTGCGCTCAGAAATTGTTGAGGCCAACATGCCCAAAACAAAAACTACTACTACGGTGATGAGAAAAATGGTCCAGTTGACCCATGATTTTCTTCCTTGATTTTTACTTTCAGTTCCCATGATTTTTGCTTATTTTATTTTGAATTAATCTTTTTTATTTTCACTTTTCATTAAACCGCTTAACCAATCAGGTACCTGGCTCCCAAGCTTTGGAACACGGGCATAGTAGGATGAACTCAGGCTGTTTACTTTTCCATGCGGTACCTGGCGATGGCATTCCCAACAAAGTTTCCCCCCATCCTGATGTGCAATTTTTGCTGATACAGTAATTGTATTCACCTCACTGTTCATCTTCTGATGGCAACGTTTGCAATTCTCCTGAACAACAGCCACACCGGCATCTTTAATTTGAATAACCTGCGGCTCGTTGCGAAGTGTAAAAATTGTAGCATGCCTGGCACCATCCATTGCTTTAAAGAAATACTTGCTCACGTTGTTTGTATGTGGCACATGGCAATCGTTGCAAGTGGCAAACTCGCGGTGGGCCGAATGTGACCAACTTGCATACTGCGAATTCATCACGTGGCAGTTAATGCAGGTTTCTGGACTATCTGACAGATAGGAAACCGCATTGGAGATTTTAAAGGTATAAAGCCCTAAACCAACGATTGCGCCGAGAACAATGATAGCTGGTAATCGCCACCCGGGCGGGGGTGTAAGTAATTTTATAATTTCACTCATCTTCTATATTTTTGTCATTATTAGGCGATATTCAGTTTATAGTCTTTTATTTTATTGAAAAGTATTATTCGTCATTGATGGTCATTGGTTGTCAAAGGTAGTAATTCAATAAATGACAGCGTAGCTAATGACTACAAATGACGGCGGCCGTATGCGCTAAAGCTATAGCGGTGGTGCAAGTCAAATGACTTTTTATTGCTTCTTTTCAAAAAAGGTAGGCTTGAAGGTAATCATTACCCACGCCCAATTGTTGTTGTTTTCGTAGTTACCACCTTTAAGTACCTGCATGGTTTCTGTTGCAAACATTTGCGAATAACCAGCCTGTAGTTTTACTGCATTTGATATAGCGTAACCAATTATCAGGTCAATTTCAGCACCCAGGCCGCTGTCATATTCTTTCCATAATACTCCATGCTGTACGGCTACTTTCGCAGCTGATGAAAAATAGTGAGGAATAAGGGCTGCTGAAAATTTGTCTTTTTTGAATTTGATGGGAAGGAAGATATCAGTTAAACCAACTCCTCCATTGTGTGCTCCTACGTAAAAATAGTCCATCCACCCATTGAATTTGTGATTGGTTCCGTAAAATGGCGTGAACGACCTGTCATCGTCTTTACCCTGTTGTTGGGAGTCAGTTCCGGAAAGGTACTCAAAACCAATGCCGATATTAAACATTTTTGAAACCTTAAATGCAACATCACCGGCAAAATACCTGGAGGTCAAATTTTCATTGCTCCCGTTCTTCCCAACCTGCAAATAACTTGCAACAGCTAAACTAAGCAGATCGTTCTTAAATGTAAAGCGAGGACCAAAAGTCTGACTGTAAGCAACTTTTTGCTCAATGGTTGCTGAATCAACATAGTCCATGTATGCAAGGCCATTGTTCAATACCAGAAAGCTCAGGCCAAACTTACTGAAGTTACCATGGTACCATGCGTACTGGAAAGTTTTATAGTTGTTTACATAATAATCTTCCTTGAACAAAGATTCGCCGTTGGCATTGTATGCCAGACCAACATCAACCTTATGATTTTCGGCGGCCTTAATCTTGAATATTGCCGCATCGTGGCTACGGGCCTGCTGAGCCCAACCTACACTACCAAACATACGGTGGTCATCGTAAACAATTTCCTGGCGGCCAACTTTTAGGGATACAACATCACAAAGCTTAAACTGTCCCCATGCCTCATGAATTGAAGGGCCATATACATCACTCTTGTTCAGTTGAGGGACATCGCCCCAAACCCTGACATCCTGCAAGCTCAAATAAAAACTGTAATTCTCATTGGCAAAATACGCATTCAAGCGGGTACGCTGTGAGATAAAATTGGCAGCCTTAATATCATCAGGGATAAGTGTTTTGTAACCATGCCTCATTTCGTAACGTGGGCGTAATTCGGCTGAGATTTTTACTTCCTGCGCAACGATATCGCCGGCAAATAAACAGGTAAAGAAAATTGCAATTGAAAAGTAAATGTTTTGTTTCATTTTTAATGCTATTAAGTAATTAATTACTTTAAACACCAAAAATATAAATGTTGAAACCGCTGACAAAATTTTTTAACGATTTGGAGGGAATTCATTTCAATTCTTAATAAGAATAAAATATCATATATAAATATGTCGATGTTTGGACAGAGTTTAGCTTCAGTTAGTCAGGGCTTGACTTGAAGTCAAACCCTGACGAAGCCCTGACTACTTCCGATAAACTTTTAGGTACATATAAAACCCTGAAATGAGGATAAATAGTACGATGAGGCCAAAGAGAGGAATGAGTAGAATGTAGAAATCTCCGATCAGCACACCATATATTCTTGCGGTGTGAATTTCGAGGGCAAGGTTCCAGAGCGACATGGGGCTGTTGTCGATAATATTTTGCGGCATTTTGGTAAATGGAAGATTGTGCAAAACAGGCTGCGCCCCGTGGGCATAATCAAAATAATATGGGAGTTCGTCTTTATCATGCAGAAAGCCGGCAATTGTATTGGCCCCAAAAGGTGAACCGCCACGTGGTGAAGCCTCATAAGTTTTTTGATTCAGGATATCTTCAACATATGCAGTTTTGGCCGACCAATGAAAAAAACCGCTAAATGAGCCAACGAGATAAGATCCCTTGCCAGTGGATTGAAAAACGTTAATGCCCATAACACTAACGGGTGGATGATGATCAATGGGTTTTAATTCATTTTTGAATCTTGTGTCGGCAAAATAAAAGCCATTTGTGGTGCCAATAATAAAAGCATCTTTCTCCTGGTCATAAACAATAGCCCTGAACTGATCGTACCAAGCGTTGTCGTCGTCGAGGATTGACCAGGGGATTTTTGGCACCTGAGTGTAGGCAATGGGAATTAATAAGGGTGGACGGAGAAACATGCCTGTCAGGGTTGTGACGATAAGAAATAAGCCAAGCCACCAGCCAATTTTGTTGTGCCAGCGCAATGAGAAGCGGTTGAGCCAAACCAAAGTTTTTACACCGCTGGATTTGCGTTTTCTTTTCTTGATCCAGTTTGGAAACAAGAAATAGATAAGGCCTGTGATGGTAAGAAAGATAAAAAGAATGCCAATGAGATCGACAAATAATTTGCCTGCCACGCCAAGAATTTCGCCGCTATGGATTACCCAGAGTGTTTTGAACAGACCAACTTTATTGTTGTAATTCCCGGGCGGAGGTAAAACGATTTTTTCAAATTCCCGGTCAGGTCCTGCCAACAACTTCTTTAATAAGAACGAACGGGTCATAACATACAAGTTACCCTCCCTCTCTATCAAATCGACTACCCGCTGATTTTGTACAGGAAGTGGAATGTTTACCCATTTTGATGAATGAAAATCATATCTGAATAATCCAAAATAAGTACCTGAAAAAAGCTGACCGTCTTTGGTTTGCAGAATACACGACACTTTCCGGTTATCGATGCCATCTGGAAAACCAGCATTAAAATCAGTGAAAGTTTTATAATTATCTTTTGTTTGCCAAATGCCGATGTTACCATAAATCAGCGATGAATCGCCCGGTAAATCGACCGCTCCTTTTACAGCAGCAAGGTTCCAGTTATTGTAACGATAAACTTCGGGAAGGTAAGAACGGTTTACATCAACCAAAGAAAATAAGCCACGATGGTTGAGCACAATCCCCGACAAAGAAAACATCACAATGAAAAGGCCGAGTACAATACTCAGCCATTTGTGGTATTTCTTGAAGAATTTGAAGGTCTTTGTTGATCGGGGATGCATTTTAGATTGTATAGAACAATTACTTACTAGAAGGTTTCGGGCTTGTGAAACAGTTTGCCGCGTCGCTTCACTCCTCGCAAAGTCGAATATAAAAGCTAACTTTCGGATATGAAAGCTTAATTGATAGACAGATTATTGTGAGCGAAGCGAAGCCCGCCATGCTAGCCTCGCTGGAGCTGCGGCGAAGCGGGCCGGCGAGGCAGGCAATCTGTTTCAATTCACCACTCACTATTCACCACTCACTACTTATGATTTTATCATCACCAGCATCATCTTGAATTTCTCGACTGCTTTAACAGCATGAGGAATATTGGCTGGCATAATAATGCTTTCGCCTGCGCTGAGGATGTTTGATTTTTTGTCGATGATAATATCTGCTGTACCATCAATCACATTTACCATCGCATCGAAAGGTGCTGAGTGTTCACTCAATCCCTGGCCTTTATCGAAGGCAAATAATGTAACATTCCCGGTATCTTTTTTTACAACTGTTTTACTTACCACTGAATCACCTGCATATTCAACAGCTTCGGCGAGTTCAAATTTTTCTGCTTTTATAATTTCTGACATAATGTTTGTTTTATTGATTTATGAATAATAGTCAGGGCTTGACTATAAGTCAAACCCTGACTATGCATTACTTTTAATTCAAGAATAATTTCATATCTTCATCCACGGTATTTATACCGGCGATGCCAAAGTTTTCAACCAGCACCTTTGCCACATTTGGCGAAAGAAAAGCTGGCAATGTTGGTCCGAGGTGAATGTCTTTTACACCCAGGTAAAGTAAAGCCAAAAGAACGATTACCGCCTTTTGCTCGTACCATGCGATGTTATAGGCAATCGGAAGATCGTTGATATCGTTAAGCTCAAAAACTTCTTTCAATTTTAAGGCAATCACTGCAAGAGAATAAGAGTCGTTACACTGACCGGCATCCAATACTCTTGGGATCCCACCGATATCACCCAATGGAAGTTTATTGTAACGGTACTTGGCGCATCCTGCTGTGAGGATAACAGTATCTGTCGGAAGTTTTTCGGCAAACTCGGTATAGTAGCTGCGGTCTTTCATACGGCCATCGCAACCTGCCATCACAAAGAATTTGCGGATCGCACCGGATTTAACAGCATCCACAATCTTATCGGCCAACTGTAAAACCTGGTTATGTGCGAATCCACCCACGATTTCACCAGTTTCAATTTCTATAGGAGGCTGACATTTTTTTGCGTGTTCGATGATTTCGCTGAAATCTTTCATGCCGCCAGTTTCACGATCCGGAACATGCTTAAATCCTGGGAAACCTGAAACGCCAGTTGTATATACCCTGTTGGCATAGCCGTTGCTCTTTTTAGGAGGAACGATGCAGTTGGTTGTAAACAATACCGGTCCGTTGAATGATTCGAACTCCTCATTTTGCTTCCACCAGGCGTTGCCATAGTTTCCTACAAAATGTTTGTACTTCTTAAATTCAGGATAGTAATGGGCAGGCAGCATTTCGCTGTGCGTATAAACATCTACACCAGTACCATCGGTTTGTTTCAGCAGGTCTTCCATGTCGCGCAGGTCGTGGCCACTGATGAGGATACCGGGCTTGTCGCTTACACCAAGATTAACTGTAGTGATTTCCGGGTTTCCATAACGTTTTGTATTGGCTTCATCCAGTAAAGCCATTACATCCACACCATATTTACCGGTTTCCATTACCAGGGCAATGTTTTCTTCGAGGGTTAATGCATCATTTGTTAGTGCAACTAGTGTATTCTGTACAAATGCATTTATTTCGTTAGAAACATGTCCTAGTTGAAAAGCGTGTTCCTGATAGGCAGTAAGTCCTTTGAGTCCGTACAAAACCAATGCTCTCAATGAGCGTGTATCTTCGTCTGGGGCATCAATTTTACCATTAACGGCCATTGCCTTGGCATCTATTTCGTCCTGGTCTTCAGAATACCAGGTAGCCGACTCATGAAGTTGTTCTTCCATTTCACCACCGGCAGCTTCCACGGCCAGTTTCATTTTTTCTCTGAGTTTGAGTGCCTGCTGAACATTTTCAACAAAAACCTCATTCGAGAAATTTGCGTTGGTAATCGTTTTAAAAAGTGTTTCAACAATAAACTGATTCACTTTCTCATCTTCAATTCCAAGCTCGCGGGCTTTCGTGCTGTAAATTGAAATACCTTTTAGAAGATACACAGATAAATCCTGTAGATGGATCACGTCTTCTGTAATTCCACATACCCCTTTTGTTCCTACGCAAGCAACTCCTTTAGCTGCTTCCTGGCACTGATAACAAAACATACTCATAAATAAATCGATTTAAAATGGTTTATAAAAATTGTTGGTTTGAAATTTTCTGGTGATTCACTTCAGATTTAAAGGCATTGGTTGTCATTGGTTGTCATTTTAACCATAATTTTTAATCACAACTTAATGACGGCGAAGCCAAATGACAGCAAAGCAAATGACATAATTTACCTGGTTTGTTTCATTTAAATCCAGTCATCTTCTAACACTTCACCCTGATGACTTATTACTGCCTGCTTGATGGGGATTTTACGGTTTGCGTTGGCAACGGCCTGCTGGGCCAGATGAGTTAACCCTCCACAACAAGGCACTTCCATTCTAACTACAGTTAGCGAGTTAATGTTGGAATCGTTAATCATCGAAATAAGTTTTTGTAAATATGATTCCTGGTTAGAATCAAGTTTTGGGCAAGCGATCACAAGGGCCTTACCTTTTAGAAACCTACTATGAAAATTCCCCATTGAAAAAGCAGCGCAATCGGCAGCCAGCAATACATCAGCATTTCTGAAATAGGGGGCCATAGGATTTAATAAATGAAATTGGACCGGCCATTGGCGGAGTTCGGAAGGTGCTTCGGCAGCTGCTGTATTTTCAGTTGCTTCTTCAACTTCGTCCATGTCAATATCAAAAGTTATAGGTGCCGACCCGGGACAACCACCACCACATCCACCGGCCATGGCTTGTTGCATCTCTTGTTGAACAATCTCTTCGGGCTTGGAAGCGTCAGGCTTTCTTATATCCATATCAATATTGTTTTTCTTGATGTAGGCTATGGCCTCATTTAAAAAGTCGGTTGCACCGTGATCTTTGAGGTGGGCGAGGTGGGCGAGGACGGTATTCTTACCTTTCTTCACCATCTCATCCATTACGAGGGTTTCGTTGTAAGGTTCAGCCTCACGGGTCTCGATGCTGATGGCTCCCTCGGGACAATGGCCAATGCATGCACCCAGTCCATCACAAAAAAGATCGCTGACCAGGCGGGCTTTGCCGTCGATCATTTGCAGTGCACCTTCGTGGCAGTTAGGAATGCAATCTCCGCATCCATTGCAGAGGTCTTCGTCGATTTTTATTATTTCTCTTTTCATAGTTTGATTTGTTTCAAGGTTCAAGTTGAGCGCAGCGAAATCCCGCTTATGCGGGGTTACAGGTTACAAGTTGCAGGTTATGAAATTGACCATGCCTGAATAGCGTTGACTTTTTTTCCTTATTAACCCTCTTTCCCTTATAAACCCTATAAACCTTGTCCCCCTTTAACACTTATCTTGATATCACTTAATTTTCTATTGCTATAATATCCTTTAAATTCTTCCAGTAACTTCTGTCTTTCATCTCCAAAAACACAATCCTCAAAAGGGCATGTATCTTCTTCGTGTCCACAATGGGCTACTTCAATGCGCCCGTCAATAATTTCCATAATTTCAAATACTGAAACACTTTCGGGGCCGCGTAAAAGCTTGAAACCTCCGCTGGGGCCACGCGTTGCTGTGATTATCTTAAACTTTGCCAGCAGTTGCAAAACTTTGGAAATATGGTTTTTCGAAAGTTTTAACCTGTCGGAAATCTGTGAAGCATTGAGCATTTCGTCGCTCACCGCTATAAGTGCAAGGCTGTGGACAGCGATGCTGGATGCTACAGATATGTTAAATAGTTTTCCCACGATCGATTAAATGTAATCAAGTATTTAAATACGCAAATATATGTATGATTATTTTAACCAAACAAATTTTCAAGGAAATATTTTCTTACACAAGCTATTTAAATATTGTAAATGAGGGATATAGAAAAATAATTTAATTGGATTCTAAATTGGGGAAGGGAAGGTAGAAAGGGAAAAAAGGTATTGGTTTATGATATGCGCTGCAAACCGACTATATCGACAATTAGGCTTGGGATTGACATTCAATGTCAATTAGATAGGGCTTGCTGAAAAACACAGAATAATAATATTTCGGTGCGCTGCACCTCCTGTATCAATTTTAATTGATGTTTCTACAAAGATTATCGCCACTCTGTGGCTTATCTTTCAGGTGCGGAGCACCGGTAATCTTTGTAGAATTTTATCCGGTAATTGGAAAAAAGGTGCAGGGCACCGAAATATTTGCTGCAAGGTTTTTGAACAAACATCCTCCTAAGCCTTGCACAAGGAATCAAATATTATGGAATAACTTATGGTAATCCAATGGATTAGACCTTTCTAAGCAGCCCCTAGTTAAGGATTTATTGTAATGTGATAATCAGGGACATCTTAAATTCCGACATGTGCGGGATTAATCGACAATCATACATCAACACCATTGCCTTAACTTATTAGCATCGGATTGACGTCTGCCGACATTTCGATCCGCTATGCTCTGAAAAAAATTCGTCCTCCAAAAAGTTTATAGTGCCATTATTCGCCAGTTAAAACATAAGCTCCCCAAAATACAGGAGGAACATTTTGTTCGATCATTTTAAGTTTAGCACCACGCAATGCTTCGGGGATGGGTTTTCCGGAAAGGAGTAAATCATAAAACGAAATCATCAATGCGGCGCTGCTTTTGTCTTCAACTTTCCACAATGATGCAATTTGATTTTGGGCACCGGCATAAAGCAATGCCCTTGTCAGTGCCATCATCCCTTCGCCTTTTGCAAGTGACCCTATGCCACTTTCGCAACTACTGAGTACAACAAGATTGGCATCAATCATCAAATTGTATATTTCGCCGGCATATAAAATTCCATCGTCAGCGTTTCCCGTGATACTTATTGGATATTTATCTTCCCCAATGTTTTCGGGTGGCGAAAATATGATCCCCGAAAGTTTTGGGGTATCATGATTTACAATGCTGTGTGTTGCCAGGTGAAGGTATTTGTAATCGCCGCAAAGCGTTTTAAAATTTTTTTCGCTAGCCTGCTCATTAAGGTATGTGTCGCTTTTTAACATCTGCCCGGCAAAAATTTTGTCAATTGACTTTACCTCATGTTCGCTATAGGGCAATGGATTAAAGTGTTTACCATCATCCGATACTGCCCTGTATTGCACATTCTTGTAATCAGGATCAACAGATTTTAGTTCACTTGTTGAAATCAAACTGTAATTGCTGCCATCGCTGAAAACAGGCGCATAGCCCGACCATTGCTTTTTATATGCAAGTTCATCTGAGGCAGGTCCTTTGGTGTTTTGGTATAAAGTTGCCGAAAAGTGATAGGATATGGCAAATCGCTTCAGGAGGTATTCGGCAGCATCAAAATCAGCAGGGTTTTCGGTTGAAGATATTAGTGTTTCAAAAGGCAAGCCGTTGAGTATATTATCTGGAATAATTACCAGCTTGTTGCAATTATTAATAATTTGTTCAACAGGTCTGATGAGCATGTTGTATAGGCCTCGGCTGTGATTGAAAAATTGTGAGCGATGTTTTAATTGGACAACATTGTACGACTGCACAAGGTTTAGATACATCTCAATCTCGCTGTAAAACTTCGAGTCGATGGTCTGCCTTACAACAGCTGTCTTGTCTTTGTTTATTGCAATTGTGAATAAATATCCCTCGCCTAAAAAGTACTCGATAAAACCTTCATTGTTTTCCTGTAGTTTATTTTGAATTTCTTCGATATTAGCTACCGAATAGTCATACTTCATTTTGTAATATGCCGGATAGGCCTCGTCCAATAAATTGATCATTTGCCCATAATCCTGTTTGAGCTTAAAAAGGCGTGCTTCAAAATCCTCGCTTGTCAAACTGTCGAGTTCGTTTTTTTGTATCTGGGTTTCGTAAAATGCAAGGTCTATCCTGAGCTGTTTTTCTTTTTGCAACAGCTTGTTGGGAATACCCGAAAATTGCCTGGCATTGGATTCTGAAACAGATTCGTATAAAACCCCGGCTTTATTTTTTTCGGCAAAGGTAAAAGCCATATCCTGGAATTGCGAATCTCCGTTGGCTTCATAAAGTTGAAGTGCAGTATTTATAGCTTCTTCGGCATACAAGGCAGTATTTTCGGCGAGGATAAGTTTTGAACCTTCGGCTTTATAGCCATTGCGCATCTTATCTATTAATAAAAAGGTGTGTTGGTATGTGAAAACGGATGAACGCAGATCATCAAGGTTTCTGGTTTTATTTTCGTAGAGGGCTGCCAGGGTTTTTGCTTTTTGGTATAATGAACTTTCGAGTTCTTTTTCAGAAATCATTCCCTCCAATGGAGGATTGTCGTAAATTTTGCTGCTTGCAAAACCCTTTACATTCGATTGAAGTGCTTTTTGAAAATAGGAGAGGGCTTGATTGTAATCTTCATTTTTTGCCGAGGCAATTCCAATCTGGTTATAGGTATAAGCAAGTTCCTTAGCGTTTGCACCATCAAGTTGACTTAATATCTCCAAAGATTTATTGAAATATCCAAAGGCAACATCATAATCGCCTTTTTCGATGTAAACTAGGCCAATACTATTGTAATCCTTTACAATGCGTAAATGCTGGTCTCCAAATAACTCCCGGGCAACGGTCAACGATTTATTAAAGTACTCCAATGCTTTGTCATATTCGTCTTTTTCGAGGTAGCATAAACCTATGGAATTGTAGGACGTTGCAACATTTATATGTTTTTCATCAAGCAGTTCAAGCCTGATGGATAACGCTATATTAAGCTGATCGAGGGCTTTATCATACGCTCCCTGGAAGTAGTAGGCGTTCCCAATATTATGATAATTTGTGGAAACATCAGGGTGGTCCCCGCCAAATAATTTCAGCCTTATCGACAGCGATTTATTGTAATACTCTAGGGCTTTGTTATAGTCGCCTTTTTCAATATAAGCCAATCCAATATTACTGTAGTATGAAGCGACACTTGGGTTGCTGTCGCCATCAGTTTTAAGTTTAATACTTAGGGCTTTGTTTAAGTATTCAAAAGCTTTATCAAAATCCCGCTTCTTAATGTAAGCCAATCCAATGTTATTGTATGCATTTGCAACAGCAGCGTTTTCCTCTCCAATTGATTTCAGTTTGATGCTTAAGGATTTGTAGTAATATTCGAGTGCTTTGTCGAAATCACCTTTTGCATAGTAAGCATTTCCGATGTTACTGTAGATGCCGGCATTTTTTGGGTCATCTTCCCCGCTGGTCTGAATAATAATATCCAGTGATTTATTAAAATATTCAGTGGCTTTTTTAAAATCACCTTTTTCGAGGTATGTCAAACCTATATTATTGTAACTACTTATAATTTTGGGGCTGTCGTCATCAATAGTTTCAAGCTGAATTGATAAGGATTGAAATAAATATTCAAGGGTTTTGTTGTAGTTGCCATCGGCATAATAAACGCTCCCCATTGTATTGTAAATGCTGGCAACATCAGGATGGTTTTCGCCAAGTAAGTCAACCCTTATCGAAAGGGATTCCTCTAAATATTCAATGGCTTTTTCGTAATTGCTTTGCCTGCTATAAACCACACCCAGGTTATAATAGCTTTTTGCTACTTCTAAATTTACTTTCCCCAATTCTTTTAAGCCCGTTTCAAGGGCTTTTTCTAGGTAAGGTTTTGCAGTTTCAAAATCGCCTGTTCTTCTCGTATTGATGCCAATAGAATTAAGGCATTGCACAAACCTCTCCCAGTTTTCGGCCTTCTTATAGATGGCACTTGCATCTTTAAAATAAACATTTGCACTATCGTAGTTTCTGGTTTCGGCAAAAGCTTCCGCTTTGCCAAACCAATAATTAGCCAGG
>Ga0075120_10001895_pt1 | contig 15737 bp, 4 predicted proteins | sample AntAceMetag02UKL_FD_69792 | JGI IMG/M metagenome (GOLD analysis project Ga0075120, IMG submission 69792) | Saline lake microbial communities from Ace Lake, Antarctica - Antarctic Ace Lake Metagenome 02UKL | ecosystem: Environmental > Aquatic > Non-marine Saline and Alkaline > Saline | place... | reverse complement strand
TATTTTGCTCAATTTAGCTATTTCAGTAAGGATTGTAATTAATCAATGCTGAAGAATAATCTTTTTATAATCCAAGTAATTATCACTCTTAACACTTAAATAATAAATTCCATTTGAAAATTCTTCAAGATTGATATTTTTTGAATAAATTCCATTGATGATAATATTGTTTTCTTCGTAAACAATTTTTCCTATAGCATTGATGATTTTAATATCAACAATTTTTGAAAATTTTGAATTCAAAGTAAATACAAACTTACCCTGGTTCGGGTTTGGATACAAGGCAATCTCAATACCTGTGGTTTCAATTATATCTGTACATTCATCAACATAAACCGTTATATATGTAGTATCGGTGCAGTCCGTATTTGGATCAGTATATGTATATCCGAGTGTATGTGTGCCTAAACCGGCAGCTTCAGGATTAAACCAATCATCAGTTATGCCGGGTCCAAAATATTCACCCCCTTCAGGCTCTCCTTGAGTTAGCTTAAATGGCTCAAAGTTTATACATTGATCCGGTATGGAATCAAAGGTTACTTCTTCGCCTATTACTGTTATGTAATTTTCTTTTATTATGGTATTAGTAATAAAACCCGTTGAAACCATTAATGATACGTCATAAGTTCCCGGAACATGGTATTTGACAATAGGATTTTGTTCATTTGAAGTATCAGGTATTGCGCCGGGAAAACTCCAATACCATAAAGACGGATTACCTGCTGACTGGTCAGAAAAAAGAACTTCTGTGCCAACACAAATAAGCGTGTCACTTGCATTGAAATCTGCTTTTAATGGTGGAACATAAGGAATCAGATTATCTAATGTTACTTTTGTTCCCTGCAAGATCTCTTTTGTAGAATTATTTTGAATAAATGCCACCAATTCGCAATGTTCGGTTACCCATGCTGAGTTCAAAGTGAAACTTAAATTAAGTATAATTTCATCACTTAAAGAAAAATCAAGAGCTGTACCAAAATGGTCGGGAACCATTAATCGTTCCACAAAATTAACTTCTGACATTCCATACCAGGAATAAGGAATTTCCGATTCTGTTAAAACCAGATGTGCAACAAGATTAGTCCCAGAATATTGTTCCACTTGGTCAAGTGCCAAAGTAATATCATAATCAAGGCTATTGTTTTCACCGAAAATACCAACAGTAAAATTACAAGGAATGACTATCCTTTGATTATACCTGTTAAGATATTGTGGGTACATACTTTGAGTTTGGCTACCACCTGATACAGATAATATTCCGTCGAATTTTGCATGCGGGTATCCTGAAACATTATAATAACTACCGTTACGATAGTTTGAAGCTACATTTGCAAACGCATCACCGTTATGATATTCAACAACAGCCACATCATGTCCGTTAGCCACAAGGTCATCTGCACCCATGGCAGCACCGGGGCAATATTGACACCAGGTTCCGGTAGCAATTTCAACTATTACTTTATCTCTTTGTACCTGTTGAGCAAATAAAGCTACAAAAGAGAACAGTAACATTAGTGTAAAGATTAAATTTTTCATAGTAAAAAAGATTAATTAATAAATGAAATATTTTTTTATTTTACAAAGATATATAAAAGTAAATAGATAAATAGATAAATTTAAAAGATTATAAGACCAACGAGGTTTCTAAAACCTCGCAGGTCTTTAGTTTACATTCACGTTTTAGAGTTTATTAATCTATTGTATAACAATTTTCTTGTTAATTATTCCTTTTTTATTTTCTATTATAAGGAAATAAATTCCTTCGGAATAATCTGAAAGATCAATAGTGTTTTCATATTCTCCATTTATCTGAACATCTTTCACTCTAAACAATACATTACCAATTGAATTTACAATACGATAATTAATTTTATTAATTTCAGATGAATTTAATTTTAATGTAAATGTACCATTATTCGGATTCGGATAAATACCGATATTCAGATTATCAAGTTCTTCAATGCCGGCACATTCTTCAACGTTCACTAAAACCGTTGCTTCTGCTTCACAACCGTTTTCATCTGTAACTGTTACCGAAACATCTGTTATTCCTATTCCGTAGTTTGGAGCATTAAAGACAAATTCAGGTTCGGTTGAACCGTCAAACCATTCATAAGAAACAAATGAACCAGGATCTAATGTAATGATGTGATTTATACAAATATTTGTATCAGGACCCAAATCCGGTTGAGGTAATTCATAAACGGTTACCAAAGCATTTCCTGAACCTGTATTAGTACATCCGTTTGCATGAGTTACAGAAAAGATAGTAAATTCAGTTGTAATTTCAGGTTTTACCCAATAAAACCATGGAGTTTGTTCGATATTAAAGGTATTATCCCCTATTATGATTTCCCATGGAGATATGCCGGTAAGTTCTGCATTTAGTTGTGTGCTATCGCCATAACAAATTGATGCCTCACCGGATAAGGTAGCATAAGGCAGTTCAAGCATATTGACTACAAGATTATCGGAGTATGGGCCAGAACCACTTTGATTCGAACCGCAAACTTTGACTGTAGCTGTTCCTCCTGTGTAAGTATCATTCCAGTTGATTGTTATAAGTGTATCCGTACCACTTACAGTACCTGCTTCTTCCGGTTCAATTATCCAAATGTATAAATCAGCATTGTCCACACTATTTGTATAGTATTCAACTTGTTCGGCATTTGTACATACTTCGGTTGAACCTGTTGGAGTTGTCGGAGCTGTAGGAACACCGGTAAATCCAAAAAATTCAAGGTATCTCTCCATCAGTTCTTGTTTTGTATTTGTTCCGTTAACCAAACCGCCAAACTCAAATGACACACCTATGGTTTTATAATCACCGGCATCATAAGCAACACCACAATCATATGTAGGAGACTGGTTTTTAAATATCAGTTCGGCAGGTGAAACAGGGCTGATATGGTCAATCCAGTTATTTTCTCCTGCATAGCTGTAACTTAGATCTTCGGTTATGCTTCCGCTTTGGCCGTTTAATGTGCTCAAGTCAGATGAACCATCAGAAGTTGCATTTATATTAAAATACGGATGTACAGCAGTTTGTGTATTATAATACCATGTATCGCCACCTTCCATATAAATATTACCACCATTATCAAGAAAATCGGCAAGCAATTGTCCTTCTGATCCTTGTAAAATATAATTGCTATTATAAATACCAAGGCATACAAAAATTGAAGAATATGAATTAAGGTCCGTTGAAAAAGTAGTAGCATATTCGGATGAGATACCTATATTTTCGATGCACTCATACATAGCCGGGCCTGAAGAATTATTAGGATCCAGATCAATAATCAAAATAGGTATTTTGCCAATAGTAATTTCAAAAACCTTATTTGCTGATATACCGTCTTCAATAGAAATATCAAATTCAATTTCTGCAATTGTACCGGAAGGGGCTGAAACTCCGGCTGTAACATTGAATATTGCTACCGCAGAATTATTTACCGGAATGTTTCCAATATAAGAAGAATCGGAATTGATTGTGAGGTAACTACAGGATGAAAAAATTACTGCTCCGGCATTAAAGGCTTCAGCATGCCCGATGTTTGTTGATGAAATTTGTATGTCGGCAGTTTCTCCGGGATCAAGATAACCATCACCATTACCAGTTGCAGCATCATCAATTATTAAATCATCTACAATAAAAAATGGTGCGTAGGCAATTGCATTAAAATTACTGTTCCAGGTGCTGTCGCCGTCAGTTGCTAAAACGTTAAAATCAATAACGTGTTCATCAGGAATGTTATTTGCTACATCAAAAGCAAAAGCATCAATAACAGTAACTGTATCTCCAGCCGGAATATTACCGTAAGAAGAGGAAAATGTTGATAGGGTGATATAATCATCATTTGTTTCAATATTTACTGTGATATTTTCAGCATTTTCGCTTCCAACGTTTTTCATTGTTAATGAAAGCAAGATTGATTCCCCGTAATCTATTTCTCCGTTTCCATTCCCTGCATCATCATTAATTGTATAAGAGTCTTTTATTACATAAGCACCAACAGGTGGAATAACCTGAACAGATGCATTATACCTGAAATAATTTTGTTTTGTAACAGTGATTTCGACCATTGCCGGTGGAAACTGCGGAGCGATAGAAATGCTAAGAGGTGCTCCTGTTCCGGTGCCTGTACCTATTATTTCATCACCTACGGTTAATGCAATTAATGAGCCTTCATCAGCTGTAACGGTGAAGTAGTTAAGCCCTGCCAGTAAAACATTATCGTGTACAACAGTTAAATTCTGAGGTATTTCCGAATAAACAGTTGAAAACGCGCAACCATGATGATGGAACAGATGATAAGTAATCATTTTACTGCCTGTATTATATGGCCAATTTGATTGTTCAAGGAAATATTTTCCTGCAGCATTACCAAATGCAGGAAGCACTCCTCTTGAATCTGGAGTAGTAGCAAAATCAGGCATAAATTCAGGCCACAAATTATCATACAACCCCCAAACATAAGTATCGTTTACAAAAGAGTATGAAACTTCTGAAGCAGCAATAATGCCCAAAGCTCCTTGTTGATGCCTGTGAAATGCTTCTGCAAAACATTCACTTGATGCGTTAAATTTTCCGGTAAGGCAGTTAATAGAGAATACAAAAACAAGATCATCATTACTTAGTCCTGATAGATCACCGATACCATAATCAGGTTCTCCCCAACCTGTTAAGCCACCATGGTCACGGTGTTGCAAAATAAAAGCACCGCTGTTAATTGCATTGTTTACTGCTGTTGCATTTCCTCCTGTCCAACCGCCAAGTTCAGCAGGGGTTGCAGGAATATATCCTAATCCATCTGGACCGAAATGATTGACAACTAAATTTGTGTTTGTAGCTGTTGACCAAGGGTCAACATTAGGATTACCAGCATAAATTGCATTAATCCGTACAGGGTCTTTACCATGAATGTTTTTTAAAAAACCACCTACAGATTCAGAGCATATCTGAAACCAGCGTTCGGTTTGCCAACCCAGAGCTGTAATCGGATGGTCATAAAAATCTGGGTTGGTCGGGGGATTCCGTTCATAATCAAGGATTTTTCCTATCATTGTTTCAAGATGTCCTTCGTTTTGTGCGGTCATACGGGCAAGAATAACATCAGCCATGTCATTATCGTTAACATCAGCATAAATATGGTCGGAGGCGCAGTAGTAGTCCCATATAGGTGATACAATTGTATTTCCGGAAGTTCCGTAATCACCTATTAAAAGAACTGCAACAGGTTTAATATCCCATGTATTATATGCATTGTCAATATAATTTTCAATGGCAGTAGTTGTATTACCTCCTATTTCGGTTGTTGTAACAATACCTGTCTTGATTCCTTGTTTAATTCTCCATTGTTTAAGAGAATCTGCCCATGAAATAAAAACAGGATCATCAGGAACAATTATTATATATTCATAGTCTTCTGTTTTAGAGTTAGAAGTTGAAGATATTGAGTAATCCATTTCAGCTAATGAATTCTTGTTAAGCAAAGCTCCCTTAAGTATCGGGTCAAACCAAGGGCTTCTGAAACTGTTATCTCCGAATAGACCGTTACCTCCTTCAAAGGTTACTTCAATTTCAAGATCCCTGTAAACGATTAATTCTTTGGTTACGGGATTATACTGGAATGGAGTAACGCCCAGTATTACAGCATCCACTCCCCTTATTTTTGTGGGAGGAGACATTAGCACCGGTTCCGAAGGATAAAATCTATCAGCAGTATAAATTTTTCTATCCTTTTTGTAAACAAGCGGTCCGTTTTCATTATCTTTTGGGATACGAGGTGCAGGAGCAATATTTACATTTGAAAATTTCTCAGTCCTTGAAGCAATAACTTTTAATATAGCTTTTGCTCCCTGTGGTACTGCAATGTATCTGCCGGAACCCGGCAAATCGGGTGCTCCTTCATTATTAGGTAAAAAATGCCCGGGCAACTGTACTGCCTTCATTGCTTCGTCGTCAATATTTTTGTCGGTAAATGTAAATTCGTTTATTGAGAAATTAACAATCACTCCTGAGGATTTTTCATTTTTTAACGATATTCCTGATTTTCCCCAACTATCCGAGTAAGTAACTTTTTGTGCAAATGAATTAACTGCAAACATTAGTATTGCAATTAATAAAACTGATAACTTGCAGTTAAGTTTCAGTATGGATTTTTTGTTTTTAATCATTTTTTTAAAATTTAGTTAATATTTATGATTTATTTAATTACTGAATAACAATTTTCGTATTATATGTTTTGTTTTTATCTTCAATTATAAGCGAATAAATACCTTCGGAAAAATTACTGATATCAATATTTATTGAGTATTTTCCTGCTAATTCCACTTTATTAAGTTCATAAACATTTGCACCTAATGAGTTCAGTATTTTCAGATTAACAGTTGTATTATTTTTAGAATTCAATTCAACTGTAAATATACCATTATTGGGATTCGGGAAAATATTTATACCGATTTTGTTATCAAACTCATCAATTCCTGTACAGTCATGAAAAGTGATTGCTACTGAATCGCTGGATGTGCATATATAGTTATTATTTACATCTACCCAAATATTTTTAGTTCCAAGCCCAACTCCTGATGAATCCGTTTCAATGATTTGAGTAGTTTCGCCTGTTGACCATAGATAAGTAGCTCCGGGATTTCCTGCATCCAATGTATAAATAAGATGTGCGCAAATACTTGTGTCAATACCCAAATCAACAACAGGTTTCGGATTAGCTGTTACTTCAATTGAATCAGTGCTGACACAATCGAACAGGTTGGTTACTTCAACCCAGTATAAACCTGTTTCCGTAACAGTGTATGTATTGTTTATTGAGCCGTCCTGCCACAGATAGCTTTTATAACCTTCGGGGATTTCCAGAACGAGTGATTCGCCCTGGCAGACAGCAGTATCATTTCCTAAATTTATATCAGGTAATGGGTGTGCAATAACAGTTGCCTGACCATTAACCTGGAATTGACCATCATCAACTTCAACAATAAATGTTGTTGTTTCTAATATCGGAGTGAATACCGGATTTTGGTCTTCTGAGAAAAAGCCTTCAGGATCGGATGTCCATGAGTAAGTATATGTTCCTGAGCCACCGGTAGGGTCGACAAATAATTGAGCAGACTCGTTAACGCAGATTTCTTCCGGTTCGGAAGTAACATTGACATACATATCTGTAACATTTAAAGTAGCCGGGATTGTTATTTGTGGTAAATCAGGATCGTTGTTGCTTATAATAAGGTCTGCATAATAAATGCCGAATCCAATATTAGCTGTGCTAAAATCAACCTGAATTATAGTTGAATCACCTGGAGCAACATTACCTTCAAGAGGTGTAACAACAATCCAATCAATTAAATTGATAGAATAGTCTTCAACTTCACCACGGGGAGTAGTACCACACGGATTAATAATTCCCATGTTTGTAATTCTGATTCTCATAGTTGTAATACCCAAATTAGCTTCAGCAGGAGGAATAATATTTGCAGTGTAAGGTCCGTTGCCGGGAGTACTATTTACGGTTATTGGTTCATCATCGGTAAAAATATCATTTTGATTCCAGTCAATCCATATTCCGCATTGACTTTGTTGATCCAGACAACCGTTTGTAACGGTAATTTCATAAGAATTGTCAAAATTCATAATTGTTGAAATATCAGTATAATCGGCATATTCATCACAGCCGGATGAATTATTAATATTACCAAGCCTGACATTACTAATATATTCATCACAGCCGCCGCTTGCAGGGCAATAATCGCGGGTATATTCTTTATCTGAACTCACTACCGGATTAATTAAATATTCAAGTTCAAGTTCACCAATACTTAAGATAGTAAAATATTGAGTAGAAGTTTCTCCGGGTTGTAATGTTTCTGTAATTTCTGTTGTGTTTATAAAGATATGGGCATCACCCCATTGAACATCAACTTGTGCAGGCACAGATTCTTCATCTTCTTCATAATAAGCGGTTACTTTATAATTATAATGTCTGTAATCAGGAAGATAATCAGTATAAGATGTATCTTCGGTATTACCGATAATTTCCTCATCTCTGTAAATATTAAAATAAAGGAAATTTTCCGCACCCTCAAAAAACCAGTTAAGGACAAGCTGACCTGTTTCAAATGTCAGGTCTGCAGTAAGGTTTTCAGGATAGGCAAGTGTTATGGTTTCATATGGTGAAACATACGACATTGCAGAGCCGGATCTGTTATCTGTCCAGCATGGATAAACAAGACCATTTCTTGCTGAGATACCCAGATAATCACCAAAATATTTTTCAGCTAAACCGGGTATTGGTGCAGGTGTGAAGGAAACATCACTTACTTTGAAGTCTTCCCATGTTTCGCCTGCATCATATGAATTAGCGCAGTAAACTTCACATTGAGTGCTTGAAACATTCCTGTCGTCATAGAAAATAACGCTAAGAATACCATATTCAGGGTCGCAGGTTATCCATGGGAAATAATGCTCTTTACCCAAACCTGAAGGATCCTGATTAACTTTTATTGGGTCAGACCATGTATCTCCCTGGTCGGAAGATTTTATCATATAAACATCAATATCTGCTCCCGTGTTAATTCCGGGTTCACCAATATTTGGCCATACAACATATAAATTTCCGTTATAAGCACCTCCGCTAATATCCACAGCTAAAACGGGAAATGAATTAACCCTCATATCTTTAGAGGTTTCAGTTGTTCTTATTCCCCTTATATTTTCAATTATCCTTATTGATGTATCAAAAGTAGCACCACCATCCAATGATTTGGCAAAACCAATAGCTGTTTCATCTGTTGGCCATGAATCATAAATTGCCCAGATAGCATATACTTCGCCGTTTGGACCCGAATTTATATTAACGCCCTGATTATGACTACCGGCAGCTACATCAGAGCTGATCTCTATTGGAGTTGAATAATTGACACCTGAATTAGTTGATCGTGAAAATCCTATCTCATACCTGTTTGAGCCGCTAAAAATTGTCCATGCATCATAAATATTTCCTTCATAGGGGCTAGTTAAACAGTTATCAACCCACAAGTGGTTTTTATCTGATGAAACCGAAGTAATACTAACTGCTGTCCAGCTATTTCCCTGGTCAAATGAATAAGAAACTCCCATACCCATTCCGTCTGAAATATAGCCAACATAATATATTCCGTTTCTGTCAATCGCTGCAGCAGGGTCTCCCCAGTTTGGACCACCGGCTCCTTCTAATTCTCCATTCCAGTTTTCTCCTCCGTCAAAGGAGTAAAAATCATTTGCCCCATAAAGACCACGATTTTCAACGGGATCCGTAGTAGAATTGTTGGAGTTTAATGGGTTAAGATAATCATTTGGATTAATGAAGATGGAGTTCTCACTTTGAGTACAATTCTCAGTTGTTACAGGAATATCCGGTGAGTCTTTAGTTTTAACGGTAGCAGCTTTTATTTCACTACCTGTGTAGATTGCTTTTTCTACGGTAATTTCCGGATTTAATATTGCTAATCCTTCTTTAGCCATTTTTTTCCAGTAACCGTTGTTGTCAACGCGAGTGTCAACCAGTGACCTTCTGGTTTTTTTATCTTTTGAATCATCGCTGACAGCCCATTTTATTCCGAGAGCAAAAAGAACTATTGCAACAAGAGCTAATACTAGTTTCGCTTTTTTCATGATTGTAATTATTTTGGTTCTATGTTAAATAAAGACAAAAGATAAAAGTAAAAAGATAAAAGTAAAAAAATCAAAAACTAATTATTCAATATAAACCAATTTCCCTGTCTTTTGATACGAATTGGTTTTTAGTTTATAGAAATAAACACCTGAAGGAACACTTTTGTTTTTATTATCTTCACCTTTCCATATGATTTTATGTGTACCTGATTTCAGTTCATTGTCAATAAGTTTTTTGATTAATTGCCCTTTCAGGTTGAATATTTCAAGTGTTACTTTTGAATTATCATTTATTCCAAAAGTAATATAAGTTTTATCAGTAAAAGGATTAGGGTAATTAGAGATTTCGTTTTCAGTTATAGAATTGTTGTTTTCATCAACAGAAACAATGGGATTATCAATTCCGAAGAAAAACAGGTATTGTCCCATGAGCTCGAGTTTTGTTGAAGGAAATTCTTCGTCAACTAAGGCGCCATATTCAAATGATGCGGCAATGGTTTTGTAATCATCTGCATCATAAGCTATTCCACAGCCATAAGATACTTCCTGGCTTTGGAATAGAGTGAATGCGGGATTAATTGGTTCAAAATAATATTTATTATAAGGATTTACTCCGTCATATCCGAAATTCATTCCTTCGGTAAATGTTCCGGTTTGTCCGAAAATGTTTTCAAATTCAAACCAGTTATCCGAAACAGTAGTTAAATTAAACATGGAATGAACAGGTGTTTGAGGATCGTCAAACCAGGTTGTTCTGCCTTCCATGTAAAGATTTCCGCCATCATTAAGATAATCTGTAAGCAACTGTCCTTCTTCATCAGATAAAATATAATTTGAATAATATATACCGAGACACAAAAAAACAGATTTATAAAGGATTAAGGTGTCAGGGAATTCGGTGGAATATTCAACTATCAGATCCATTTCATCAAAAATGGTTTGCATAGCAGGTGCAGAATTATTGTTAGGATCCAAATCAAGGATAATAGCAGTATATTGTCCCACAATAATTCCAAATGTATCAGCTGAACTTAAACCTGCATCAGCAGTTATTTCAAAGTTAAAATCGGCTGTATAACCTCCGGGTGTGTTTTCTTCTGCTGTAATGCTGTATGAACTTTCAACAGAACCATATCCTGTCATATTACCGTAACTATTTATGTTTTCGTTTAAGGTAATATATTGATCCTCGCAAATCAGTTCACCAATAACATTATATGCTTCGGAAGAGCCTGAATTGCTTATTGTTATTATAAGATCAACTGTTTCTCCTGGATCTATTCTTCCGTTATTATTACCTGTAGGATCGGAAATTTCGTAATCTGCATATTCCAGTATTGGAGCATGAGCTTCAATCGCAAAACTGCTTTCCCATATATCAGTTCCATCGGTGGCAACTACATTAAAGATTACAGAATGAAGGTCGGGAATATTGTTTGCAACATCAAAACAAAATCCGTCAGTTACAGTTACAATCTCTTGTGAAAGTATGGTTCCGTAATTTTCCGTGCTATCAGTAACAGTAATAAATAAATCATTTGTGGAGAGTGTAACATCAACATTATTTGCGTCTTCAAGGCCAAGATTTTTGATGTAAAGAGAAAGCAGGATAGTTTCGGCATAATCCATTAAACTGTCGGCATTTCCACTTTGGTCGTTTATAAGATGAGAATTGTAAGTACAATATGCATTATCAGGAGGAATTACTACAACATAAGCACAGTACCTGAAATAGTTTTGTTTGGTTATAGTAACAATTACAGTATCACCTGGTAATTGTGGTGCAATTGCTATATTAAGGGGTGCTCCGGTACCATCTGCTGTTGCTAAAATTTCTCCGTTATTTGTTAATGCAATAAATGAACCTTCATCAGCCTGAACAGTAAAATAATCAATACCACCTAAAAGAACAGTATTGTGCACTACTGTTAGGTCTTGCGGAACTTCTGAATACAGGTTGAGGAATGCATCACCATGACAATGGAATAAATTATAGGTTACTTCTTTATTGCCTGTATTATATGGCCAGCCTGATTGTTGTAGAAAATATTTTCCTCCTGAGTTTCCGAAAGCAGGAAGTAAACCTCTTGAATCGGGTGTAGTACCGTAATCAGGCATAAATTCGGGCCACATATTATCATAAACACCCCAAACATAAGTATCGTTTACAAATGAGTAAGAAACTTCTGATGCTGCAATAAGTCCCAATGCGCCTGCATTATCTCCGCTGTAGGTAGTATGTCTGTGAAATTTTTCAGCAAAACATTCCTGCGAAGAATTAAATTTACCTGTGAGACAATTAATTGATAAAACAAAAGTTAAATCAGTATTGGTAAGTCCGTTAATATCGCTATTATGATAACTTGGTTCACCCCAGCCGGTCTCACCGCCATGGTCTCTGTGCTGAAGTATGAATGCGCCATTGTTTATTGCATTATTTATATCAGCAGCAGTGCCACCGCTCCAGCCGCCAAGAGATGAAGGAGAAGCAGGAATATAGCCAAGTCCGCTTGGTCCGAAATAATTAACTACCATATAAGTATTTTGTGCAGTTGACCATGGGTCAGTACTAGGATTGCCAACATAAATTTCGTTTATCCTGACAGGGTCTTTTCCCAGCTCATTTTTCCAGAATCCTCCGATTGATTCCGTACATATCTGGAACCATCGTTCGGTTTGCCAGCCCAGTGCTGTAATAGGGTGATAATAAAAATCGGGATTGGTAGGAGGTGTTCTTTCGAAGTTGATGAATTTTGTTATCATTACTTCCAGTTCGGCAGCGTCTCTCGCAGTTATCCTTGCAAAAACAATATCAGGCATACTGTTATTAGTAACATCAGCATAAATATTATCAGAAGCACAATAATAATCCCAAATCGGAGAAATTATCCTGTCAGTCATACTTGAGCCGAAATCTCCTAATAATAAAACCGCAACCGGAGGAATTGTCCAGGTATTATAAGCATTATTGAAGTAATTTTCCAAAAGAGTGGCAGTGTTACCTCCAATTTCAGTCAAAGTAACTACATCAGTTAATATACCCTGCCGTGTTCTGAAATTCTTTATCGAATCAGCCCACTGCTGGAATTCTGCTCCATCGGGTGATACAATAAGATATTCACATCCATCACGATTTTTATTGTTTAAAGAACGCTCTTCATAATTAATTTTTGGAAGTGAGGAATAATTTAAAATAGCATCACTTAAAATAGGATCAAACCAACGACTTCGCAATCGGTCATCTCCAAAATGTCCGTTACCGTCTTCAAAGGATATTTCAATTTTTAAATCTCTGTAAATAATCAACTCTTTAGTTACAGGATTATACTGAAATGGTGTAATTCCGAGCATTACTACATCAACGCCCCTGATTTTAGTTGGAGAAGAAATTGCAACAGGATTGGCAGGATAAAAAGTATTTTTGGAATAAATATTTATACTTTTATTATAAGCTAATGGTCCGTTTTCTGTATCTAACGGGATTCTTGGAGCTGGTGAGATATCAATATTTGAGATAGTTTCAGTGTGTGAAGCTGTGATATTCAAAACTGCTTTTGCTCCTTGAGGCAATGCAATATAACGACCTTTTCCGGGTAGGTCGGGAGCTCCTTCATCATTTGGCAGAAAATGACCGGGAAGCATTGGCTTTTTCATTGCTTCGCCTTTAATTTCAATGTTTTCAAAAGTGAATTCATGGATTGAATAATTAACTTTTACTCCTGCAATATTTTCTTTTGCAAGATAAAAGCCTTCATTTCCCCAATTGTCAGAATAACTGATTTTTTGTGAAAATGAGTTATTTTCTAAAAATAAGTTTATTATTATTAAAATTATTAGCAAACAGTAATTTCTATTTAAATTGTGATAAAATTTATTTTTCATGCTTTTGTTAGTTAAGTATATAATTATATGAATTTATTAATTTTTAATCGGATAATATCATTTTTTTTGTTTGTACTGATGAGTTAGTTTTAAGTCTGTAAAAGTAAATTCCGCATGGCACATTATTACCATAATTATCTCTTGCATCCCAGGTTATCTTATGTTTTCCGGCATTTTTAAAATCATTAACAAGTGTTTTGATATTTTTTCCTGTGAGGTCAAAAATATCAAGTTGGATATTTGAACTATTATTTAAAGTATAATTTATTGTTGTTAAATTATTAAATGGGTTAGGGTAATTTGGACCAAGCTCATCATTTAAAAAAACAACATTATTTTTTTCAATACTGGTATATACCCCATTAAAGAAATTCAATATCCTTGACATGTATTCTTCTTTTGTTGAAGGATATGTTCCCTCATCCAAACCACCGAATTCAAAGGAGGAGCCGATAGTTTTATAATCAACAGCATCGTGAGCTATAGCACATTGGTATGAAGGTGATTGGTTTTCAAAGATTAAAACTGCGGGGCCAATAGGTTCAAGATGATCAATATAACTGTTATCACCTGAAAAATTAAAATTCATATCTTCGGTAAAAGTACCATAGATGCCTAAGATATTGCCAAGGTCATTGTTGCCGTCATCAACACCGCTTATATTAAACATTGTATGAACGACTGTTTGATTATCAAAAGCCCAGGTATCACCACCTTCCATGTATATTGAGCCGCCTGCATTAAGAAAGTCTGCAAGCAGTTGTCCTTCCTCAACCGTTAATACATGATTTGAGTTGTAAGTACCGAGACAAACAAAAACACTGGTATAAACACTCATATCTTCGGGGAATTCCGTTGAATATTCTGATATAGCTTCAGCATCTTCAATAGCGGTTTGAATTATCGGTCCTGAATTAGTATTTCCATCAAGATCAAGCACAAGAATAGGAATTTGCCCGATAATAAAATTCATGATGTAACTGTTAGAATAAGTGCCATTGTTTGATGAAACATTAAGGTTAATATCAAGATTTTGTCCGGCAGGAACTGTGTCTTTGGCAGTAATTGTAAATGTTTCTGTGGCTGTATCACCAATTGCAATAGTTCCGAAATTGGCAGTAGAGTCATCAATTGTGATATAAGTAGTATCGGCATCAATAACACCGGTAACATTCTGAGCAATATAATCTCCGTTATTAATTAGAGAAACAATAATATCCACAGTTTCACCCGGGTCAATTTTGCCGTTACCATTGCCACCTTCGTCATCTACTATATAATTACTTAATATCAAATACATACCTGAAGTATTGTCAATTACTTCAATAGCATCAAGGTCAAAACCGGCATCATTAACATTTGCCGTTCCATCACCATCATCATCAATTTTAATAAATTGAATATTATTGATAAAAGCATCAGCAAGGTTAAATTCGGTTGTGCCGTTTCCTTCACCTAAGAAAACCCAGGGTCCGTCCATTGAAAGGGCAATAAAACAATCATAACCTTCGGGTGTGTCATCACCTTCATGAATAATAAAATCATTACCCGGTCCGTCAGATATTGGATATTGCATATCAAGAACAACCCAGCCATTTTTACCTATTGAATAAAAAACATCATCGGGAGCACCAAAAACAGCAGGCGTATTGCCTTCATCAGTATTATTATTATCGGGAATTCTTGAACTTGAAAATTTATAAATATACTGAGATGTATCGGGCTGTAATTGAAAATTTGTTACGGTTGAACTTAAATCATTAACAACAATATTACTAATTGTTTGGGTTTGATAATTGTTTGCTAAAACGGTAATTGAGTAAGTACCAGGTAAAACATATTTATGATAATCACCAGCTGTTGGATCGGAATAAGAGGGAAAATAATCATTTACTTTAATGATTGCTGCAATAGGGTCGCCTGTATTCGCATCAGTTACTGTTCCTTCTAATCCGTAACCTGAATATTCAATCATAGCAATCATTGAAGGTTCATTATAATTATAATAAAGCATTATTTGTGTTGCAGGGGGGTGCTTACTATATGAAATTTCCATTGACCATGAGATTGAGCCGTTTACACCGTAATTTGAATCTTTTGAGCTCCCATTGATTGGATACATTCCTGTACAGCCTTGCCCATATTCAAGATTAGGATAACCTGAAGTGGAGGAATAAACTCCGGCAAGTTG
>Ga0075120_10001884_pt1 | contig 15838 bp, 16 predicted proteins | sample AntAceMetag02UKL_FD_69792 | JGI IMG/M metagenome (GOLD analysis project Ga0075120, IMG submission 69792) | Saline lake microbial communities from Ace Lake, Antarctica - Antarctic Ace Lake Metagenome 02UKL | ecosystem: Environmental > Aquatic > Non-marine Saline and Alkaline > Saline | place... | reverse complement strand
GTTGCTGCAAAATCCTGAAATCCTCATGTACAGTAGTACACTCCGGTTTCAAGATTTTTTGCGCCTTGTATATGGGCAACTTTTCGCCCAAACACGGGGTTTTCGGTCAGGCACTACTTACTATACATGAATACGGGTTTCAGGTAAAGCATGGGTTGGTGTTTTTGAAAAATATGTTGACATTATTTGGGTACATTGGTAACAATGCCTTGCTTTTGATTCAGCTTATTTTGGGAGTCTTGTTAATAATGATCAATCGAAATTTTTTTTATCTGCTTTCCGGTCAGTTTGTTTCACAAATAGGGGATAAATTCCATTATATTGCCCTGTCTTTCTGGGTATTGAAAACTACAGGGTCCTCGGCAAAGATGGGCGCGGTTTTGGCGGCTTCCTTAATTCCTTCTTTAATCCTTGGTTTTTTTTCAGGCGCTTTTGTGGACCGGTATAACCGCAAAATTATTATTGTAGGAACAGATCTGCTGCGGGGGTTGATTATCGCTTTGTTTGCCCTTCTTTTTTATCTTGAAATGATGAATTTTTATGTGATTTTACTGATGCAGGCTCTCTTGAGTGTTAATGCAGCCTTTTTTGATCCGGCCATACCGTCTGTGATTCCACAGATAGTCAATGAGAAAGACCTTGCCTCAGCAAATTCAAAACATCAGTTTGTAAATGGATTTTCCACCATTGCCGGGGCTTTTTTAGCAGGGATTTTTATTTCAGCTTATGGATATTTATGGGTATTTATCATTAATGCTGTTTCATTTATTTTGTCTGCCGGGTTTGAGTGTTTTATTCATATTCCCCCTAAACTTGAATGCGCACAAAAGGAATACCAGACAGGGATTTTAGAGGATATGAAACAGGGGTATCACTATATTTTTTCCAATAGGGTATTGGTGATCCTTTTGTTTATGGTGATGATCATCCATTTTTTTGTGGGTTCCATAGAAGTGTTTATGCCGGTGATTGCCGATGCGATTTGTCGGGATGGGGCAAGAACGTTTGGATTTTTCCAGACTGCGCTGGGGCTTGGAATCATTATAATGGCAATTGTTTTGAGTATTAAAAGTATTTCTGGAAAGGAAAAACCGGCACTTTTTACAAGTGTTTTTTTCATAGGGCTGCTCTATGTTGCAGCATCTTTTTTTAAAGGGAACCAAATAGTTTTGCTATCCCTTTTTCTTGCCATGATATTTTTATTTGGCTGCTGCATTATTTGTGCAGGCATTTCCTTTAAGACGCTTTTGCAAAAAAGCATTGATAACAAATTTGCAGGAAGAGTCTTTGCCGTGGCAGGTTCCGTGGGAAATGCCGCCATACCAGGGGCTATGATAATCTATGGGGTTTTATTGGAAAAATATGAGTACCCGACTTTGCTAATGGTTTCAGGTCTGGTACTAATGGCATTGAGTATTATTTCGTTTATGCTGTATAAGGAGAAAAAAGATGACCCAGGAACAAAAAAAGTCACAAAACCCGTCACGTAAGGTTGAAAGGGTTCAGACAGGCGTTCGAATTGAAAAAAGGCTGCTAAAGGTATTAAAGGGGTTTGCCGAATACCATGATATGTCCCTTGGCAACCTGATTGAAGGCATTGTGCTGCATGCATTTGACGGCAAAGCTCCTTTCAGCGAAAAAAACCTGAAAAAAATTAAGGAATTGAAAAGTATATATGAACTTGATCTGACCTGGCAGGACAGCCATAAGCTTGTGGAGTCCTAACCGGCGTGCACATGCCTTGCCCTCTGCGTGAAATTTGATACCATATTAAAGACTAAGAGTCCTGTGAGTATGGCAGCGGCAATGAGTTGGATACTCTCGGGGAAAAGTTCAGAAGCCTGCCCCACAACAGCACTTGCCTGCACATTTAATACCTCATACAAAAAATCAACAAAAAAGCCCATGGCAAGGGAACAAATGGCAATCATGGACAGATATATGACAAGTGCCCGTGTATTGAATATGTTTTTGACAATATTTATTGTTGCAGCATTGGTTGCAGGACCGGCCAGTAAAAATACCAGTGCTGCACCAGGGTTCAGACCCTTGAGTATCAGGGCAGCGGCAATGGGTGTGGAGGATGTGGCACAGACATACATGGGAATTCCGGCTGCCAGCATGACCAGCATGGATAAGAAACTATGGTCATTGGCCCAGAGCGTCAGGTCATCCGGGAAAAAGAAAGTGATCATACCGGCAATGAAGATTCCAATAATAAAGGGTTTTGCAATATCAATCAACAATTCTCCATAGGCATATTTAAGGCCTCTCATCAGTTTTTCAGGCAGGGTTTCATTATCTTTTGCTGCAAGTGCACAGCAGCTTCCTGAGCAGCCACAGCCACTGGCCTCGATTTTTATGGTCTGTTTATCAGGTCTATCAGGTTCATCATCTTTCCCGAAAAAGTTCTGGGCAATTCCCGTGGAAATCGCAGTAATAAATCCGGCAACGGGCCGAACCACAGTCATGATCGGGTCCAGCATGGCCCAGGACACGGCAATGGAATCCACACCAGACTCGGGTGTGGCAATCATAAAGGATAAGGCAGCCCCGCTATTGGCCCCCTGCTTTTTAAGGCTTGTGGCAACGGGGACAACACCGCAGGAACATAAGGGGATTGGGATGCCAAAGAGTGCAGCTAAAATGACGGGTTTTATTTTGCCGGTTCCAAGGTATTGTTTTATTTTATCGGCTTTGAAAAAAACATACAGGATGCCTGCAACAAAAAAACCAAACAGCATATAGATCGAAACATCAAGATAAATATGCCAGGATTCTTTTAAGATTTCATATATAATAGACATGGTGAAAGATACCTCAATTTCAGTGTCTGACGTGGTCAAGACTCATATTAATTAGTGAGATGACATGGTCATCATCAAGAGAGTAGTAAATGCTTTTACCTTCTCTGCGATTCTTTACAATTTTCATTGTTCTTAATATTCGAAGCTGGTGGGAAATGGCAGAATCAGTCTGATTGCAAAGAACGGCAATGTCACAGACACAATGCTCCTGATTTAAGAGTGCAAGAACTATTTTAAGCCGGGTCGGATCACCCAAAGCCTTAAATATATCGACCATCTGCTCTATTACTTCCTTTTGGGGGATAGTTTTTGCAGTCTTTCGTACCATTTTTTCGTTAATGCATTTTTCATCACATATATCCATTTATCACCTCTTCATTTGAACAATTGTTCATATGTTAATTCAATATTAATTCTTTGTCAACAATAAAAGCTGAATAAATAAAAAATGAATTTCAGGACCTCAGGATGATATCCAGGATTTTTTTTACAACTTTTTTTGTGATCAGGGTTCCAACATTTGACAGATTATAGTTGTCACAATCTGGATTTCAGTATATGTTTTAAACTCAAACAACCAGATAAAATTAAACAAGGAGTAATTAATGTTACAACCGCTGTTCATAAAAGCTACAAGCCTTTCAGATGCCTGGTTTCAAACCCTTTACAGGTGTGTCGAAGTGGGCAGGGCCTTTACCATTAATCGGGGATCTTTTGAAGGTCAGAAAAGACTGGAGTTTGATTTTATCACTATCCATATCACCCATCCGTCAAGTATTCCCTTGTTGCCAAAGGTAAACCCGGCACTGGGATTTCCTGATCCTGTGGAAGAGGGTTACCTGGATGATTATCTGCCCTATCTCATGACGGGTGAGGAAAAACAAGGAGAGTCATATACATATGGACAAAGGATTTGTAAATGTGATTTTCAATATCTGCCCGATGATTATAAAAATTTAACGGGAATCCTGGTACAGGAAAAAGAAATCTGGGAAGATAGAAACATTTTAATTGAGGAAAACGGCAGATACTTTGTAAACCAGATGGAAATGATGATCTGGACCTATAAAAATAAGGGGCACAGGAATAACCAGATGATTTTACAGGTGGGCCAGCCCACGGATATGATATTGCTTGATCCGCCCTGTCTTCGACACATTGACACTAGAATCCAGGATGGGAAACTTCATTTTTTCCCATATTTCAGATCCTGGGATTTATTTGGCGGATTCCCTGCAAACCTTGCAGCCATTGAAATGATGAAACAATATTGTGCTGAACAGATCGGCGTTGAAAACGGTGAAATTATCGCATCATCCAAAGGACTTCATATCTATGATTATGTATTTGAAATTGCTGAAGCCATCAGGGGTCGATCCATGGATGAATTCCGGGAAATGTCTTAAAAATCAATTTTAAGCACCATTATCTTTTACCCTTGGGGCTGCCTTTTTTAGACGATTGTTGGAAGTGCGTTCTTGCTCGGGACGTTTTCCCCCCGGTTTTTTCGGTTTTCCTGCCCGTTCGGGTTTTCAATGTCGTTTTTCCAGCAGGGGGTTTTGTCTGCTGCTTTTGGGCTTTTCTTTTTTCGACAAGCTCTTTTATGCCCTTGTCTGCCTTTTTTTCGCTGGACAGGTTGTTGGGCCGTAATAGAACAAAATCCGGAACTGTGCCGCCAGTGGTATAGCCGCTAACTTCTTCCTGTGGGATTTTTTGTTTCAGCAGTTTTTCAATGGCCTTAAGATGAGCCTTTTCTTCGGGACTTACCATGGAGATGGCAATACCGCTTACGCCCGCACGGCCAGTGCGACCGATGCGGTGAACATAATCCTCAGGCACTCCCGGCATATCATAATTGATTACATAGGGCAGATTGCTTATATCAAGACCCCTTGCAGCTACATCCGTTGCCACGAGGGTGCGGATTTCACCGTTCTTGAACTCTTTGAGGGTACGAGTTCTAATAGACTGACTTTTGTTGCCGTGCAGAGCAGCAGCACTGATCCCTTTTTCAACAAGTTTTTCCGCAAGCTTGTTAGCCCCGTGTTTTGTGCGGACAAAGACCAGTATCTGAGCCCAGCGTCCTTTCGTGATAAGGTGGATGAGAAGAGCTCGTTTATCATGCCGGCTCACCAGATGCACTTTCTGGACAATAGATTCTGCCGCTGTATTGCTGGGTGTCACCTCTATATATTCTGGTTCCTGAAGCATAATTTTGGCAAGATCCCGGATCTCCTGGGTGTAGGTGGCGGAAAACAGCATGGTCCTTCTTTCCATTGGAACAAGATCAAGGATTTCGGAGATCTCCTCACTGAATCCCAGGTCCAGCATTCTGTCTGCCTCGTCAAAAATCAGAAATTCTATCCGGGAAAGATCCAGGCCCTTATGATTGGCAAGATCCAGAAGGCGGCCCGGTGTGGCCACAAGAATATCAATGCCGCGCCTCAGTCGAGCGATCTGGGGTTTTATGGTAACCCCGCCATAAACCACGGTGCATCGCATGGACACCTTCCTTGCATAGGCTTTGATGCTGTCCCCCACCTGAAGCGCAAGTTCCCGCGTTGGTGCCAGGACAAGGGCCCTGGGATGTCGTTTATTGCTGTCCTGCCAGCTCAGGAGTTCAACCAGGGGGAGTGCAAATGCGTCTGTTTTTCCTGTTCCTGTCTGGGCACGGGCAAGAATGTCCCGTCCGCCGAGAATAGCCGGAATGACCCGGGTCTGAATGGGAGTGGGGGTAGTATAGCCCTTGGATTTAACGGCTTTAAGCAGTTCGACCCTAAGGCCAAGTTCATCAAATGACATAAAATATCCTTTTTAAAACTATGAATTAATGTTCGTCATTCACCCGGGCGACTAATTTTCCAAAATTTTGACCTTTTAACATACCGATAAACGCTTTTGGCGCATGTTCTAATTTTTCAACCAGATGCTCCCGGTATTTTATCTGTCCTGTGGCAAGCCATTGAGACATGTCTTTTGCAAATTCATCATACCGGTGGCCATAATCATCAAAAATAATGAACCCCTGAACCTTGATTCGTTTGACTAAAATTGTGCCCATAAGAAGGGAAAGGCGATCTGGTCCTTCAGGAAGATGTGTGGCATTGTACTGGGAAATAAGCCCGCACAAAGGAATTCTGGCTTTTGTATTAAGAAGCGGCAGGACAGCATCAAATACTTTGCCCCCTACGCTCTCGAAATAAATGTCAATCCCCTTGGAGCAAGCCTGCCGGAGTTGCCGGGCAAAATCAGAAGATTTGTGATCCAGGCACTCATCAAACCCGAGAACCTCTTTTGCATATTTGCATTTTTCACCACCGCCGGCAACACCGATAACCCGGCATCCTTTTAATTTGCCTATTTGTCCTACAGTAGCACCCACGGGTCCTGTGGCAGCAGCAACAACCAGGGTCTCTCCTGGTTTTGGTCGGCCAATATCCAATAACCCCATATAGGCAGTAAAACCCGGCATGCCCAATATTCCTAATGCGTAGGATGGGTTTTTGGGGTTTGTCCCTAAGCGGGTCAGGCCGGAGCCATCAGAAAGAGCATAGTCCTGCCAGCCGCTATAGGCAAGAACCCACTCTCCCTCTTTGTAATCAGGGTGTAGGGATGCTTCAATCCGGCAAATTGTTGCACCTAACATGACATCATTAATCTTTAAAGGTTCTGCATAGGATGGGGCATTGCTCATCCGTCCTCTCATATAAGGGTCCAGCGATAGAAAAATATTGCGTAACAGGACCTGCCCATTCTTAGGCAAAGGCATTGGGGAAGTTTCTAACCGAAAGTTTTCTTCGGTGGGAGCGCCGACAGGTCGTGATGCAAGCACGATACTGCGGTTTGTTTTTTCAATTTTTCCCATGATGTTTCCTCGTTTTGTTAAAGACTCAACTTTTGGTGTTCAAAAAGATCATGACGCAAAATATAACCCATAAATACAATTATTCAAGAAGGTAAATATCCTGTGCAGTCCGGTTTGCAGTCATTTTTTGTAAACTTAGCTCGAATATCTATTTCTTTTTTTAAGGTAATAATGCCAAAAATAATACGAGGCAAGAGAGCGTAATGGTCTCCATTTCTCAGCCAGCAAAATCAAATCTTCTTTTGTTTTAGCATTACATAACTCCTTTGCAGCATTAATGACAGCTACATCCCCAAACGGGAAAATATCTTTTGCTTTGAGGCAAAACATTAAATATATATCAGCAGTCCAAGGGCCTATGCCTTTTATGTTTGTAAGCTGCTTTTTTACTTCAAAATAGTCTATATCCTGTAATTGTTCTAAATTTATATGCTTTTTTATTATAGCAGATGATAAAATACGGAGATATTTAGACTTTTGCCGGCTTATCTGGCAATTTCTCATTTCTTCATCTGTAAGGTTTAAAATGTTTGTTGGAGTAAATTCCGGCAAATATTGATTTAATTTTAAAAAATGTGCATTTGCTGAAGCCAGGCTTACCTGTTGTCCCAGTATTATTTTTGAAAGTGAAATAAAACCTTGCGGTCTTGTCCAGTTAGGTGGGGAGCCATATTTATTATCTATGAAAGCGAATATGTCATCTGTAATTATCAGTTTATCAATATCTTTTTGGTTAACAATGTCATTCATTTGTCGGTCCAATCTGGCTATTATTGGTTGAAAGAAGAATTTGTTTATTATTTTTTTATATTTAGCATATTTGGTGTATGACGGAAAACCTTAATGGTTCAAATAATTGATTTAAAACTCACTGGATTTCTGATATGGAACAGGCTTGCCCTGTGACGGATTTTATAAACATGAGAATACCAGATAAAAAATTATACCCGGCAAAATACACCCACCAGACAATGCCGGGGTCCCATCTTTTTAACTAAAATACAATGATAGTGTTTACAGAAATTGAAAATTCAGGTTAAACTGATTTTTAATTTTAATCTTAAATTCAAAGGATATTATGGATGAAGCAGATATGGGGCAAATTTATTCATTGGCCATTATAGGTTGCGGCCTGACGGGCACGTCCATGCTGTGCCAATTTATTGGCATGCTTAAAAATAAGATCGCCAGGAATGATCAGGGCCTGAAAAACATTAAAATTATCATTTTTGAAAAAAATTCAGACATGGGTCCGGGTCTTCCGTATGAAGAAAAAAACATCTTTCCGTTTCATCTCAGCAATATGCCGGCCCAGGATATGAGTATTTTTGCAGACCGCCCCAATGATTTGATAGACTGGTTTTTCAATCAACAGGCCCAGCTTGAGGTTCAGTATCCAAAACTGATCCCTTTTTTACCGGTGGATCACTTTAACCATTCAAACAACTTGTATCTTCCTCGCATGGTGATGGGTGAATACCTACGCAGCCGGTTCGATGATGCCCTTGAAACGGCTGCACAGATAGGCATTCAGGTGGTTGTTCAAAACAGGTGCACCGTCATTGATATAAAGGAGAAGGAGGATCTATTCATCGTTATTACATCTGATCAATTCGGAAACGGCATAAAAAAAATCGTGTCGGAGCGGGTGTTGCTGGCAACGGGTCACTGGTTCGGCACCAACAAACAACCAGGGTATTTTCCGTCTCCGTGGCCGGCAAAAAAACTGTTGGCGAAGATACCCATGGGTGCAAATGTAGCTGTTATGGGAACCAGTTTAAGTGCCATTGATACTGTTTTGACACTGTTCTCAGAGGGGTGTTTTTCAAGGGATAATCAAGGCATCCTCACCTATTCACCAGCCAAAAACACCAGGCAGGTTACCCTGTTTTCCAGAAAGGGATTTCTGCCAAAAGTAAGGGGCGCCATGGGAACCCATCAAAATCATTTTTTTTCAGTTTCGAGGCTCACCCATTTGGTGGATCAACAAAAAGGCTGTCTGAGATTGGAAGACCTTTTTTATCTGTTGAAAAAGGAGATCGAGACGGCCTATAACACATCAATAGATTGGAAAGCGATTTTAAGTCCGCAAAATGACCCCATTTCAATTTTGAGAAAAGATATTCAACAGGCGCAAAAAGGGGATAACCCTGATGGCGATATATTGTGGCAGACCATATTGTTCCAGGCCATATCATTCATAAAACAGGCCTATCTAAATTTGAGACCATCACACCGGTACTGGTTTGAAACCGATTTTAAATCTGCTTTCATGGCCCATGCTGCCGGTATCCCCCTCATAAATGCAGAAAAGATTCTGGCATTTATGGAATCCGGGGTGCTGAAACTTAAGAAACTGGGGGATTCATATCAATTAAAGCACCTTTCCGAATCTTTTGGGTTTGAGATGTGTTTCCAGGATGACACTGGAAAACTGAACTGCGAAACATATTATTTTGTCGTGGATGCAAGGGGGCAATCGACTTCTTATCGAAGCAATCCGTCAAAACTGGCTAAAAATCTTCTTGCCTCAGGGCTGGTTCAAATCGAAACGCGCGCCCTGGATGAAAATGACATGGGGAAAAGTTCCTGGAAAAAGATGCCTCAGACAATTGAAACCGGCGGATTATGGATAGATCCGGACAGCTGCCGGGTGATAAAAAAAGGCATGGGAAAAGGGGTATCAATTTCAAAAAATATGTTTGCAATCGGAATTATGAACAGGGGACAGGTCATTAATGCGAGCATGGCCAAGGAGTGCGCGGTCTCTGCCAATACGGTTGCCTATTGTGTCCTCAACGATGTGATGAAAATCAATTGAGATACGGATAAAAAATGATAAATTAAACAATTAATCCAAATTCCATTGATCGGCTTTCTGAAAAAGGGTAGAAAGACATATGCCTGATACATGATAGCGCCTGGATTCTTTTGACTGTATCAGGTGTTTGGATTGTGGAGATCTTTGGACGACATCCTGCTTAAATCTGTCATCAGTTTTAACACTGCCAGCTCCTTGGCTTTTGCTTCGACTTCAATGGTAAGATCCATGGAAAGCCAGATATCCGGGAAATCCTTGATATTGATATAATCATGGTGAGCTCGGACCTCTTTATCTTTCCACCCGTTTCTCGGGGAGGATATGTGAAACAAGGGTTCCCGGTCCCATGTGCCAAGGCATTTGTGCGTTGCCGCTTCAACGGAAAAACGGTCTTTTAAACATCGATGATGGTGCACATCATAAACCAGCGGGATATGCATGACCGAACAGATGGGAAGAAGATCTTCAGGTGAATAGCTTTTATCATCATTTTCAAGCGTCAGGCGTTTCCTGACCGGTTCCGGAAGTATCTCAATAGTCTGTTTCAAGCGATTGATCGCACTGGCCTTGTCCCCATAAACACCGCCGGCATGAATATTGATCACATCCGCATTGACCCACTCTGCCACCTGGGCCTGATATTTAAGATCCGCGATGGAACGGATCACCACATCCGGATTTGGTGAGGACAGAATAATAAACTGATCTGGATGAAAGCTGGTGCGGATATTGTGTTCCCGGCAAAAGGTGCCGCATGCCTTGAATGTGTTGATGATGCTGTCTGAATCCGGCAGATCTGACATATCATAGCCCATACCCGGATGGGTTTTTAATGGCAGGATCTGGCTGTTGATCCGGAATGCCCCGATATTGTTTCGTTGACAAAATGCCAATGCCTCAATTAAACTTTGCGCATTGGCCAGACAGACCTCAGACAAACGCTTCCGTTGTTCCTGATGCGAAAACCGTGAAAGATAGGTCGCGGTTATTGTTCTGAATTTAATGGGTTGTTCCTTAAATATACAGCACAGGCCGAACCGGATCATTATTTACCCCAATTTTATTGATATGAGTTGATTTAATGGATAAAGACTATAAGGCATTTTGAAAATGTGTTGAAGTATTATAAAACGTGGCAATATTTAAAGGCATACCATGCGTGAAAACCATATTTGGGAATTGTTAATAATTTTTGCACTTCCAGCCAAGATCCAGAACCATTTTCACCGGATGTCAACCCTCACGACCATTTGGATGCACCTTGCTGAAAGCGTTTTTCTTGTTTTATTTAATCCTTCCCGCATAAATGTGTGATGCCGCAAATTGGCTTTTGACTTTAATCATTTTCTGTGTCAATTCTCGCTATCATCACCGACAAGAGGGCGTTCTTTGTCAAGTTCAAAAAACACAAGGAATCGGTCCCCGTTCACTTTCATTTCATTTTTTCTGCGCTGCAGTGATTCAATTTGCTCAACGTTTTTTTCTTCTCTTACCATGGACATATAAAGCCGTTTCCCTTTATAACCTGGACCATCTTCTATAAAAAGATACGCCGCATGTGGATTAGACAGAAGATTGCTGTGGGACAAACGGTCTCTCATAATAAATGCCAGTTTGCCTTCTTCAATAAAATGGGGCCGGGAATAAATGGCAGAGTTAACCTTGCCGTTACGATCGGCAGTCGAAAATACCCCTTTCCCTTTTGTGGTTTCAAAATAATCCTTTAGTTTCATTTTTATTTCCTTATTGTTTCGTATAGCATGCTTCAATTTAAAAAAGGCCCCGCAGGTTAATGTGCAGGGCCGAACAATAAATGGGCAAAATTTTTATTGTTGTAATAGGATACTCAACCGCCAACATTTCCAGGTTCAAGTTCTTTCCATGCCCGATCAACATTGCTCCCAATGGTTCCAAAAAGATCATCCAGTTCATTTTTCATGGGTGACCAGTCAGAAGGGCATTCATTCTCCAACTGGTCAACGCGCAACTGAGCTGTTGTTACTTCCTGGTCCAGTTGTCCTATTAACGGCAGGATTTTTTCTTTCTGAGCAGAACCATAAGTGTCAGCAACCTTTTTCATTGCCTCAAGTTTGACTTTCCAAGCGGTAACTTCTGCCAACATCGCTTTACAATAATCTTTTACTTCCATGAGATTTCTCCTTTTTTGAAGGTTATCATATCACTGGAAAATAAAGGGGTATTAAAATCCAGAGTTGTACTTGATGTAACAGACCTATTCGTGAAGGCATCAATAACTGAGGAAATCGAAATTGTAAGATCTTTATGGTACTATTTTTCAACCCGATTGATTAAACAACTTAAAAAGTTTATGTAAACTGGATCATATATTAAAAATATAAAAAATGCAAACAAGCGGGAATATGGTTTGAATGTTTAATTCTTATTGGCTTTTCCTTAACCCGTTTTCGGGCTGGCTGAATATGGGTTAACACCTTGCCACCTGGATTTCAATAACATTCTGGAACTGGTTGACCATAAAATACCGGTCCACGGTTACACATACCAGCGAGGTGGTCGGCGCGGACGAAAACACTTTTAGATGGGGATGTTTTTCTAAATAAAGTTCTAGAAGCGGCTCTTTTTTATGGCCTTCAACCGTTGCTGCGATGCCGGTGGCAGTAACCGATACGGCCTCATAAATGTCAGCTGGCTGATTCATGCTGTTGTTTACCAGAATGGCAACTTTGGGGTTGTGCTTGAGATTTTCATATTTTCGGGTGGTAGCGGGGGTTAAAAAAATGATCTGTTCAAGATCCGGGGTTGCGGCAAACGCAACCAGGCTGGCATAGGGTTGATCATTTGTCTGGGTAGACAAGACCGCAAAGGTTTGGATCTTGAACAGGGTCTTGACTTGATCGAACGCTTGTTTTTCTCGGGTGTTCATTTTTTTTCCTTAAATGATAAGATGATCTGTCAGGTTTATGAAATTTTCGGGGTAAATCTAACCGGGGACCCGGCAGGTTTCAAGCCGGCTGAGTTAACCATACCGCTGAGCATCCGGGCAAAGACATATTGATGAAAAGGATACAGAACATACCAGTATAGGATTCCGATCAGGCCTTTGGGTAAAAAACGGGATAACAGCACAAGCTCGCACTGATCTTTTCCAATGTCTGTGATGGAGATCTCCAGCAAGGCTTCCCCGGGTGTTTTCATCTCTGCCAGCAACAGCAGTTTTGAAGGAGTCTTAAGTTCCAGGACCCTCCAGAAATCAAGACTATCTCCCACATTCAGCCGTTCTTTTGATCGTCTGCCCCGGGCCAAGCCCACCCCACCAACTAAAATATCGAAAACACCGCGAATTTTCCATAACAGATCAGCTGCATAGTACCCGGTTTCTCCACCCAGTTTTACGACGGCTTTCCACAGATCCGGGGCCGTTCCTTGGACGGTTGCCCGGTATCCGCATTTCAGGACAGTACCGCCTGAATATTTAGAATCGCCCAACTGGGCCCATTCCGGATATTTGATTTCACCGGCATCGGTCCAGCAGGTATCCACCTGCTCTTGACGGATGCGGTCCAGCGCTCTTTGAATGGCTTCCCGGCAGGAGATCAATTCCTGTGGAATGATGTGGGTAATGTCATTTTCAGTGCAGATGGTCGGCAGGCTCAACCCCTCCGTCAACGGCTGGGCAATGCTTGCCGGAACCGGAGTCACCAGATGAATCCACAGAGATGACAATCTGGGTGTCAAAACAGGGACCTTGATCATTATGGGTGCCGGCAATCCGGCTTCTTTGGTAAAAATACGGAACAGGTCACTATATGCAACAACCTCTGGACCGCCGATATCAAATGTTTTGCCCCGGGTTTCCAGGTGTTCCAGGCACCCTTTCAGATATCCCAATACGTTGGTAATGGCAATGGGTTGAGTGGGCATGCGGACCCATTTTGGTGTCACCATAATAGGCAGCCGTTCTGCAAGATACCTTAAAATTTCAAAGCTGGCACTGCCCGATCCCAAGATCATGGCTGCCCGCAGAACAGTTGCAGGAACAGGCCCATTTAATAGGATCTGCCCCACTTCGTTTCTGGATAAAAGGTGTTTACTGATGTTTTTATGATGAATATCCCCAAGTCCCCCAAGATAGATCAGATGATCTGCATGGGCATCTGCTGCTACCTGAACCATGTTTTTCGCACCGATTCGATCGGCATGTCGGTATTTTCCTTTCTGTGAAATCATGGAATGAACCAGATAGTAAACCGTTCCGCATCCAGAGACGGCCTTCCGCAAAGACATTATATCCATAATATCGCCTTTGACCAGCTCAACATTCGGGTCATTACTCCAGAGACGGCCTGCCATTTTTTCGATGGATCTTCCCATGGTTCTTACCCGGTAACCAGATGCCAGCAGCAATGGAATCAGTCGGCCGGCAACATATCCCGTGGCACCGGTTACCAGAACGGGTTTTTGATCTGTTATGGTCATATCCTTTCCTTTTTAAAAGAAAAATCAGAACCCTACCGCATTAGCTGTAAATATGGTAATAAAAAAGATTGTGTATTAAAAAAAGGAATCTGATAATAACCATATATCTATATATGCAATGAGATGATGTCAATGTCATTTTTAAATGTCCTGATCGATTCAGCAACACTTTTTTTCGTAATCAATGCATGGCCAAGGCCCAGCGTCAGCATTGTACTCTAATTATTCTGGCCTTGTCATCAAGCCCTTCTCATACATGGTTCGAATAATTGATTTAAAATTTATTGGATTTCTGATAATGATATTCTTTGAAGGTGAGAATTTAAAATTTACAAACATTGGAGAAAGACATGCGTCGGAAATGGAACATCCTGTTTTGCGATGAGATGGAACAGGCTTGCCCTGTGACGGATTTTATAAACACCTGTACCCCCAGGAACCAGGTAAAGGTATTAAGATTGTTAACCCTGCTTGAAGAACAGGGACCCATACTTCCCAGACCCTACGCAGATGTTCTATATGATGGTATTCATGAACTCAGGTTTACACTATCCCAGGAAAAGGTCAGAGTTCTCTATTTTTTTTGTTATCAAAAGTTTATTGTCCTTTATTATGTATTTTTTAAAAATACCAGTAAGGTCCCAAAAAAGCATATAAACAAGGTGATAGCATACAGAAGCGATTTTTTGGATCGGGTGTCTGAAAAAAAACTGGAGGATGCCTGCCATGTTATTTTTTAAGGAAATTATTGATCAGAAACTTAAAGATCCTTCTTTCAGACAATTCTATGAAAAAGAATGCCACCTTTGTTCAACCACAATGAAGGTGATTGCCAATCTTGAAGAAAAAAAGCAGTTGATTCCTGATATTCTCGATAAACTCAATATTTCAAGACAGGAGTTTGAAAGGCTTAAGCAAGGGGAAAACTGCAACCCGGAAATGGTCCGGCAGCTTTGTGTTTACCTGGGCCTGATGGAACCGGGGCTGTTTGAAAACTGTTGGAAATTTAAGCAAAGCAAATAATGGCTTTAAAAAAAACGATTATATAATAATGATTTTGAATCTCAGGCTCGGCCTTGCCGATGAGGGTGCAAATTCCTGTCAAAACCGGAAACAATAGGGAGTAATCATGAAAATAAAAAAGATACTCTGGCCTACTGATTTTTCAGGCAATGCTGAAAAAGCGTTTCCCTATGTTAAATCTTTAACCCGGCAGTATGGCTGCGAAATACATGTGATCTATGTTATTCAGGATATTGCACATCATGGGCCATGGTATGGGGAATTTGGGGAAAGCCATATGAATGACCTTATGGACTGGGCTCACAAATCTGCAAAAAAAAGGCTGGATCAAATTTGCGACAGACACATGGATGGATGCTCTTTATATGTTCGGCACATTGCTGTGGGGGATCCTGCTGAAGAAATTTTAAAATTGATCGATCAGGAGCAAATAGATATAGTCATTATGGCCAGCAGCGGCGAAAAGGGAAAATTTCGTTTTGGGTCTGTAACTGAAAATGTTTTGAAGAATTCTCCAGTCCCTGTGACCGCAGTCCCGATTGTTCCGGATATTCCTGCCTGATAAATTGAATCGAAAATTTTGAATAAAAATTAAGCGGTTTTTTTCAAACCATTGTTAAAGACAAAGCCATACCCATTAAAAGAGGCGTTCCATTCTTTAATAAATTCACCATCTGTATAAGATGATACCACCTGCTTCCAGAACACCAGAGCTGATTTATTGTTTAAACTCACTGCAACTTCCCAATTACCGGGTAACTTTTCAAATAAATGCTCAGCCAATCTGCGACCATAACCTTTTTTTTCATAATTTTTTTGAATATAGAATTCTGCCACAGCAAAGCCTTTTGAATTGAACCGCAA
>Ga0075120_10001880_pt1 | contig 15866 bp, 8 predicted proteins | sample AntAceMetag02UKL_FD_69792 | JGI IMG/M metagenome (GOLD analysis project Ga0075120, IMG submission 69792) | Saline lake microbial communities from Ace Lake, Antarctica - Antarctic Ace Lake Metagenome 02UKL | ecosystem: Environmental > Aquatic > Non-marine Saline and Alkaline > Saline | place... | reverse complement strand
ATTGAAGGGGAAGCCCTCGAAAAGCTTATCCTGAAAAACTTGCGCGATTTGATCATTAGTGCTGCCAAAGTTAAGCCCCGTATTTACCTGATCGAAGATATGCACTGGGCCGACAGTTCCTCCCTCACCATGTTCGAATCACTTTACAAGCTGTCACGAAACCATCCGGTGATGTTCATCAATGTGCTAAGGCCGGGCTACAAGGAAACAGGTGACTATATTTTGAAATGGCTGGTCGATAATTTGCCAGGCGACAACATTACTATAAACGTTTCGCCGCTTGCAGATGGAGAATCGGGAGAACTGATCAACAACCTGCTTAAAAAAGTTTCTTTGCCCGAAAAGGTAGCCAGCACGATCATCCGCAAAACAGAAGGAAACCCATTTTTTATCGAGGAGGTTATAAGAAGTTTTATTGATGATGGGATTATCGAAATTAAAGAGAAACAATTCATAGTCACCGAGCGGATCAACGAGGTCAATATCCCCGAAACCATCAATGACGTGATCCTTTCGCGTGTGGACAAACTGGATGAAAAAACAAGAGAGCTCTTGAATACTGCATCCGTAATGGGACGAAATTTTTATTACAAAGTATTGGAAGAGGCCACCGACACTATCGAAGAACTCGACGACCGGCTGGCATACCTCACAGAAGTACAGTTGATCACCGAGACCAAAAAAAAGGAAGAGATTGAATACCTTTTTAAACACGCGCTGGCCCAGCAGTTGACCTACGACGCCATGATGCAGCAATCCCGGAAGGACACCCATTTGAAAATCGCACATTCGATTGAGAAGGTATTCGCGGCAAACATCAATGAGTTTTATGGCACGCTGGTGTATCACTACGAATTGGCGGAGGACAAAGAAAAAGCCATTTATTACATGTTGTTGACCGGTGAAGAATCCATGAAATCGGGCGCTTCTTCAGAGGCACTTCAGTTTTTTGAGAAAGGCCTGGAGGCAATGCCACAATCAAGAAAGGAAGATGCAAAGGACTATGAAATCAGGGACCTGAGGATAAATATTGCCAATTTGTACCATGCTGTTGGACGCAATATCGAATCGGTTGAACTTTTTGAATTCATTTTTGAGAAATACTTTAAATACAAGGTTGCAAAAACGGAAAAGGGTATTATGCTGAGGGGTATTTGGGGTATGGTCACTATCGCTTTCGCGTTTAGATTTCCACGGCTATTTTTTAGAAAATCAATAAAAAAGGAGGAAGAATCGATTTGCTCACATTTTATAGAGTGGGACGCCCCTATAACAACTATAAATCCGCGACATTCTGTTTTCAAACCAAGTGATGCGGTCAGTAGATTTATAAAGTATGATATCATGGGTTCTCAAGCTGTTCTTGAACTCTATATCCAAATTGCCACTCCGTTTACGTGGGCGTCATTCTCCTATCCAACTGTCAGGAAGATCATTGATCTTGCTGATCAGGCAGATTTTCAATTAAACCCGAGATCACTTCTGTCACTATTCATGGTAAAAAGCATGTTTGACGTAAATACCGGGCAATGGCTTTACAATATTGAAGCTGATGAAGTATTTAATACAGGGATCAAAGCAGGTGAGCTCTGGATGACAAGTATCACTGCCTTGTACCTTTGTATGCAACAGATCGAGCTGGGGAATTATGCCCTTACTGTTGAGATTTCGGATAAACTTAAAGAATTAGGAAATGCTTTCGAAAACAGTTTTGCAATCTCACAAGGATATAGAGTGAGATTGGTATGCCTGATGAAATTCAGGAGATTTGAATACTTGCAGGAATTAATAGATGAAGCTAAAGGTTACATGCATACTACAGATAACATGTTACATGCATTTGTAGTAGATTTGATCCAAAGCCACCTCCATATTCACAATAACAAGCTTGAAGCAGCAGTAAAATCTTTTGAGGAAGCAAAAAAATCTCTGGAAATAATCAAGAGTATCGCGAGTTACTATACACCCTATCTAATAACAGAAATTCAGCTGGGCTTAGCTTTATTGAATGACAAAAGCAACAAGGACATAAAAAATAGTAAAGAAATCAGGGAGATGTTAAAAACATCCAAAACGCTAATCTCCCTATCAAAGAAGTTTGTTGTAAACCTGACAGAAGCCTATATCCTTAGGGCTAAAATATTCCTGTTCCAACAAAAATTCAAAAAAGCTTTAAAAAATCTTCAACTGGCAATTCAGACCGGTGAAAAGTACCGAAGCCGCCTCGAACTCTCCCGTGCCTATTTCGAAACAGGTAAATTCCTTTCCGATCCAAATGTAAAATACAATGAGTTAAATGGACAGCCTGCCAGCTATTACCTCGATAAAGCAAAAACCATGTTTGAGGAAATGGATTTGCAGTGGGATTTGGGGGAGTATAATACCGATTGAAATTTGAAATGCGCCACAAATTCGCTTCGCTCTTTCTGACGCTTCAAATAATCATCGGCATTTACCATTTATACACCAAAATTTCGCTTTGGCTCATTTTGATGTTAAATTGGTACAAAAAGTTTGTGGGCACATTCACCGGGTGACTTGAAAACTATTCACCGGGTGACTTGAAGTCACCCGGTGAATTACAATTTGGGTTGGAAAACTAAATTGTTTGAGATGAATTTGGGATGGAATACTAAATCCAATTCATCATAATACATAAACCCATCATATTATTCATTTTTGTGTAGCATGATCAAAACTTCATCATTAGTATCCGACCAAATAATAGAAAGACAAAAAAGATTCCTCACTTCACTTCGTTGCGTTCGGAATGACAAGGCATTGACTATTTTGAGTAGTGGAGGTGAGCGCGGCTACGCCGCGCTCACCTCCACTACGAATTTCATATCTCCAATGCCTTGTCATTCCGACCAAAGGGAGGAATCTATTAACCTGAGTTCGATATAAAGCATACTGTTTATTGTGTTGTGGTTACCCTCGATGAATATGCAAGCGGCAATCATAAAGGGATAATTCATGTTAGCCTTCGTGATTTTTTAATGATGGAGTTGTAGCGAAATTCGGATGGGTTTGTGGAGATTCACCGGGTGAATTAATTCAAAGCCAAACCCTGAATTTCGATTTAACCGAATAGCCTCAGAATAATCTATCATAACCAAACATTCCATCCAATTTGTTAATAAAATTGATTATAATCAAATATTAAAACTATCTTTACGGAATATTAGAACATAATCAATTATCATGAAAGAATTATTTGAATCACTTAAACAGAACAATTATTGGTTTAGTGAGCCGGGTTTTGAAATTGGTTTTATCCGGCAATCGTACCTGGAAAGCATTTCAAAAGCCAGTGGCAACACGCTTATAAAAGTAATTGTTGGGCAAAGGAGAAGTGGCAAAAGTTATATCGTGAGGCAGTTTATCCGGAATTTAATACACGAACAATCAGTTGACCCAAAAAACATCTTTTACCTGAACAAAGAACTGTACGACTTTGAAAGCATAAAGTCTGCAGCTGACCTCTCAGGTTTATTTCAATTTTACAAACAAGAAATTAAACCACGGGGAAAGGTTTATGTTTTTGTTGATGAAGTACAGAATATTGAGGAATGGGAAAAGGTTATTGTTTCGCTTGCCCAGCATACCACCGAAGATTATGAAGTGTATATTACCGGCTCCAACTCACATCTTTTGTCGGGAGAGCTGGCCAGCCATTTGTCGGGACGCTATTTGGTTTTTGAGGTATTCCCGTTTTCGTACCCCGAATTTTTAAGTTACTTCAATTATCAAAACAACAAGCAAAATTTTATTAAATACATTCAATCGAGCGGTTTACCGGAAACTTACAACATCAATTCGGGTGATATCCACAGGCATTATTTTCAGTCCTTAAAAGATACCATCCTCCTTAAAGATATCATGTACCGGCACAAAATAAGGGATTACGTTTTGTTAGAGGATTTGTTTTTGTTCATTTTGCATAATGTTGGGAACCTGGTTTCCATCCCCTCCATAGTTAAATACTTTAAAAGCAAACAGAGAAAGGCTGATTATGCCACCCTGGCTGCATATATCGCGTACATGGAGGAGGCGTTCATTATACGGAATTGCCCAAAGTATTCGCTCAAAACAAAGGAATTATTATCTGGCGATAAAAAATACTATGTGAATGACCTTGGGTTTAGAAATTACCTCTACCCACAACTCATGAACGATATTGGTTCCATGTTGGAAAATGCTGTGTTTACACATTTGCGGATGAAAGGTTTTGAAGTGAAGGTTGGTTATAATAAAAACTTTGAGATTGATTTTATTGCAAGCAAAGGTGAAATTAAACAATACATCCAGGTTACTTACCTATTATCTTCCGAACAAACTATCAACCGCGAATTTCGGGCCCTTGAATCAATCAAGGATAATTTCCCAAAATATGTCATTAGTATGGATGAAATAAAGATAAGCCATTCAAAAGGGATTATACACAAAAACATTTGGGATTTTATTTCAGGTTAAATCATTACAAAAATTAAAAGGTAATCACCATGCAACAACAAAACGCCACCATATTATCAGCAGAACTTTTGGGTTTCTCCCATGGGGATGCCTTTGGCACAGCCCTGACCGAAAGTTTACCTCCGGATGGGGTTGCAACCTTCATGAAGGAGATTTCTTCGCTCATCGAAACTATAGCCCGCATGCACCGTGGAAGCCTCAACCGCTTTACCGGCGATACTTTTATGGTGGTTTTTCACCCGGACAAAACCAGTAAACAAGCAGCTATCCATGCCCTTGATGCTGCATTTGAAATCAATGAACAACTGAAATCGTTTATCGATGACAAAAAGTTAAAGCAAGCTTTCAATCTAAAAATCGGGATTGCTTCGGGAAGCATTCTTTCAACCGAAATCGGCAACAAGGAAAGCAAACAACAAACCATCATGGGCGAGGCGGTGAACCATGCCATGCGGATATGCCAGTTTGCAGGCGAAGGACAAACCATCGTGGATGGCCCAAGTCACGAATTGGTGAAAGATCATGGTGTGTTTCAATCCCTGGAACCCATCCCATTGAAAGGCGGAACAGAAACCCTGGCTATTTTTGAATTGATCGAGAAGAAACGGAGGAAGCTGGATGTCTCCTCTATGGAACGGAAGATTGTTTCCGAAATGGTGGGTAGGAACAGAGAATCGGAACAACTGGAAAGCCTGATTAAAAAACTGATTGGTGGGAAAGGCTCGGTGGTAAATATTGTTGGTAAAGCAGGCATTGGTAAATCACGGTTGATTGATGAGCTGAAAGTTCAGCCCCTGATGGAAAAAGTGCTTTTGTTAGAAGGACGCGCACTTTCAACTGGACAAAACCTTAGTTTCCATCCGATAACCAACCTGATCAAATCCTGGGCAGGAATAACAGAGGATGATATTCCATCAGCTTCTTCAGAAAAACTTTTTCAGGGAATAAAACAGAATACACCAGAACAAGCGGATGAGATCTACGCTTTCCTGGCAACTATGATGGGATTACCTTTGCAAGGAATATTCAAGGAACGTGTGCAGGGAATTGAAGGGGAAGCCCTCGAAAAGCTTATCCTGAAAAACTTGCGCGACCTAATCATCAGCGCAGCCAAAGACAAACCAAGAATATATTTAGTCGAAGACATGCATTGGGCTGATAGTTCGTCCATCACCATGTTTGAATCCCTTTACAAGCTGTCGCGAAACCACCCGGTGATGTTCATCAATGTGTTGCGGCCGGGCTATAAGGAAACGGGCGACTATATTTTAAAATGGCTTGTCGATAATTTGCCGGGCGACAACATAACTATAAACGTTTCGCCGCTTGCAGATGGGGAATCGGGAGAACTGATCAACAACCTGCTCAAAAAAGTTTCTTTGCCCGAAAAGGTAGCCAGCACGATCATCCGCAAAACAGAAGGCAACCCCTTCTTTATCGAAGAAGTAATCCGGAGTTTTCTGGATGAAGGGATCATCGAGATTAAAGAGAAGGAATTCATTGTCACTGATAAAATCAATGATGTAAATATTCCTGAAACCATCAATGATGTGATCCTTTCGCGGGTGGATAAATTAGATGAAAAAACCAGGGAACTGCTGAATACTGCTTCTGTGATGGGGCGGAATTTTTATTACAAAGTATTGGAAGAAGCAACCGACACCATAGAAGAACTGGATGAACGTCTGGCATACCTCACAGAAGTACAGTTGATCACCGAGACAAAAAAGAAGGAGGAGATCGAATACCTGTTTAAACACGCCCTGGCACAGCAGCTCACCTACGATTCCATCATTCAACAATCACGAAAAGGTTTGCACCTGAAAATAGCCGCTTCCATCGAAAAGGTTTTTGCCGAAAACATCAACGAATTTTACGGAACCCTGGCCTACCATTACACCAAAGCCGAAAACAAAGAAAAAACTATTCAATATCTTATTTTGGCCGGTGATGAATCGCTGAAATCAGGTGCCTCATCCGAGGCTTTGAATTTCTATAAGGAAGCCCTTGAGTTGATACCAGCAAATCGTAAAAACGATAAAAAAGATACTGAGGTTAGAGACCTGGAAATAAAAGTCGCGTTTGCTTATGAGGCTGTTGGAATGAATAAAGAAGCCGTTGCTTATTTCGAAATCCTTTTTGAAAAGTATTTCAACTTCAAATTTGCAAAAACCGAAAAGGGGATACTTTTTAGTGGTATTATGTCTATGCTATTCCTTTTGGTTGTGGTCAACAGGCCTTCCTTATTTTTCAGAAAACACATAGATGACGACTTTGAGTTAGCAATAAGATGCTTAGATCAATGGGGGCACGCACTTGCCACCTTAAATCCAAAGCAATTTGTACTTAAGACGGCCTCTCTTGAAAAAAAACTAAGCAAATACAACATTTTTGAATGCAAAAAGGCAGTATCAATTTTTGCAGACGGCACCAGCCTTTTTATGTGGACTGGTTTATCTTATACAACAAGTCAGAAAATACTTGATTTGGTAAAAAAAGCTGGCATAGAGAACGACCCCAATTCGTTTGTTGAATATCGGTTTTTGCAGAAAATGCAACAGTATAACACCGGTAAATGGGAAACGGATAAAGATTATCAAAATGTCTTCCAAACTGCTTTACAGATGGGGAAATTTTGGCCAGGTACCATATACCTAACTTATTCTGGGTTGGCAAATATCGAAAAAGGAGATTGGCTTGGGTATTCAAAAACACATAAGGATTTGGATGAACTGGCAAATTCATTTGACAACAGCCATGCAAGAGCACAAAACTATCGCCTTCAAGCATATGCATGTCATAAATTTGGTAAGATTGATAAGCTAATTGAAATTTTGGATGAAGGTCTGGACTATGTTAAGACAACCGGTCATTCAGCAATGCACCATGTACTTTTGTGTATCAAAGTACAGGTTTTTGTAAAAATGGCAGAATTGAACAAGGCTGAAAACGTACTCTCAGAAATTGAGCACCAGGTTGAAAAACATAATAAGATTCCCATATACTACATCCAATATTTGCTGGCAAAAGTTAAGCTCGATTTTGAAAGGATCAGAATGAAGTCTAAAAAAGATAAAACCTTCAAATCCATGATTAAGGTATTGAACAAAACTTCTGACGAACTCATTTCCCAATCAAAAAAGATGATACCAAATCTTACTGAAGCCTATTTAATTAAAGCAAAAGTTTTCTTGTTTCTCAATAATAATCAAAAAGTTCTAAAATACTTCGGGCTTACGATTGCAACTGGAGAAAAATTCAACGCCCGCCTCGAACTCTCCCGCGCCTATTTCGAAACCGGCAAATTCCTTTCCGACCCGAAAACAAAACAAAAACAACTTAATGGCCTTTCAGGAAAAGACTATCTCGAAAAAGCCAAAGTCATGTTTGAAGAAATGGATTTGCAGTGGGATTTGGGGGAGTATAAAAAGTTTGTGGGCACATTCACCGGGTGACTTGAAAACTATTCACCGGGTGACTTCAAGTCACCCGGTGAATTTAGGTTTGGGTTGGAAAACTAAATTGTATGGGATGGATTTGGGTTGGAAAACTAAAACCAATTCATCATAATACATAAACCCATCATATTATTCATTTTTGTGTAGCATGATCAAAACTTCATCATTAGTATCCGACCAAAGGGAGGAATCTATTAACCTGAGTTCGATATGAAGCATACGGTTTATTGTGTTGTGGTTACCCTCGATGAATATGCAAGCGGCAATCATAAAGGGATAATTCATGTTAGCCTTCGTGAATTTCGCATGAGGGATTTGTAAATGGAGTTGGTTGAGTTTATTCATGGCTTGACTTGAAGTCAAACCCTGAATAAACTTAATCCACCAGTGATCGGATTGATTTTGAAACAGCAAGTTTTCCTCTCTGCACATAAGCCTCATGATTGCTTTCAATCTGTTTCAGATCGTAAAGGTAGTTTACCATTAAGCCAAAAGATTCATCAATACCTTGCTGCGATGTATTCCCCATCCAATTGATGCGGTACAACTGAGCGCCATTGCCAAAATGAAACCTCGCTACGGCATTCGATGGCTTGTCTTTTCTTTTCACTGAAACCAGATAATTCGCACTGGCATTTATCAATGGTTTTTTTAGCTCATTGCACTTTTTCTTATCAATAAACCAATCATTATCCTCAATCATGCGAAGAATTTTCAGTTCTTTGGCAGGAATAAATTCGCTTTTTCCTGATTCAATCTCCATCTTGAGCCAATCAGCAAAGCCGGGTATGGGAGATAATGTTGAGAAGGTTTTTATGGATGGCAGTTCCACGGCAATTTGCTTAACCACCATTTTAATCAGAAAATTACCGAGAGGTATGCCCGACAAGCCACGCTGGCAGTTGTTGATGGAATAAAAAATGGCTGTATTGCCATCGCCATCCAAATCACTCTCTTCGGAAATAATGGCCTGGATAGAGCTTGAGATCCCCCGGGTAAGCGCCACTTCAACAAAAATCAAAGGTTCGTCATCGAGGGCAGGATGAAAATATGCGAGACACCTTCTATCAGCTACCAATCGTTTTTTAAGGTCGTTGAAGTTCTCGATATTATGCACAGCTTCATACCTGATTATTTTTTCGAGTACTGAGGCTTCAGTATCCCAGTTGATTTTTTTAAGGATCAAGAAACCTGGATTGAACCAGGTTGTGAGCAATATCCTTAAATCACTATCTATGGATTTCAGTTCAGGATGCAGAGAAATAAAACCCAGGAGATCAGCACGCATGTTTACGATTGCCTGTGTTCCGTTTGGTGCCATATTCATCCTACTGAAAAGTCTTCGGCGGTCCGAGCGGATATTTTTCCTTAGTTCAATCAAACCATCCTCGGTAGGATTAGCAGCAAACGTAGCAGCAATTTTTGAGATTTCCTTTAGGTTTGGACCAGTCCGTTTTTGCAAGTCCTTGAAAAAGGTCAACTTCTCTTTTTGTGTTAATGCGCCATATCGGGTTACTACTTCCCTGGCTAAAGCAATTCCAGAAGCTACGCCTTTGTGTGATATTAGGTCCTCGCAAAGCTTGAGCAAAGTTTGCATCGACGTGCCACGCAAGCGCCGTGAATCTAAGAATTTTTCTCCGGCATCAGCTACTGAATCTACCAGGTTTTTTGCAAATCGGCCTATAATGTTCATGGGGTTTTAGTTTAATTTCAAAACTGGAAATTCGAAAAAAATGACTTATCACAAATATACAATAAAAATAATAGAATGTTGAGCGAAGCGAAATCCCGCCTTTGCGGGGATGAAATGAGAAAATGAGAGAATGAGAGAATGAATTGAAAAAGGATGCAATTATCCGGGGACAAGCATAAAAACCAGATTTGGGCTAAAGCCCGGGAATTTTCTGTCTCATTTTTATCTCCGGGCTAAAGCCCGGAGCAAGTCATGAATTGCCCATGATTCCCAAAACATATCATGAATTGCCCCGGGCTTTAGCCCGAGGATTAATGAGATCCCCCTCCCCTTTTTCGGGCTTTAGCCCAAACTCTCCATCAAATATCATCAAAATAAAATTTCAAATAATTTGATAGCAAATTGTGAGTAATATTGCCAAAACATTTACCCACTCACTGAATGGCTCAATTAAAGAAACCGAAAACTACGCCCAAAAAATCCATTCTAAAAAGAATCATCAATTTTGGAAGCCGCTACATTGATTACAAGATGGGGATTTATGGGGCGGTTGTAATGGGTGTGATTGTCTTTATCATAAATTATTCGGCCACCAGCCAATGGCTGCCTTCTGCCACTGCAGCTTTGAAACAAGGTGGATATACCTTTTTCTTTGGAGGCTTTATCATGAAATTTTGCGGGTATCTTGCCATCAATATTAAAAAGCAAACGCTTGCCTTACTGGCTGCAGTACTGATTCCTACATCAATTGCGCTTACATTAACCTTTGGCATCCACAACTTAAAAGGAACTCCAAAACCACTTGCGTCAACCGTTCCCACATTGATGATTATTCCGGCAACAGCTGTAGTGGGCTACCAAAAAAGAAAACAATTTGAAATTAAAAATAATCAGAAAGTTCAAACCTGACTTATCATTTCGGATACCATATTTCTAAATATTTTCAATATTAACTTTAAAATAAACCGATTGTATCGGGAAAACAAAAACTATAACAATGTTGCCCATACGGGCTTGCTTTGCGTCGCAAGTTTCAAGTTTCAAGTTATAACCTGTAACCTGCAACGACTCCGAACTGTTTATAAGCAACGAAATTATCGTTAACATGTTAGAAATAATGACTTTTTAAGAGCTTAGTATAAACATTGATAAAGAATGTTTGTTTATAAAATCGAACGTTTTTGAATAACGGTTTTTCTCAAAACACATATCTGATAAACTGGACAATTTAAAGCCAAATGATTACCCATGGCTTGCCAATATAAAACACCCAATCATAAACAATACATTTGAGACAGCCCCTAATTCGATTAATCAGCGTAATTCGTTGATAAATATTTTCCTCGGGAACATTTGTCGCCCATCATCACATTTCCAAATCTACACATCAATTAAATTATCAAATTCATTATAATACCTTTGCAGCATGAATTCATTTGAAATTTTTCAGCTTTCGAAACCATTACAAAACGCCATTGATGATTTGGGTTTCGCTGCTCCAACACCGATACAAATTGAAGCCTTTCCTGTTGTTCGATCGGGAAAAGATGTGGTGGGCATTTCTCAAACAGGTACCGGGAAAACCCTGGCCTATCTACTCCCGATACTAACAGAATTTAAATTTTCGAAGCAAACCGAACCGAGGGTTTTGATACTGGTCCCCACGCGTGAATTGGTATTGCAGGTTGTTGAGCAGATCGAAAGCATTGCCAAATATACACATGTCCGTGCTTTGGGAGTATATGGTGGAACAAATATCAACACCCAAAAACAGGCAGTTATGGAAGGTGCTGATATTGTTGTTGCCACACCGGGCCGGCTCTACGATTTGGCATTAACCGGAGTACTGCAATTGAAATCTGTTAAAAAACTGGTTATCGATGAGGTGGACATTATGCTCGACCTGGGCTTTCGCGTTCAGCTTACAAACATTTTCGAATACCTTCCCGAACGCCGGCAAAACATCATGTTTTCGGCTACAATGACGGATGAGGTTGATGCACTGATTGATGATTATTTCGTTTCCCCCATCAAAATTTCGATTGCACTAAGCGGCACTCCATTACACAATATCCAGCAACAATGTTATACTGTTCCAAATTTCTACACCAAAATAAACCTGCTGGCACATTTGCTTAAAAATAAAAGTGAATTCAACAAAGTGCTGGTTTTTGTGTCGAGCAAGAAAAATGCGGATAAATTGTTCGAAGCGCTGGAAGATGGATATGGAACGGAAACCTGCATTATCCATTCAAATAAATCGCAGAATTATCGGATAAGGTCTATCCGCGATTTTGATGAAGGTAAAAACAGGATTATCATTTCCACAGATGTGATGGCTCGCGGACTGGATTTGGAAAAAATCAGCCATGTCATCAATTTCGATACACCTAACTTTCCTGAAAACTACATGCACCGAATCGGACGTACCGGACGTGCGGAACATCCGGGTATTTCGGTGCTTTTTTATACTGAAAAGGAAGAAAAAGCTAAAAAGGGGATAGAGCTGCTGATGGATTATCAAATCCCAATTATTGAATTCCCCGAAGAAGTTACAATATCTACAGAGCTTACACCCGAGGAACGCCCAGAGATAAAGGACAAAAGCAATCCCAACCGTAACCTGAAAAAGGAACAACCCGGCGGAGATGCCTTCCACGAAAAGAAAGAAAAAAACCTGAAAACCAACCAGGGCGGCTCCTATCTCCGAAAAGGGAAGAAATACAAAAAGCCAAAATCCAGGGGCAATAAGAATTTCAATCAGGGACGCAGGGGGAAGTGAGTGGTGAGTGGTGAGTGGTGAGTAGTGAACAGTCTTCAGTCGGCAATTTTAGCTGTTATAGAATTGAAGCAAGTCATTTGTGTAAATAGGTTCAATTGTGTCATTTAGCTTCGCTGTCATTAATTGTCGTTTGCGCTTCGCGCGTCATTTTATTTAAAAAAAATGACTGTGAATGACCATCAATGACAATAAATGACTTTCAATTGGAAAAAGGTTTTCGTTTTAACAAATCTCTCAACCACCTAACCAATTACCTCATTTTCATGAATTACACAGGTTGGCCTCTCCACTAAAAACTTAGTAGAAGCTGCAATGGTATTTACCCATTTTTGTATCTTTGATGAAATTCAAAAAACAAAAATGATGAAAAAACAAATTGCAATCTTCGCTATTTGTCTATTGGCATTCAACACCTACGCCCAGTATAACGGCGAAACTATGGGCATAATGTTTTTCGGACATCAACCAAGTGCCCGGGCAGAAGCACTGGGCAAGGGCTACAGTTCGATTGGAGGTGATGTGTATTCTACGTTTTACAACCCGGCAGGATTAGGCGAATTAAAGGGCTTGGAATTTAATGGGAATTATGCAAAACCCGTGATCTGGGTTGAGACGGCCAATTATTCATTTGTAGGTTTAGGTTACAATATTAACAAGTACATTCAATGCGGCATTAGCCGATGCTATTTTGATTGGGGTGACGAAATAATATTTACAGATATTCAGGGAAACGTAATTGGGTCTTTTCATCCATATAGCTCAAATTACACATTAACAGCATCCACAAATCCAATAAAGAACCTGTATTTTGGAATAAACGCCAATTTTTTGCAATACAAATACATCAATGATGACCCCTTTCAAAGCTGGACTTTTGATTTTGGTGTCTTGCAAGCCATTCCGCTATTTAAGGACCGTGAGAACCTGAATGCTTTGCAGGCAGGAGCCAGCATAAAGAATTTCACAGGGTCGAAAATGAAGTTTGAGTATAATGAACACAGTCAATCCGAAGAACTGCCCGTAATAGCAAGGATAGGGCTCAACTATACTTTCGGGCTTAAGCCCAATGCCAATTACAAGGATTTGAGAATTGTACAGGCAATGGCCTTAATTGAATACCAGGATTTATTAAATTACAAATACCTGAGTGCATACCGTGTTGGCTGTGAAGCAACCGTTTTCGAAATATTGGCCCTTCGGATAGGATATTATTATGAGATTTATAACCCCAATTCGGCTAAAGATTTTACCTATGGAGTGGGCATAAATATACCCCTGGAAAAACTGACCAATAATGGACTTCCTTTAACCATAAAAATCGATTACACAAATTTACCAAAAACCGCCGGTGGTAAAGGTGTATTTGCTAAGGACAATATGAATAGTTTCGGCTTGGGTGTGAATTATAGGTTTGGGGCAGCAGAGAGGGAAGATGCGAGGGAAGAATAGGCAGTTCGCAGTCTTCAGTGCCGAAAAACCAAAAATCTCTGATTTCATTGTTTTTCGTGCATCCTCGAAAAGTTACGAAAATTTAAAATTTTCTACTTTTCGGGATCTTCAGTTCGCAGTATTCAGTTCGCAGTACATAGTTGAGTATGTTTTGACGTTTCCAAGTCCTTTGGACGCTGGAAAGTCAAGTCACCGGAAGAACTTCCTTTTTCTATCACCTTGCATCCGTCACCAGTCACCCATCATCCATCATCCGTCACCCATCATCCGTCACCCGTCACCCGTCATCCGGCATCCGTCATCTTACATCAATCTACTTCTTCCGTTTCAAATACAAATAATCGAGGTAGTAGAGTACTTTCAAAGAGAAGCTATTGTCGGAGGGTGATTCGAGGACATGCTGTAAGTTATTGAAGTACTTTTCCGAAAGGTCGCTTTCTTCGAAGGTCAGGAGGTTATTTTTCCAGGCAAATGCCAGTTCGCTGCCGGGTGCAAATTGCCAGCGCAAAACCATGTCAATATTAAAGGCATTGAAATTAAAGTCGTTATTCTGGCCGTAATCGGAAGGCTCAAGATATCCATCGTCAGTCAATAGGTAAAACTGATCGTATCTAGCCTTGAGCCAATAATGCCTGAGCCTAAAATCCAAAGCCAGATTATTGTTGATGATATAACTGGTCTGCAAAACGTTTTCCACATTCTGCAAATCCCGCCGGCCAAATACTATCTCGTCAACATCATCATCAACAATATCATCCACGTAGCCAATATCATTATCATCAGCATCATATTCCAGGGTTAACCTGAAAGTGAGTTTATCGTTCACCCGCCAACGCGGCGATACACTTATTGAGTAATTCTGTTGATTGTATTCAGGCGACCACCCGTATCCTCCCCTCAAATCAACAATAAATGCCTTGCGGTAGTCCGGCGAAAGAAACATGTTAACATTATAGGCAGGAGGGCTGATATAAACCCTGCCATCGGTTCGGGGCTCGTAGTAATCGTATTCATCAACTGGTTTTATAAAAAAATTTGTTCCAACTGTAAGACGGTTGATGAATGTTACCCTTGAATTTCCGTTAATGCCAAATTCCTTAAACTTCCGGGGTGAGTACAACATTTCATACCAAATATCAATTTCGTTAGACCAATTCAATACTATCCCAAATGGATCGTAAATATTGTATTCCAGGTCGGTGCTAAAACCCAGGGAATTGTTCGTCCTTAAAAAACCGAGGTCATTGGGATCGTAAGTGTCGCTTTCGGCCCAGTTATTCAGGTCAAATCTAAAATTGCCACTGGTTTTTCCAAAGCTCACAATATAACTGTAGCCCAAATCCACTGAATCTGTTGGGAAGTATTTCTGACTCAAATTAAACCTACCGAACAAAGCATAGGATGAAGCTTTGTTATTCAATTGAAATTCAGTACCTGTAACATTTGCCATGTAATAATCTTTGCTTTTGTAAACATTGGAATTGTAAAGGCTCAGGTACGAATTGTTTTTCAGGTTTTGATCGAATACGAGCATATTGTAATTGCTGAAGGGCTGGGTTTCGACGGTCCTTTCATTGCCCACCGAATCGGAAATTGTCGCAAAAGTTGCAGCACTCATGGCATTAAACACACCTATCCCCAAACCCTTACTTGTTCGTCCCGAAATTTTGGTGGCATTGATCAATTTGTTTTTTGACGGATTATCTTTAATATATTCTCCTTCTTGTAAACTATCTTCCACCGAACCATAGCCATCCGGGGTATCCCCAACCCTTCTGGAATAAAAAATATCACCTTTATCAAAAAGTTCAGTTCCCTCAGTAAAAAATGGCCGCTTTTCACTGTAATAAACTTCAAAGGGTGAGAGGTTAAAAATTTCGTCATCCGATTGCACCTGGCCGAAATCAGGTATCAATGTCATATCCAGGGTAAAGCTTTCGCTGATGCCATATTTCAAATCCATGCCATAATTAAACGAATAATCCCATTTTTCATCATCGGCTTGTTT
>Ga0075120_10001873_pt1 | contig 15919 bp, 14 predicted proteins | sample AntAceMetag02UKL_FD_69792 | JGI IMG/M metagenome (GOLD analysis project Ga0075120, IMG submission 69792) | Saline lake microbial communities from Ace Lake, Antarctica - Antarctic Ace Lake Metagenome 02UKL | ecosystem: Environmental > Aquatic > Non-marine Saline and Alkaline > Saline | place... | reverse complement strand
AAAGCTACTGCAGCTCCTCCAATTGGTCCTACATTGGCACCATATGGAATTGCTACACAGGATTTTTGTTCTCAATTTAATGAGAAAACTAAAGATGGTCAAGGGATTCTTACTCCTGTTGTTCTAACAATATATGAGGATAGAACTTTCACCTTTTTCCTTAAGACTCCTCCTACGTCCGAATTGATAAGGAGAGAGTTAAAAATAAAGAAAGGATCTGGAGAACCAAACTTAAATAAGGTTGGAACGTTAACTAAGGAACAAATTAAGAGAATTTTTGAAATAAAGAAACCAGATTTAAACACCAATGATTTAGAGAAAGCAACCAAGATAATAGAGGGGACTGCTCGTCAAATGGGTGTTGAGGTTGAGAAATAATATATTTTAGATAAATAAACATGAAAAGAGGTAAAAAATATAAAAAGATAGTAAAAGATTTAAATAGTGAAGAGATATTTTCTTTAACAGATAGTATTAAACAAGTTAAAGAAAATTCATATTCTTCTTTCGTAGGGAGTATTGATCTACATGTAGCAATTAATATCCCTAAGGATACTGATCCCAAATCAATAAAGGGAGCTATTGCACTACCCCACTCTGTTGGGGCTAAGAGTGTTAAGGTTGCAGTATTCACAACCCCAGATAGAGATAAAGAAGCTACTAAAGCAGGAGCAGATATCGTAGGTTTAGACAAACTTACAAAGGATATTCAAGCTAAAAAGATCAATTTTGATGTAGCTATTGCCACTCCTTCTGTAATGCCTAAGATTGCAATCCTTGGAAAAGAATTAGGTCCTAAGGGTTTAATGCCTAATCCAAAGAATGGAACGGTTACAGAGGATATAACAACTGCAGTGAAGGAGTATAAGCAGGGTAAGCAACAATTTGCTTGTGATACATCTGGAGTATTACACTTCTTAGTAGGAAAAATGGAGATGGAAGATGAGAAGGTTATTGAAAACGTCCATACAGCTATGCAAGCTATATCAGATGTACTTGGAAAGAGTCTTAATCAGTTAATAAAGAGTGTACATCTAGCACCTACAATGGGTCCTAGTGCAAAGATAGAGTATGTAAAGGAATAACCCCTTAGCTATTAGAAATGGAAGACCCTCAAAAGAGGGTCTTTTTGTTTTCTCTAAAATTTAGTAAAATACATCCACAAATCGTTCTTACTAACACAACAAAGGAGAAAGATATGAAAAAAGCATTTCTTTGTAATTGGAACTTCATAGTAAAAGACGGCATATATCTCCTGTTTATATATGGATGTATCCATCTAGAAATACCATTAACCCAAAAAGAACATTCTCATTGTAGTAGTTTTCTTACAGAAGGAACAGAACATACCTACTGTTTTATAATTAAAACAAAAGATAAAGAGAGAATAGCAATTGCATTGGATACCGACAGAAGTTGTGTTTTACAAACATTATAGAACGACAAAGGGGGATATATATCCTGATTTTTATCAATATATCCCCTGTAATACACTTGTATATCCCTATCGAATAGACTATAATCACCTCCAACTGTCAACCAATTGCTCGTAAGATAGAATAAACAACCTAGACACAAACAGAAGGAGTTTTTAATGATCAAAATCAAGATCCATCAATTTGGGAGCGGGATAAAAAGGTTTTTATATAAAAATGAAATTTTCGTAGTAACAGAACTAGAGAAGATTGTACTTACGAAAAATTTTCAGTTGAAGGCACAAAACAAAGGAAAACCCATCGCTCTTCTTCTAGAAGAAATCCAACATGATGAGGGAAATAATGACCATTACTTTATTGTAAAAAGTACAACACCCCTCTTCATTTAATCTTCAAGAGTATAATTATCTCTATTAAGCAATTGGTTAATAAAAAAGGGGCGGGAGGCACAAAATAGTCTTAGACTTGCCTTCCTTCCCCCTTTGTAATACAATAACTCTGTTTACCAAAGAAATATGGTACATAAGTAAATCCATATTAGGTATATATAGAAATTCAAAATAATAAACTAAATAATAAATGATATGGCAAAAAGTAAGGAGCAAAAAGCTACCCTGCTCGGTAGATACAAAGATCTAATAGATTCTAAAAATGGATATATATTAGTAAACTCAGAAAATATTGACACTGCTACTACTACAACTCTAAAGATGAAATTAAAAGAGATAGGATCTGACTATGCTGTTGTTAAAAATACTCTTTTTAAAGTAGCCTTACAAGAATCCAATCAACCAGTGGAATTACAAAGTTTTGATGGTCCTACAGCTATAATAGTCTTTGATGAAGACCCCACTACACCTGCAAAACTCCTACAAGAATTACAAAAAGAAACAGAACTACTTTCAGCTAAAGCAGGAATATTTGAAGGAGAATATCTGACAGGAGAAAAGGTAATGCAATTAGCTGAAATACCTTCTAGAGAAATACTACTCTCCAATTTAATGAGTTCTATGAACGCCCCAATATCAGGTACTATGAATGCCCTAACAGGCAATGTACGTGGTCTAGTTATGGTCCTAAAAGGTCTTTCCGAAAAGGAAGCCTAATGACATTGTAATAATTTAATTTTAATTAATATATACACATGGCAGAAGAAAAGAAAGTAACTGTTGTAGAAGAGAAAGTTGAAGAGAAAAAAGATCTTCCAAAGCTCTCTGCTAACGGAAAGAAAGTTATAGAGATTGTTGAGAAAATGACAGTCCTAGAACTTGCCGATCTTGTTAAGGTAATGGAAGACAAGTTTGGTGTTAGCGCTTCAGCACCTGTTGCAGTAGCAGCAGCCCCTGTAGAAGCAGCTCCAGAAGAAGAAGAGAAGTCTATGTTTAACATTGTTCTTAAGGAAACAGGTTCAAACAAGATTGCAGTAATTAAAGCTGTTAGAGCAATTACTGAACTCGGACTTAAAGAAGCTAAAGATCTTGTAGAAGCAGCTCCTCAAACCGTCAAAGAAGATGTAAAAAAGGAAGAAGCAGAAGAGATTAAAGCTCAATTCGAAGAGGCTGGTGCTACAGTAGAGTTAGCATAGTTTCTTAAGACAGAAACTGAACTCAAAACCCTCTCTCATGAGAGGGTTTTCCCTAAATATCGACAACACTCTCTACAAAAATGTATAATTATGTCATTCAGTTGTAAATCTCAAATAATTTGTAACCAAGCTATTTATGGAAGCCTTAATACTCTCTGAATCAACTCAATGGATTGTAAATCATGGAATACCTCTACAAATGTTAGAGATTCTAGTAATGATTCCCATAATCGCAACCCTTGTTAGCATTGCAAGATATCTAGTAGGATTCAAAACCTTTGGGATATATGCATCAATAATATTGGGAATTAGCTATTCGTTTACCGGACTCAGATATGGGTTAACCCTAACAATACTCGTCATTCTTACCACCCTTCTCTCTCACAATATACTTAAGAAAATTAGAATGCACTATATTACTAGAATAGCGATTAATTACTGTTTGCTAATATTGGTTCTCATAGGTTTCTTTATTCTTGTAAATGAATTCGGACTAGGTTTAGAAAATATTGAAAATATTAATCCATTAGCAATAGTCTCAATAACGGCTCTCTCTGATTTCTTCATCAAAATATATGTTAAGAAATCATTTAAGAATACACTTAGGGCACTCTTAGAAACATTACTGGTTGCAACATTTGGTTGGTTTATCATAACTAGAGATAATGCCTCTACCTTTCTTTTAAATAATTTGTGGTTAATAGCACTCCTTGTTGCTATTAACCTCTCAATTGGCCAGTTTAAGGGATTACGATTATTTGATAGCTCTAGATTTAAGTCAATAATTACTAAGAAAGATGAGTTACCTGATCAAAAATAATACAAAAGATGAAATTCTTGGTCTAAATAGAAGAAACCAAGAATATATCAGGCCGTATAATTCTCGGTCTGCAAAATCATTAGCAGATGATAAGATTTGGACTAAGAAAATTCTTGCAAAAAATGGTATACAAACTCCAGAAGTCTTTAAAATAATTCGAAGTAAACAACAACTAAATCACCTAGATTGGAGCTCTTTACCTAAAAGCTTTGTTATCAAACCTAATAAAGGAACTGGTGGACATGGGATATTAGTCTTTTATGGTAAAAAGAAAGGGCTAGAAGAATGGATACGTCCAAGTGGAAAAACCATGACTAAAAAGGATCTAATTCTTCATATTGAGAATATCCTTGAAGGAAGATTCTCGATGGGTGACAGAAAAGACTCTGCAATCATTGAGGCACGCATCCAAAATGATCCTCTCCTGAAGAAGTATTCATATAGAGGAGTCCCAGATATTCGTATCATCGTCTTTAACGGAGTCCCTGTAATGGCTATGCTGCGATTTCCAACCAAAAGATCTGATGGGAAGGCAAATCTTCATGCAGGAGCTATCTGCACTGGGATAGACATCGGAACAGGCATTACTACCTACTCGATGCTAGGTAACTATACCTCCCCTATTTCGGACACATATATCCTTGTTGATACAACTTCTGATCTTGAAGAAAATCTTCCATTGAGTGGTATTCAAATTCCTAATTGGGATGATATTTTAGAAATTGCAGTCAAATGTCAAGAAGCCAGCAATCTTGGATATGCAGGTATAGATATTGCTCTAGATGCAGAGAAAGGACCCATGGTCTTTGAGTTAAATGCCCGACCTGGCCTTGGGATACAAGTTGCCAATCAAGCAGGATTAAGAAGAAGGCTAGAGAGAGTCAAGGGATTGAAAGTAAAAGGTATAAAGCATGGAATAAGACTTGCCAAAGAACTCTTCGGTGGAGAGATTGAAGATGAAATTGAAGCTATTAGTGGAAGACAGGTTGTATCAATAGTGGAGGAAATAAAGGTTTACCATAAAGATTGGTCTCCTAATGTAAAGAAAAAAAAGAAACTCTTCGAAGTTCTAAAAGCCTACATGGATACTGGATTCCAAACATCCAGAATCGATAAAGGGTTAGCTAATAGAATTGGTTTAGATGAATCCCTTAACTCTTTCTATAAACTAGATGCTCCCAGTTCTTTTGAATCCTTTACAGAGGCACAAGAATTCATAGAAAAGAACGATTCCATTCTCTCTACAGATGAGAATATTGTCAGACTAGCAAAACTATTGGAAGATGGGAAAATTAGAGTCAGACCTGTGTTGAAAGTTAATATAAAAATATCTAAAGAAGTTAAAAATGTTGAAATGATCGTAAGTACTAGGCAGGAGATGACATACCCTGTTGTATTAGGAAGAGAAGACCTAAAAGGATACTTGATTGATACTACCAAAACATTCTAATTTCGGACATACTACATATATGGGAAAAACATATAAAGAATATCTGAAGAAGGCTGGAAATGTACATCTAGCCTACTACATTGAAGCTGCAGATATCCTTGGTATTGACTATGAGATAGTTGTATATCGATTAATGGCAAAATTCTCATATCAAGATAAACATTGGTTCATAATTAATACTGTAACACCTCTTACAAACTCTCCCGGTTCAACCATAGCAAAAAGAAAGAATCTTACTAATCTCGTTCTCAAAGATTTTAATATACCAGTACCAGAACAAAGATCTCTGAATTCTGCAGTAGAAGCATTACAATTCTTTAATGAATTTAAAGATATCGTAATTAAACCAGCACAACAATTAGGAGGAAAAGGAGTATCAATACTCCCTCAAACAGAAAACGATGTTATCAAAGCATATGGAATAGCCCTAGAGAAAAATAGATCAAAAACCTCGACTAAAGTTTTAGGAGAAGAATTCATAAAAGGGGAAAACTATAGATTCCTTGTTGTGGGAGAGGAAGTAATAGGTATCATCAAAAGAAAAGCAGCACATGTGATAGGGAATGGAAAAGATAATATAGAAAAACTGATTCAAAAGGCTAATGAAGAGAAAAAGAAAGTCATACTAAGTCCAATATTGATTGATAATGAGGTAAAAACAAAGCTCAAGAAGGAGAAAAAAACTCTTTTGTATATACCCAAAGATAAAGAAGAGGTAATATTAAGATACAACTGTAATCTAACATCAGGAGGTACTACACAAGAGTGTGCTAAAGAGACAGACCAATATTATAAAGATCTCGCTATTGAAACTATAAAAGCAATTGATTTAGAATTTGGAGGTGTAGATATAATAGCAGAAAACATTACTAAACCTGGAAAATGTGCAATAAACGAAGTTAACTATAATCCTGGACTAAGACTACACTATCATGCTAATAAGGGAGAGATTGTAAAAGTAGCTGTCCCTATAATGGAATACATTAGAGATAAATATTTAAAATAATAATTAATAGAATGGCAAAACAAGTACTACACGGATTAAATATTGAATCCCCTATCTCAGTAATTAAAATTGATTTAGGAACTAACCAGAAAGATATTATCTCTATAATAAAAAAGATAGACTCCTTTCATCCCCTCTTCCTAGAAGAATATAAAATAAATGAAAACTCATTAAGTATCATCTCTTATGTAATTGATATTTGGAGAGATGCCTCCTCTACTTTAGAAAAACTTTCTAATGGCGAAATCTCTTTAGAGAAAGCAGATGAATATATAATTGGAAAAGTTATTCATAGAAAACTTTACTCCATGTCTTCTCTCCCTATCTTACAAGCTGCATACAAGAAGAACCTTGAAGTAACAAACTATTACTCCTCAAAAGGAACTTTCGAATTAGGATATGAAAAAGGATATGCTGCAGAAACAAATAGAAACTATGTATTAGGTTGTGGTAGAAATTCTCAGATTATAAATTCCCTTTCTTCTAGTAATGATTCTTCTCTGGCAAAGAAGATACAAAGGGATAAATGGGGAACAAATACCATTATAGAGAGATTAGGTCTACCAATTGCTAAGTGGCAAGTTGTAGATAGCGAAGAAGAACTTAAAGAATGTTTCAATGAATATACCAAGCCCATTGTAATCAAACCTGTAGGGCTTACTGGAGGCTCAGGTGTAAGTGTTGGTATAACAACAATAGAGCAAGCACTAAAAGGATATTCTGATGCAAAGAAAAAAATAGATGGTAAAGTTAGAAAAAATTGGCAGAAAAAGATAATGATACAAGAACAATTAACAGGAGAAGACTATCGATTATTAGTAATCAATGGAAAGTTGAAAATCGCAACAAAGAGAATACCTGCATTTGTAACAGGAAATGGGAAAAGTACAATAAAAGAACTAATAGAAGAAACTAATAAAGATCCTAGGAGAGATATTACTAACCCATCCCACATACTAAAACCAATAATAATAGATGAACCTTTACTAAACTACCTGAAAGAACAAAACTTAGCTTTAGACATTGTTCCTGAGAAAGACCAGAGGATATATGTCCGAAAGGTAGCTAGTATGAGCAGAGGTGGTATAACTGAAGATTTTACTGATATTGTAAGTCCAGAAATTAAACTAATTGTAGAGAGTATAGCAACCTCCGTCCATGCCTTTTCATTAGGTGCAGATGTTATGTGTAATGATCTAAGTAAACCATTAACTAAAGAGAATGGAGGAATAATAGAAATAAATACTATGCCAGAAGCATATCTAAACTTCTTCCCTGTACTTGGTCAAACCAGAGAGAATGTTGCAGGAGAATATGTTGATGAACTATTAGAGTTTAACAGAACAAAAAAGATTGTTTGTATTGGAAACTATTTTGAGAATATCTCTAGTCTACTTCGAAGGAAGAAGATTATTAAAAAGAATGAAAATGTAGGAGAAATATATAATGGAAAGATAAAAATAAATAATTATGAGATAAATGAAGATGTAGATATGTGGAAAGGGATAGAAGGATTGAAAATAAATGGATCGTTAGATCATATAATTGTTCAATACAGAGATTGGAAAGATGTAAGAAACTTTGGTTTAGGCTTTAATAAAATAGATTTCCTGTTTATAACGAAGAAAGAATATTCGTTGGATAAAAAATTTATGCGAAAACTTCGTAAATATAAGCATATGGGGTTAATAGATAAAATTAAAGTATTGAAGTAGTATGAAATACCTTCTTATCGATAAAAAACAAAGAATTAAGATAGACACAATGGGTAAGTTCCCTACTGCTGATGTCCGAATAATGGAAGAATTGGATAAAAAAGGTATACCTTATGATTTTGCATATAATGACTCAATTGAATTTGCTTTCATAGATGGTAAAACGACTATTCTAATTAATAATAAAAATATTGATGAATATACACATATCATACTCAGAGGTCATAGATTAGACAAACCAAGAGACTATGAAACTAAAAGCTATATCGTTGACTATGCTAATCAACATAATATTAAAGTTTTAAATAGTAAAGCTATAAAATTCTTCCCCTACTACAATAAGATCTCAATGGCTTTGATATGTTCTAAATATAATATCCCCTACTTTAATACCTACTACAGAATAGACGGAGAATATACAAAGCAACGAGATTCCTTAAATGAATATCCCTTAATATGTAAAGAATATGCAGGAGTAAATAGATTACAAATGATGGATGGGAAAGAGAGAATTAAAAAGAATGTATATAAAGTAGATAATGCTGAAGAATATAAACAGGAATTTCTTAAAGATAAAGATCTTAGTCATTTCTTTATACAAGAATTCTCCCCTATTGCTATGGATATGAGGATATTTGTAAAAAATAGGAAAGTAATAGGTGGTTGGAAGAGGACTGCACAAGAGGGTTTTAAGACAGTTATCAGAGGTAAATATGAAATGTATAATAAACCATCAAAGGAGATAAAGAAAATGGCTGAAAAGGTTGCAAAAGTCTTTAAAGCAGACTTTATAGCTGTAGACTTTATGTCAGATAAAGATGGAAATATGCTTTTACAAGAGATTAGTTTACATCCAGGATTCAAAGCATATGAGAACAAGATAGAAGGAGAACCAGTAAATATAGCAAAAGAGATCATAGAATCATTCTAAATCCCAACCTTAGTAAATATCTCATTCCATTCCTCTTTAGTTGGAGGATTTATAGAAGGCTTCTTAATTAACCCCTCCTCTACCCATACACACTGCTTAATATCAATCTTTCCAGAATAAAGTTTATTATACAACCTAGGTTCCTTCTCTAATGCTTTCATTATCTTTCTCAATCCTCTAAGGTATGCAGTATCCTTCGCATATATACCAGGATAGCTAGTATCCCCTAAACCTCTTTTTACTCTAGATACAACATTAAACGCTGTTTTCTTCGGTAATACACCCAATACAATATTGTATAATCCCCTAAAACTCATATCTCTCCCTATATATATTGCCCATACCATAGCAGCCCTATTCTTTAACCACCTCTCTGTTAAAAGTCCCATATTCATTTCATTCCAAATAGCTAAACCCTCCTCTATATCTAAATATGTTGAAAGATTTGCCTTTGATAATGCTTCGAAACCTGTCATTTCCCCATTATGTGCCCTTAAAACATGAGTGCCAACCTCATGTACTATTGTCTTCCTTAACTTAAATGTTGATCTTGTAATATCTTTATACAACAAAATCTCCTTATTCTTAACCCCAATTTTAGCTCCCTGTTTTGCAATATTCATAGATTCCTTGACAGACCACTCTTTTAGTCCTAATTCTTTAAATACTCCCATAAAGACTTTCTCAATTTGATCATATTCTAAAAACTTTGGATCCTTAGGATATTCAACTAAGTTATAGTTTTTTGTATAACCTCTTAAAACCCTTGCTGCATTCTTAAAAAGAATTCTACTAGGTTCCCTATATCTCTCTATTGAGATCTCTGTCACTAAATCATTATTCCCCACCGCATGCATTAAATCACTAGCTCTACCTTTTTCTTCTATTAAGGCAATATAAAAATCAGAAATTCTAGGATCTACATCAGAAATCTTTTCTACAAAAGAAAGCTCCTCAAGAATCTTGTCATTCTTGTTCTTTACAATCCTATACTCAAACTGTGGATTGTATACATCTGAATTAAAAAACTTACTTTTTTCTTTTTCTAAATTGATAGGAGTAAAGACCAAGGATATGGGAATTCTAAGTTCTCTCAAAAGCAGAGTTACCTCCTCTAGTGTCATCTCTTTTCTTTTCTTAGTGGAAAACATACTTATTTATTTAATACAAGTTACTCAGAATTATACCATCTTAATATGAAACTGTAGGGAAAACTCTCTCACCTGTAGTAATAGCTTCTAAGGCAATACCTGTACCCCTGGCAACACAAAACATAGGATCATCAGCAATATGAGCAGGAACACCTGTAGCCTTTGTAAGAAGCTTATCTAAATTCTCAAGTTGTGCTGTACCACCACTCAAAACCATCCCTCTATCAATGATATCAGCAGAAAGTTCGGGCGGCGTATTTTCTAGTACTGATTTAATACCATTGATGATCTTAACTAAAGGATTCTTTATTGCTACCGCTATATCATTTGAATCTACACTTATCGATTTAGGCATCCCAGAACCAACATCTCTCCCTTTTACTTCCATTTTCTTAGGATCCTCTGTTTTCATCGCTGACCCTATTCTAATCTTTACATTTTCAGCTGTTTGTTCTCCAATATACACCCCCCTTATCTTTCTCATATATGAAATAATGGCTTCATTAATAGCATCACCTGCTACCCTTATCGAACTAAAACCAACAATACCATCTAAAGACAATACAGCTATTTCTGTAGTTCCACCACCCATATTAACAATCATATTCCCCGAAGATGTCTCAATAGGTAACTCGGCTCCCAAGGCAGCAAGAAGAGGTTCAGGAATTAAATTAATTTTCTTCGCCCCTGAATTCCTTGCTGCTTTTAATACTGCTCTCTGTTCTACAGATGTTATGCCAGCAGGAACACTGATAACTACATCAGGTTTAAAAAATCTAGCTTTTCCCAATGCTTTATCAAAGAAATACTTAACAAGAGCTTCTGTAACCCTTGAATCAGCAATAACACCATTGCGAAGGGGTCTCTTTGCAACAATATTCTCTGGAGTTTTCCCTATCATAACCTTTGCTTCATCCCCTACCGCTATAACCGTATAGGTATTAACATCTATTGCCACAACCGTGGGTTCAACAAGAACAACTCCTTCTCCTTCTACGAAGACTACGGAGTTTGCTGTTCCCAAATCTATTCCTACTCTTTTTCCTAGCATATTAACTGTATTTTAACAAAAAAAATCGCACTATGATATACTCTAAAACTATGAAGAAACAACTAAAAAACACCTTTTATCAATTACTACCCCCTTTCCTTTCTATTTTGATAATATTGACCTCTGTTGGACTCTTCTATTATATCAAAGGATATCGATTCAATTTTCAAACGAAACAAGTCTCTACAACAGGAATACTTTCTATAGACACTATTCCTCCTAGATCAAATCTATATATTGGAGAAAAGGAGTATGGTAAAACTCCTAAAAGTGTAACTCTTCCTGGAGGAGAATATCTCTTAAAGATAGAAAGAGATGGTTATAATAGCTGGCAGAAAAATGTATCCATCATTGAAGAGAAATCTTCATCTGTATATCCATGGCTTATAGCTAGAGATATCAAAGAGCAAACTATATTTTCCTCTTCTAAGATATTAAATGCAAATTCAATTTACCAGACAGAAAGTTCTATATTCTTTATCCTATATGAGGAAGAATCGGACATTACAAGCTATGAACTATGGAAGCTTAAAACAAAATCTAGTGCATGGGATTTTACTTCTAATCCAACTAAAATATTAACCTTTTCTACTAATAATAGCGAAGAAAATAGTTACAACCTATTACCCTCTCCAGACTCTTCTATAGTACTTTTCTCTCTAATAACAAATTCTGATAAAGATAAATATATTGTGGAGACCAATAAAGAGAATTCTCTAGATAAGTTAACTCCCATAGTCCTAAATGGTTTCTCGAAATACTCAATAAGCTGGAACAATTCAAACAAGGAACTCTTCTTAGAATCAGATATTGATATATTCTCCTATGATTTAAATACTAATATTACATATCTCATTACAAAGAAAATCCAAGATACTCTCTATTCATTTACTTCTGATAAAACAGGGTTGGTTTACCTAATGACTGGATTATTAGAAGAAGATATTTATGAATATTCCCTACTCCAGTATTTACCAACAGGAACATTTCAAAAAGAAGTTATACCAAATATCTACTTCTATAACTCAGAGGAATATATAAAGAGTTATAGAGAAGATCCTAAAGATTTATCTCTACCTTTTAAGAATGCTAAAGAAAGTACAAAAACATCTGGAAAGATAATCTCTTTCTCTGTCTATGAAGATGTTGATGGAATGTTTATTAAATCTGAATATGCAGGATATTGGTTTGACCTAAATACTTCTAAATTCATATTAGTATCACCATATAGTACTGACTTGATATCAATATCTCCTCTATCAAATCAACTTCTCTTTAAGAATTCTAAGGAAATTGGGATATTAACTTTTGCAATAGAAGAAGGAGACTCTTTGGACTATGTTGGAAAAAGATATATATGGGAAACAGTTGAAGAAGAAATTTCAAGTATACAATGGATAACTAATGGAAAAAACGTTTTATTTAAAAAAGATACTAATCTGTTTGTTTCAGATTCCGATAGTGAGAATAGTGTTGAGATATATTCTACTCCAACCAACTTTGTATCAATAGAAACTGATCCTTCAAATATCTTAATCTCATACACTAATGAGGAGAAAGATTTTGTGATAAAGGAATTAACAATACATTAATTCTTTTTCATAGTAACCTTATCAGTGATATAGAACTTCCTCTTCTTCCCTGTTAATCCTAACATCATCTCAGTAGTTGCCTGGACATGTGGAATAAAACCAAATGTAAGCATATTAATCGACAATAACAAAATCTCAGATAAATCCAAAACATTTCTCCACCATTTCCAACCTTTTGGTATAGGTGTAATCTTTCTCCTTATGATAACAACTGGAATATTTGCTAAAGCAAGAACAGAGAATAATACAACGAAAACCCTGTCTATATTAACAGCAGCAGCAGTATAAGCATAAGAAGGATTTAGAAAAGATAAAAACTTAAGACCAAAAGTTAGTATATAAACAATTGTTATATACCATATCTGATTCTCAAAAAATGTCCTTATTGTTAGAAGCTTATATGCACGAGGGAATTCTGGATCCTTAAGAACACTTGCAACTGTTATAGGGAAATTAATTATACCCCATCCCCATCTATACTGTTGCTTATAAAAAGATATATATGTCTTTAAAGGTGTTTCATTCTCAACTGCATCATTATAAGTAGGAACATATACCTCCTCTCCCCTAAAATTACCTTTAAACCTTACCATTGCATTCCAATATAGTGCTGTATCATCATTAGCAATATCTGGATCCCAATATTTAACTTTCTTTAAGGTCTTTAAATTAATAACAAAGGAAGAGAATGTAGGTCTACAATGAAAATCCTTTTTCGTTGTAGGACTCCAATAAGTCTTTTGGGAAACCCAAGTCTGTAATATAGCTAAAGTACTCATCATAAAATAAGATCGAATCAATGGAGGAACACTCCAAATATTATTATTATAAGTATGTACTGCAGTAGAATACACTGCCCTATCCCTATCCTGGCTCGAAAGATACTTATAAGTAATAGCTGATAGATATTTCGGATGAACTCTTTGATCAGAATCACACGTATTTAGGAGATATTTACTAATATCTTTTCCTTCTTTCTCTAATTTCTCTACAAATTTTCTTGTTGCCCAATTTAAATTCCCACCTTTTACCCCCTGAACTTCTCCAGGTAAATCTTGAGGATGAATATAGTATTGCATTGAACCAAACACCTTTCCGTATTTCTTCTTTAAGAACTCAAAGTTTTTTATTTGTTTTTCTTTCTTTCTTTCTTCTATAGCAAAAATAACATCTATTTTGTCTGCTCCAACATCATTACTACTCCAACTCTGAAAAGAACCATCTAAAGTTCCTTCTATACCTTCGTTAAAAACTGGACATAAATAAACATACCTTATATCCTCAAACTCCTCTTTATAATCCTTCTTTAAAAGTTCTATCCAATCCGTAGCAAGATCTCTTTTCATTCTCCTATATCCCTCTATTATCCCATAAACAAGCTTTATCGATCTAATAGATGAGTAGATGGCAAGAAAAGAGATATATAACAGAAATATTTCTGTAAGCCCAATCAAAGGTAAAACTATAGGAGCTAAGATTGATACCCATTGAATAGTTGCTGGGAAAATTTCCGTTACTCTTCTAATAAAATTTGATGTTCCTAAAGGATACCCCTCTCTTCTATCTTCCGGACCAACTCTCATAGGCTTAATGCTCTCCTTCATTTAAAAGTTTCTAAGTTTAACTGGCGCACTCGGCCGGAATCGAACCGACAACCTACACGTTAGGAGTGTGTTGCTCTATCCAATTGAGCTACGAGTGCTTAATAGTGGTATTTTACCATATTTAAAGTAAGACTAAATCTCTTTCTTAATGGTATAATCGGGATGGCATTATGACAGAAATGATAAAAATAAGGGGTGCGAAGGAGAATAATCTTAAAAATATCTCCCTAGATATCCCCAAAAACAAATTAATAGTATTTACAGGAGTATCAGGAAGCGGAAAGTCTTCTCTTGCTTTTGACACCCTCTATGCAGAAGGACAAAGAAGATATGTTGAATCACTCTCTTCATATGCTAGGCAGTTTCTAGGTCTAATGGAAAAGCCTGATGTAGAATCAATAACGGGACTCTCCCCAGCAATATCTATTGATCAGAAAACAACTAACTCTAATCCTAGATCTACAGTAGGAACAATAACGGAGATATATGGATATCTACGACTCTTGTATGGTCATATTGGAGAACCTTTCTGTCCCCAGTGTAACAAGGCTGTTGAATCCCAAACTATAGAGGAAATAGTTAATAAGGTAATTAAAAATATTAAAAACAATGAAAAGATCCAAATACTCTCCCCTCTTGTAAAGAATAGAAAAGGAGAATATACCGCCCTTTTTGAACAATTACTCTCAAAAGGTTTTCTCAGAGTTAAAGTTGATGGTAATACTTATCATTTGGATGATATTGAGAATCTTGAATTAGATTCTGATAAAAAACATACCATCGATTTAATAATTGATAGGTTAACAGGAAATCAAATCAAAAAAGACAAGATGAATTTTAAGAAGAGAATTACAGATGCTGTAGAAATTTCAACAAACATGGCAGATGGTGAGGTAAAAGTTAATATAGATGATCAAGAAATGTTCTTCTCTGAGAACAATACCTGTCCTTCTTGTGGAACATCGTACCCTAAAGTTTCACCAGCCTCTTTTTCATTTAATTCACCAGAAGGAGCATGTTCTAACTGTTCAGGGTTAGGTTTCTTAAGACAAGTTAATATTGAAAAGGTGTATAACCCTACTCTAACCATAATGGAAGGTGGAATCTTCCCTTGGGGAAACAGGGTCTCATCCAATACATGGACTCTGAGTACTTTACAAGAGGTTGCAAAGGTTCACAATTTCTCCTTGAGAATACCTATAGGTAAATATCCCAAAAAGACCTTTGATCTAATATTCTTTAGCACAGGAGCTAAAGAGTTTTACAAGATTAAATATAAAAATAGATTCGGACAGGAGAGGGTTTATGATGCTCCATACGAAGGAGTTGTTAATAATTTAGAAAGAAGATACAAAGAAACTCGATCTTCTTACTCAAAAATAGATATTGAGAAATACATGGAAGATGAGATTTGTCCCATATGTAAAGGTAAAAGATTGAAACCATATTCTCTGTCTGTAAAGATTAATAACCTCAATATCTTTGATTTAACTAATACCCCAATAGAAAAGACAAGGGGTTTCCTTAGTAATTTGAAATTAACAAAAATAAAGGGGGAGATAGCAAAACCAATAGTAA
>Ga0075120_10001872_pt1 | contig 15920 bp, 9 predicted proteins | sample AntAceMetag02UKL_FD_69792 | JGI IMG/M metagenome (GOLD analysis project Ga0075120, IMG submission 69792) | Saline lake microbial communities from Ace Lake, Antarctica - Antarctic Ace Lake Metagenome 02UKL | ecosystem: Environmental > Aquatic > Non-marine Saline and Alkaline > Saline | place... | reverse complement strand
TGTCTTTTTGGCAAAGAACCTCCAAATGACAAGAACTCAATAACAATAGAATTAATAAAGACTTAATAAATACGACTATATGCCAATTGTTTTTCACCAATGGGTTTTCTTTTGTTAGTTCTTTTCAAAGATAATCTTTTTACTTAGAAACCTTAAACTTGTAAAATAGAAACTCAAATAACTCTCTAATGAGAAAAGATCCAAGATTGGCATACTTGCTTTAATAATTTATGTATTTGCTTTGATTGTTTTCCACATTCAGCTTTCCAAACTGAGGTTTTCATTTATTCAACAACCAGAAGCAATCTCTATGTTCTTGCAACTGGTTATAAATATTAAGCTCTCCTAGCTTATTGAAACAAACAACAGTGTTTTTACAACCTTTTGTGCGTCATAATACACTTTTGCGTGATTTTCAATTGACTTAAGGCCGTTTTACGCTCAATAGTGCGCATTATTGCTCTATTGTAAAGTAAATAGATCTCCCCCTACATCCCCTTCACTCCTTCAGCAAGTCTAACCGCTTCTTTCTTTACCTGACCAACACCAATAAGTCCACCAGAAAAACCTGATGAAACTGAACCGATATGCACACACCCGTTTTGAACATGAACCTGCATTTTATAATACTTAACAAATGCTCCAAAAAGTAATTTTGTAGTGCGATTTCCTTTTTCAAAAATAGCATTAATCACAATACGTTCAATTAGATTGTAACCATTGTTTTTCATAAACATAGCAACCGCTGTTGCCAATTCGTTATCATTTTCACATTAAAAAACATGAATGAAATTATCAGAATTTCTGGCCTCGTTTACAGTAAATTTTATCATAACTCTATTTTTATGCGTAAAGATGAAAGTTTTATAGAATTTCTCTGTCTTATAGTTATTTTTTTAGTAAATTTGCAGCGCTTGCTATAAAAGAGAAACAAAATTATTATTAAGATAAGAAAACAAATACATTTATTTAAATTTAACAATTTATTAATGCATTTAAGTATTAATAAATTGAATTTAATGTAAATTTGGAAAAATTATATCATAATGGGCATCATTAAATTTGACAAACAACAGCTAATAAATCTAGAATATTCACTAAGCCGTGAACTTCTACGAACAAATCGTGCAGGAACATATGCCAACACAACAATAGTTGGTTGTAACACTAGAAAATATCATGGATTGCTTGTTTGTCCAATGGAGGACATTGACAACGAAAATCATGTGATGCTTTCAGCTCTTGACGCGACTATAATCCAACATGATGCGTCATTTAATCTCGGTGTAAGAAAGTATCCTGGAATTTACGAGCCTAAAGGTCATAAATATGTGCGAGATTTTGAAGTAGATGTTATTCCTCGAATAGTTTATAGGGTTGGAGGTGTTGTACTCCAGGTCGAACGAATTTTAAGCGAAGATGACCGTATAATGATTAAACACACTCTGCTTGAGGCAAATTCGAAAACTACACTAAGACTTAAACCTTTTCTTGCTTTCCGAAATGTGCACAAACTGAGTAAGGCAAATTTATTTGTAAACACAAAATATCAAACTGTCGAAAACGGAATAAAAGTTAGAATGTACGACGGATACAAAAGCCTGTTTATGCAGTTTAACAAAAAGATTGAATATGTTCATGTTCCAGATTGGTATCATAATGTTGAATACATCGAAGAGCAGAAACGCGGATACGACTATCAGGAAGACTTGTATGTCCCAGGATATTTTGAAATGGATATCAAAAAGGGAGAAAGCATCATTTTTTCTACCGGATTAAAAGAAACTAAAGCGTCAAAAATTAAAAGCAGTTTTGCGTCATCTCTCAAAAAAAGAAGTTCCCGCGAAACGTATCTTGATTGCCTTAAAAGTTCAGCACAACAATTTATTTACAAACGAAACGGCAAAACTGAAATAATTGCTGGTTTTCCATGGTTTGGTCGCTGGGGAAGAGACACCTTTATTGCTTTACCAGGACTGACACTATATAATGGAGATGTCAAAACATGTAAAGATGTACTTGACACAATGACTTCAGAACTCAACGAAGGATTATTTCCAAATATTGGATCGGGCGAAACCACTGCAATGAATTCGGTAGATACCCCTCTGTGGTTTTTCTGGACATTGCAGGAGTATGCAAAATTTATTGACGATAAAACCAAGATCTGGAAAGATTATGGCAAAAAGATGCAGCATATTCTTGACCATTACCGTAAAGGCACGCATTACAATATTCAAATGCATGACAATGGACTTATATGGGCAGGGGATACTGGCAAAGCCCTAACATGGATGGATGCTGTTGTTGCAGGTAAGCCCGTAACTCCACGTCACGGTTTTGATGTTGAAATAAATGCTCTGTGGTATAATGCCGTAAAATTCAGCCTCGAAATGGCAAAACTTGCTGGCGATACTAATTTTGTAAAAAAATGGTCGGTAATCCCAGAAATAACAAAACTATCTTTTCTTGAAAAATTCTGGTGTGACGAAAAACAATATCTAGCAGATTATGCTACTTACGATGATGTCGATTGTTGTGTTCGTCCAAATCAGATTTTTGCCTGCTCGCTTCCATATTCCCCACTATCTGAAGCAAAAAAAGAAAGAGTTTTAGAAAATGTAAAAAAGGGACTCTTAACTCCAAAAGGCTTAAGATCACTAACACCAGAACATCCAGATTACAAAGGTGTTTGCGAAGGTAATCAAGAACAGAGAGACGCGGCATATCATCAAGGTACAGTATGGCCATGGCTGCTAGGACATTTTTGTGAAGCTTATCTTAAGGTACATGATAAAAGCGCCATAAATTTTATTGAAAAAATATTTAACGGTTTTCAAGAAGATATGACCGTTCGTGGAATCGGTTCAATTTCCGAGATATATGACGGAGACCCTCCACACACACCAAGAGGAGCAATCTCTCAAGCTTGGAGTGTTGCAGAGCTAATCAGGATCTATTATATGCTTGAATCATATAAAAACACTAATACGGAGGTGAAAATATGAAAGTACTAATGTTTGGGTGGGAATTTCCGCCACACATAACAGGAGGTCTGGGAACAGCATGTTACGGGCTAACAAAAGGACTTTCACATTTTGATGTTGAAATGCTTTTTGTTGTTCCAAAAGCATATGGAGATGAAGACCAGAAACATGTTCACATACAAAATGCTGGTGATGTAACTATAACAGAAAAGAAAACAGTTAAACAAGAAATTTGGAATAAATTTAAATATTTTGAAGTAGGCTCAAATCTAATTCCTTATATGGATCCAGAAGATTTTGCCAAAGTATTTAAAGGAAAAATATTTTCCCATACTGAGTTTAGCGAACAGGTTTTTGCAAGTAAATTTACTTTCTCGGGTAGCTACAATACAAATTTATATCAAGAAGTTGCAAGATATGCGCTCATTGCTGCTTATCTCGCTGGAACAAACGACTTTGATATAATACATGCCCATGACTGGCTTACATATTCTGCCGGAATAGCTGCTAAAAATGTTTCTGGAAAACCTTTAGTAGTTCACATGCATGCAACAGAATTTGATCGTAGCGGCGAAAATGTTAACCAAAAAGTGTATGATATTGAAAGAGAAGGCATGGAGGCTGCTGATAAAGTAATAGCAGTAAGCAATCTTACACGAAAAACTATTATAGAACGATATGGCATACATCCGGACAAGGTTGTAACTGTTCATAATTCTGTGGAACCAATCAGCCTTCCTGATTTTACAATGCAAAAAGGTGTCAAAGAGAAAATTGTAACCTTCTTAGGAAGAATAACTTTTCAAAAGGGTCCCGATTATTTTATTGAAGCAGCAAAATTAGTTATCGACAAAGATCCTAATGTGAGATTTGTAATGGCTGGTAGCGGCGACATGCTTAACAAAATGATTAAACGCGTTGCTCAATTGGGTATTTCCACCAAATTTCATTTTGCTGGATTCTTAAAAGGTCAGGAAGTATTCGAAATGTTTAGTATGAGTGATGTTTATGTAATGCCTTCAGTGAGCGAACCTTTTGGGATATCTCCTCTCGAAGCAATGATGTCTGATGTCCCTGTGATAATTTCAAAACAATCAGGAGTAGCAGAAATATTAAAACATGCTCTTAAAGTAAATTTTTGGGATGTAGAAGACCTTGCAGATGCAATATATGGAATGTTACATTACGAAGGATTATCAAAAATGTTTATTAAACATGGAAAAGAAGAAGTTGAAAGTTTAAGATGGGAAAATTCGGCTTTTAAAGTTAAGGAAGTTTATAAATCACTCGTTGAGTAATTAACAAAATACGGGGCTTAGAGAGCATTTCGACAAGCTCAATATATCACCTCAGCCACCTTAGATTGGCATTAAAATGAGATCAATAATTGAATTAAAAGATTTAAAATAAATAACATGAGGACAATTTGCTTTTACTTTCAGGTGCATCAGCCATTTAGGTTAAAAAGATATAAGTTTTTTGACATTGGCAATGATCATTATTATTATAATGATTTTGAAAACAAATCTATCATGCGAAAGGTTGCAGAAAAGTGCTATCTTCCTACTAACCAAACCTTTCTAGATTTGATAAATGAGTATGGCGATAAAGTAAAAATTGCATATTCCATATCAGGAGTTGCTATAGATCAGTTCGAAATGTATGCTCCAAAAGTTCTTGAAAGTTTCAAGAAACTAGTCAAAACAGGATGTGTTGAAATCTTATCTGAGACATATTCTCATTCCTTATCTGCACTAAAAAGCAGAGAAGAGTTTGAACGACAAGTGAAATTGCACCGCGACAAAGTAAAGCAAGTGTTTGGTGTTGAGCCACAAGTTTTTCGTAATACAGAGCTTATTTATGCCGACTGGATTGGCGAATATGTTGCTGACATGGGATACAAAGCCATGATAACAGAAGGTGCAAAACATATCTTAGGTTGGAAAAGCCCAAATTATCTTTACTGTAATGCCATCAATCCTAAATTAAAAATATTGTTAAAAAACTTCAAATTATCTGATGATATTGCATTTAGATTTTCGAATCATGACTGGGAAGACTTCCCATTAACTACCGAAAAATTTGTTTCATGGTTAAATGCACTTGATCCTAAAGAAGAGGTTGTTAATCTATTTATGGATTATGAAACATTTGGAGAACATCAATGGAAAGAAACCGGAATTTTCGATTTCTTAAAAGCTTTACCAAATGCTGTATTTAAATACTCTGATTTTACATTCTCAACTCCTTCTGATGTCATTAAAGCATTAGATCCAGTTAGTGCAATTCATGTTCCGAATCCTATATCATGGGCTGACGAAGAAAGAGACCTCACTGCCTGGATAGGAAACGAACTTCAGGACGAAGCATTTGAAAACCTTTACGGATTATACGATAAAGTTAAAAAATCAAATGACCCAGAAATTTGGAAAGACTGGCTTTATCTTCAAACTAGCGACCATTTTTATTACATGTGTACAAAGTGGTTCTCCGATGGTGATGTACATAAGTACTTTAATCCCTACGAATCACCATACGAAGCCTTTGTGAATTACATGAATATTCTGAGTGATTTTATTATTCGATTAGAAGAAAAATAGACTTAACCAAGTTATCTTTTATCATACATTTCTTTATAATATTTCTGGTAATCTCCAGAAACAATATTATTTAACCAATCTTGGTTTTCGAGATACCAATCCACCGTACGCTCAATACCCTCTTCAAATTGAAGAGACGGTTTCCAACCAAGCTCTGTCATTAATTTTGTAGAATCAATAGCATATCTCAAATCGTGACCAGCTCTATCTTTAACAAAAGTAATTAAAGACGCAGATGTTCCTTTTTCACGATTCAGTTTGCTATCCATAACTTCGCAAAGCTTATGTATCAAGTCAATATTTGTCCATTCGTTATTTCCCCCAATATTGTATGTTTCACCATCGCGACCGTTATGGAAAATAATATCAATTACACGAGCATGATCGATAACAAACAGCCAATCTCTAACATTTTCACCTTTCCCATAAATAGGAATTGGCTTCATGTTTTTAATATTATTAATTGCAAGAGGAATAAGTTTTTCTGGAAAATGATTTGGTCCGTAATTATTCGAGCAATTAGAAATAACAGCCGGTAATTTAAATGTATGATTATAAGCCCGAACTAGATGGTCTGAACTTGCTTTAGCTGCTGAATAGGGAGACTTAGGGTCATAAGCAGTTTCTTCTGTAAAGAATCCTTCATTGCCAAGCGAACCGTAAACCTCATCAGTTGAAATATGGTAGAATCGTTTGCCTTCAGAATTATCTTCCCAGCACTTACGTGCCGCATTTAACATATTTACGGTTCCAACAATATTTGTAAAAATAAACTCAGTAGGATTAGAGATGCTACGATCAACATGCGATTCTGCAGCAAGGTGAATAACTCCATCCGGAGAATATTTTGCAAACAATTCATTAATTACATTTGCATCAACTATATCTGCTTTCTCGAAAATATAATTTGGCTTTTTATCAATATCCTTTAAGTTCTCAAGATTGCCTGCATAAGTTAATGTATCAACATTAACAATTTTATAATTTGGATATTTATTTACGAATAATCTTACAACATGCGAACCAATAAATCCCGCACCACCTGTAATAAAAATTGTTTTATTCATAAGTCTATTTTTTATTTAGTCCAAAGATAGAAAATCCAAACTTAATGACCAATTGGAAATATAATTTAATACAAGTCTTATGATGAATAATTAGCGACTCACAGCTATCAGGGAAACATTAATCTTATAATCTCGAGAATAACACTAAACACATTTTTCCTTCAGAACTCCCAACCTTAGACACTCTAAATACTTTAGGCACTCCTAACTTTATGCACTCCAAGTACTTTAAATACTCTAAGTACTTCTTACTTTCTTCTCCCACTCCCACGCAGACTTCACTGTCTCATCAAGAGTAACTTCTGGTTTCCAGCCTAATATCGCATTTGCTTTTGTTGTATCGGCCCATACCTGTTCAACATCTCCAGCGCGTCTGTCAACAATTTTGTATTTCAACTTTACTTCCGTACTTCTTTCAAACGCATTAATGATTTCCAACACAGATACTCCTTTACCTGTACCGATATTAAAAACTTCATATCTTCCCTTGTTCTGCACAAGTCTTTTAACCGCAGAAACATGGGCTTTTGCTAGATCACAAACATTAATATAATCACGAATTGCTGTTCCATCAGGCGTATTATAATCATCTCCAAAAACGCTCAATTCTTTTCGTATTCCAATAGCTGTTTGTGTAATAAATGGCAAAAGATTACTTGGAACACCTAAAGGCAATTCTCCAATTTCTGCTGTAATGTGCGCACCAATTGGATTAAAGTATCTTAATGAAATTGCATTTATTTTATCTGTAGAGTTTAAAGTGTCAACGATAATTTCTTCGCTTATTTTCTTTGTATTGCCATAAGGAGATTCTGGTTTTACTATTGGAGACTCTTCGGTCACTGGTAATTTTTCAGGTTGTCCATAAACTGTGCAACTAGACGAAAAAACCAGATTAGGAACATCATTCTGTTGCATCTGATCCAAAACATTCACTAATCCCTGAATATTGTTCCTATAATACATTATTGGATTTTGAACCGACTCTCCTACAGCTTTATAAGCTGCAAAATGAACAACTCCAATAGCATCTTTATGTTGCAAAAAAACTTTTGCTAACTCATGATTATCAACAACATCAATCTGATGAAAAATTGATCTTATATTAGTAATCGCCTGAATACCATCTAAAACTTCAATTCTGGAATTAGACAAATTGTCAATTACTACAACTTCGAACCCAGCATTCTGAAACTCAACAACAGTATGAGACCCTATATATCCCGTCCCGCCAGTAATTATTATTTTTTGCATATCCTTTTAGAAATTTCTACCTATAAAATATGTAGCTGTAATATTAAGAACTGAATTTTTAGCTGAAACAAAATCTGAGGTAACAATATCAACAAAACCAAACGAGTAGTTTGCCTTAATCTGATATTGCTTAAACTCTACACCCCCTCCAAATGCTACTCCTGAATCGAATCTTTTGTAATATGCCATCTCTCCGCCAAGTTCCACCGGGTGTTCTTCTTCAAAGACATTACCTTCAAAATCTGAATAATAATAAGATTCTCCAACCAATGCCAAACTTGCATATGGCCCCACATTTCCAAATACACTTATATTTCCAAGAGGAACCTTGTAACCAACATAAAGTGGGATGTCTAGATATCCTAATTTTAATTTACTTGTTCCATAATCATCAACGATTTTATTCCCTTTTTGAAAAAAGCTGACAGATGCTCCAACATACACAAAGCTCATAACTTCGAACTCAACAGCAGCACCAATTTGATATCCCAGTTTGAAACTCTGATCAACATTTCCCAATGTATTCTTTTCAATAAAACTAACTCTACTAAATCCAAACTGTGGGCCAAAATATAAGCCTTGCGCACAAATAACACTTGTTATTGAAATAAGCATTGCAATAATAATAGACTTTTTCATATTGTAATTATTTTTGGTTAATCTTGTTTGACTTTACAAATTAAACAAAAAAGATTTACTTTTAAACTTCTGAATATGAATTATTTTCATTTTATCAACCTGAAAACATAGATTTTTTCGCTAAATTTGTAAAAATATATTTATTGTTATGAAAAAAATACTCTTACTTACAGGATTATTTATTCTGTTATTCTCCCAAATTTTATTTTCTGCAGAAGTACCAGTTTCAAAAGCAGAACAAGTCGCTGCCAATTTTTATAATCATTGGTCAGGTTTTCGAACTACTGGAAAAGTAACAGAAACAATAGAAATACAAACTAACAGTACTCTTGTCTATTATGTTTTTAATTTTTCGACAGGAGGATACGTTATCGTTGCATCTGACGATGAAATCACACCAATATTGAGTTATTCATTTAAAGGTATATTTATTAAAAATGACCCAAATATTCCACCGGCATATAAAGAATTATTGTCTTCTTACTCCAAGCAGATTTCAATTATCAAAGATAATAAGTTACATGCTGAAAATAAAGTAAAAGAAAAATGGGATAATTATTACAATAATATATTTATTACTTCAAAAGAAATCCAAGACGTAAGTCCATTACTTGACATAGATGGCATTGCTTGGGATCAGGGCTGCTATTACAATGCAGACTGCCCTGCTGATGCAGGTGGAGATTGCGGACATGTCTACTCTGGATGTGTTGCAACTGCAATGGCTCAAATAATGCGATTTCACAAATATCCTGCACACGGCACAGGTAGTTATTCATATACAGACAGTAATTATGGCTCACAATCAGCAAATTTTGCAACAGCCAGTTATTTATGGGATAATATGCCAGGTTCTGTTAACTCTTCAAATGCTGAAGTTGCAGAAATAATGTATCATTGTGGAGTCTCTGTTGACATGAGCTATAGCACAAGTGGTTCAGGTGCATACATTTATGGATATGTAAAAGAAAGTTTTGTTAATTACTTTAATTTCGATTCTGAAGCAATGTATGCTTATCGTGAAAATTATACTGACACAGAATGGAAAAATTTAATTTATAGTGACCTTAACAATAATTGGCCAGTATTTTATTCTGGAACTGATGCTGAAGGAGCTTCAGGACATGCTTTTGTTTGTGATGGATTTCAAGCAACAGATAATTTCCATTTCAATTGGGGTTGGGGTGGTTATTACAATAGCTACAATGTAATTGACGAATTGACTCCCGGAGGAATCGGTATAGGTGGAGGAAATGGCGACTTTTCATATAATCATCAAGCTGTTTTTATTATTCATCCAACTTTTGGATTAACATCAATTTTTTCTGGTTCTCCCACAACAGTATATGAAGGCAATTCTGTATCTTTTGTTGACGGATCATATGGCGATCCAAGCTCATGGACTTGGAATTTTGGAGATGGAGAAAATGCAACAACACCAAATCCAATACACTATTATAATACCAGCGGCTTATTCGACGTAACGCTAACAGTTGGTGACGGTTCAACAACTGATGCCCAGACAAAAACAGACTACATAAAAGTTGTTCCAACAGATGCAGGATTTTCGATGAACTTTGAAGATTGTGCTGATTATTCAAATAATTTCTTTCCTTGGTCTGTTGTTGACGGAGATGTATTAAATACTTTTGGTAGTTCTGACTGTGAATTTCCGGGTGCATCAGGATTAATGTCATTTATGGCTTTCAACCCTTCTGACGCAGGATTTTCTCTAGCATCACCTCATAGCGGACAACGTGTAGGAATGTCAATATGTCCCGCAGATGCTAGTGCAAGTGACGATTGGTTAATTTCTGAACATCTTCAACTTGGAACAAACTCGTCAATAAGCTTATGGGCTTTAAGTCCAAAACCTAGCACATGGGGGAATGACACATACGAGATTCTAATTTCTACAACCGGAAATTCAACTGGTGACTTTACTGTTATTTCAGGCGCTAGCCCAATAGATGCGCCATCAAGCTGGTCACAACACAATTACGACCTATCATCATATGATAACCAAAGTATATATATTGCGATTCATCACATTTCGACAAATATGTTTATGCTTTGGATTGATGACATTGAAATTAATACAACAAGTGGTTCAACCGTACTAAATGCTGATTTCTATGCTTCTAGCACATCTGTTAGTGTAGGCAGTAGCGTAAGCTTTACCGACAACTCTGTTGGAACTTATGGCTCTTGGTATTGGGACTTTGGAGACGGAGAAAATTCTACTTCTCAAAATCCATCCCACACTTATAATACAACTGGAACATTTACGGTTTCTTTAACTATCTCAGAAGACGCGAATAGTGATACTGAAACAAAAACAGGTTATATAACCGTTAGCGAAGAATCTTTTGGAGAATGGATTATTCAATCTTCTGGTTTTAGCACTGCATCCAGAGGAATTTTCAACATTTCTATTGCAGATGAAAACACTGTTTGGGCAACAGCTTATGACGGCACAGGAGGTGAAGCAAATGTTCAAGAATTTACTAAAACAACAAATGGTGGCGACACCTGGACTCCTGGCACAATTGAATTAGGTGACACAGATCTTGGAATAGGAATGATTACTGCAATTAGCTCAACAACAGCATGGGTAGCTGCTTATCCTAATGGTACAGGACAAACAGGGGGAATCTGGCAAACAACCAATGGCGGATCATCATGGACAAGACAAAACTCTGCCACTTATAACAACGCATCATCATTTACCAATGTAGTTTATTTCTGGGATTCTAATAATGGTTTCTGTCAAGGAGACCCTATAAACGAAGAATTTGAACTATACACAACTACAAATGGTGGCACAACATGGACAGCAGTTGCAGCAGCGAACATTCCAAACCCATTAACCAGCGAATATGGATATACCAATAGTTACGAAGTTGTCGGTAATCATGTATGGTTCACCACAAATTTGGGAAGATTATATCACTCCTCAGATAAGGGGTATCATTTTGAAGTATTTGAAACTCCTGTATCTGATTTCCAATATGCAAATTTTTCTTTTAAAGATGCAAATAATGGAATGATTATCGAAAACACAGGCGATGTATACAAAACCAACAACGATGGCGAAACCTGGACCCAAACAACAGTAAGCGGAACAGTGTTTACTAATGGATTGTGCTGGGTAGAAGGCACTGATGTTCTTTTTACTACGGGAGCAGCTGAAGAAGCTGCGGGATCATCATACAGCCAAGATGGCGGTCTTAATTGGACAATTATTGATTCTGAACAACACTTATGTGTTGACTTTCTAAATGTTCAAACTGGATGGTCGGGTTGGTTCAATACAGATGCAAGCAACGGCGGAATGTGGAAATGGGGTGCACCAATAACTGAAGACAACAACATTGTAGCTTCAAATAGTTCAATAACTATATATCCAAATCCAGCAAATAACATCATCAATATTCTATTTGATTCAGATAAGAAAGTTTCTTATTTTAAAATCCTAAACATTTCCGGACAAGTTGTTTATGAAAACAATAACAATATATCAGCAAATAATAAATATATAATTAATACAGATTTCCTTAAAAGCGGATTATACATTTTATCAATAAATGCTGACGGAAATATTTATTATTCAAAATTTATTATTGAATAATACCATATAAACCCGACTCTATTTAAACAAATCTTCTTCTATCAAGTTGATGATTTTTTAAAATATTCTCATTTTTTTTTAATATTTAAAGGTTTGTATTTATTTTGTACTAATTTTGTGACTAAAATTGAGTATTTTGTATGCATTACTAATACTTTAAACTTATTTGACCAGAAAATAACATTAAAATATGAAAAAACTATCAGTAATAATATTACTTATAATCTCTTTGAGTGGCTTTAGTCAACAATTAATTAGAGGTTACACTGCCTCGTTTGCGTATGGGTTTTTATCAAAAGGAGATGATTTTAACATCCACTATGGTGGCTCCGATTACACTGCTTCTGCCAGATCTACAAACGGTAGCTGTATAAGCCTTGGTTTTCCATTTGATTATGGATATGGTCGATCCAGAATTGTTTTTACACCTGGTTTAGATTTTCTCACTTCAAATTATGAACTCGATTATGACATTTCAATGTTTAACGATGACAGCTTAAAACTATCATCGTTTATTGTAGCTCCACAACTTGGAGTAATGTATAAATATCACTTTTATATAAAAGGGCTTCATTTTTCAGTGGGAGCAGGTTTAGATTTTCGCCTACCGGTTTCTAACAGTATCACTCTTACGACAAAAGACAAAGCTGACTTGATAGAATATGATGAAACCCCATCTGATGATGACTATATGACATTTACTCCGAAAACAGTTTATTCAAATATGGCTGAGTTAGGATTTCATATTAGTCCTCGAATTGGTTTCGACATTTATGTAACTAAATTTCTTGCCACAAATATTTACTATACTGTTTCACCACTTACAACATACACAAATTCTCCAGCAATAAGAGGATATGGTGGTTTCGGAATTAGCTATCTGATTCCGCTTGGCAAAGAAGATGATTCTAGATTACTACAATATTACAAGCAATAAAACCCATGAAAATGAAAAAGATATATTTAGCATTTCTATTAATAATTGCAGTTACATCAATGTCAATCAAAGCACAGGATATTGTCCCTGTTGTTCAAGCAGGACATTCTGGAAGCATTTTATATGTTGATTGGGATCCAACCAGCAGATATATTGCTAGTGTAGACGTTAACAACGAACTTGTCGTTAACGATTTGATATCAGGTAAAATGTTCTATAGGATAAAAGTTCCCGGAGATGACATTATTCAAGCATTAAGCTTTGATAATGCAAACAGCATTACTCTTGCGACATCTAATCAGACTTATCTATTTGATATGGAGACCCTTAAGCTTGGAAAATCATCAGGTAAAATACAAAAAAAGAAAATTAGTAATGATTTAAAAATCAATGGCTCTGTATTACGTAAGGGTAGCAAATCGCTATTTAACAGAGATGCTTATACTCATTTTACATTCGCTGCAAATTCTATTGATGGGAACTATGTCGTTGCAGGAGACGAAAGGGGTTGTGTTTACTTTTGTAACAACAACTTAAAACTTAAAAGTTTTGAAAGCACTCATTTCTTAAATATAAATGACATCGACTTTTCCGCAGATGGTCAATTTGTCGCAATTGCATCATCAGATAGGTCTATTTCAATATGGAGTTTGCCTGATTTTAATTTTGAAAAACGGGTTATCCCACGTAGTTTTAATGTTACGGCAATTGAATCTCATCCTGAAGACAGCATACTCGCTTTTGGAGATGAATTGGGTTTTGTTTATCAGCTAAAATTTGAAAACGACAAGGTTACTTGCGAAGGAATAAACGCACATAATGGTGCAGTTAACGACATTTGTTTTTCGCCAAATAAATCAATAATCGGAACGGCAGGAAGCGATAACATGGCTGCCGTTGTTGATTTTGAAAACAAAAAAGTTCTACAGTATTTCATATTGCATCCAAGAGCTTCAAAGGTCAAACAGACATTCAACATCAAAGGCATACAGGAAAAAGTGACAAACGAAGAAAAAGGCAAACTTTGGTTTGACGAAAACGTTTACTCCGTTGCTATTAGCGAAGATGGAAAAACAATAGCATACTCAGGCGGTAAGTGGGGTTTAACCAATCCTGTATTAAAAGTATCGTCCATTTCAAACTTAAATATTACTGGAGCAAAGGATGAACACAAAAAAAAGAAGACTGAAATAGGCCTAATGTCTAAAAACAATAATCATATTTTTAAACAGCTCTATTTCGCAGATAATAAAGAGTTTTATGGCCTTGGTGAAGAACAAGACAAAGCAATTCGATTTAACACAACTATAACCGGATACGCTGAAAGAGATGATGTCAACACAAACACTGTATTTTCAACAGAAAAGCCAAAGAATTTTCTTATAGTACAAGCAGAATATGATAAAACATCTGACTCAGAATATCTGATAAAGACAGATCCAATAACAGGAGACATATACACCTGTCGTGGTTTTGAAATTGAACGGAAAACAAATGGAAAGACTATAAAATTTAAAGGACACAGAGGATACATCAATGATTTTGAGATTGTAACAGGTAAAAACTACCTCGTCAGTTCGGCAGAAGATGCTTCAATGAACATCTGGAATCTTAATACAGGTGAAAAATTATTAAGCATTTTTGTTGTTGATATGGGAAAATTAGTGTTTATCACTCCCGACAATTTCTACATGGCTACAGGTGATGCTCTTACCGGACTTGGATTTAATTTTGAAGGAAAAGTTTTTCCTGCTGAACAATTCGACATTAAATATAATCGTCCAGATTATGTTTTGGAATCATTTGGATATTTTGATACAGACATGATAGATCTTTACCATACTGCTTATCTAAAACGAATCTCAAAATTGGGATTCACTGAAGAAATGCTTAATGGTAAAATCAATTTACCTGAACTTAAAATTGATAATCTAAGCGAAATCCCTCTAAAAACTACTCAACAAAACATTACAGTTAAAGTCTCAATGAAAGACAACAACTATAATCTTGACAGGATTAATGTTTATGTTAACGATGTGCCATTATTTGGCACAAAAGGAATGTCGTTAAAATCCGATAAATCAAATAATATCAGTAAAACCTTTGATATCCCATTATCTAGAGAAAACAACACAATTTACATTTCATGTTTAAATGAAAAAGGTATTGAATCTCTAAAAGAAGAGCTCTCTGTATTTTATGAAAATTATGATAATAAGAAACCTGATCTTTATCTTATTTCCCTTGCTGTAGCTGAATACGATCAATCACAATACAACTTAAGATATACAATAAACGATGGAGAAGGCTTTATTAAATTGTTTACAAAAAACAGTAAGGACTTCAACCATGTTTATGTTGATACATTTTATAACGATTGGTGCACACGTGAAAATGTTCTTGCAGTTAAAGATAGGCTTATGCATACTAATGTCGACGATTATGTTTTTGTACATATCGCAGGCCATGGATTATTGGATGACAATCTTGATTTTTATTTCGCAACTGCTGATATAGATTTTGCAAATCCATCAGAAAAAGGATTAAAATATGACGAAATAGAGGGTCTCCTTGATGGAATCCCTGCCCGTAATAAACTCTTACTAATGGATGCTTGTCATTCAGGAGAAGTAGACAAAGACGATGATTTCGCAGTAAATACTGTTACTGATGGGGACGAAACTCGTGGAGTAACAATGTTTAGCACTAAAACTGTAGGCACACCAAAAACAGGACTACAAAATTCATTCGAACTTATGCGATTACTTTTTGCCGACCTCCGCAAAGGAACTGGGACGGTTGTTA
>Ga0075120_10001870_pt1 | contig 15926 bp, 8 predicted proteins | sample AntAceMetag02UKL_FD_69792 | JGI IMG/M metagenome (GOLD analysis project Ga0075120, IMG submission 69792) | Saline lake microbial communities from Ace Lake, Antarctica - Antarctic Ace Lake Metagenome 02UKL | ecosystem: Environmental > Aquatic > Non-marine Saline and Alkaline > Saline | place... | reverse complement strand
CGATGAGGAGTTCAAAGAGATCTACGGCGAGGAGGCAGTGCGGGTCAGCGTCGGGCTTACAGAGGAGGGCATCTGACCATGACCGAAAAACGGTACATCGAGGAATCCTCTGACCAACCCAGCTTGGTGTCGCCTCTTCTCGCGGGGCTGTTGTCGCTTTTCGTCCCCGGGCTGGGTCATGTCCTGGCCCGGCAGGCTCGCCGTGGCTTGTTGCTGCTGGTCAGTCTGGTCAGCAGCATCGGATTGCTAGTCTGGCGCATGAACCTCGCCGCCCGGCGAGAAGTGGGGGCGCTAAACATCTTTCGCAAGGCCATCAGTTTGCAGCCTCTCCTGGCTGCCCTGGTCGGCGGGCTGATCCTGCTCTGGCTGTGGATCGCCTGGGATGCGTACCAGCAGGCCCGGCCAGGCCGTCGCGCTGGCGCTGGCGTCTTTGTGCTGGTGGCCCTTCTGTTCTTCGCCCTGGGATGGCAAATCACCAAGATCGACTTACACAAGCTGGTCACTGAGTTCGACGATGCTGTGCCGGCGATGACCAAGGTGCTCTGGCCGTGGGAGAACGCGGTCACCCGGGAAAAGAGCGTGCTCATGGGCGCGGCAGATATCGGCGTGCCCTGTGATGACAATCCGCCGCCGCCGCCGGAAGAAGTGCCCGGCGAGCCCTACGTGGTGGCGGACCCCACCTGTGGCGATCTGTCCTACCAGGATGAATCGTACAAGATGGTGTCGGGAACGGTTCTGACCCTGAGCGGTCGAGGTTTCGCCCCCAACACGGAGACAGCGATTTGGTGGTCGGACTCCATGAACAACGATTTCATCATTCGCCAAGAGGGCGAATATCTCAAGGTCACCACCGACAGCGAAGGGGCGTTTGAATTGAAGGTCACCATGCCCTACCGGCTGATTCCTCCCAGTGCGGCCAAGAAGACTCAGATGCACCAGATCCAAGCGCAGCAGGTCAGCGAAGTGGGCGGGCTGCTGCCCAGCGATGAACTGAAACTGGCCATCGAGAAGATGGTGGAGACGATCTTCCTGGGGTTGATGGCTACGCTGTTTGGCATCGTATTGGCGGTTCCTGTGAGCTTCTTCGCCGCCCGCAATCTGATGGGCGGTTCCTCGCTCACCATGGCCATCTACTACCTGGTTCGCACGGTGCTCAACATCATCCGTTCCATTGAGCCGCTGATCTGGGCCATCATCGCCGTGCTGTGGGTGGGGTTGGGGCCATTCGCAGGCATCATCGCCCTCACGGTGCACAGCATCGCTGCTTTGGGCAAGCTCTACTCGGAGTCCATCGAGAGCATTGATCCCGGGCCTATCGAGGCCATCCAGGCCACTGGCGCCAACCGGCTGCAGACGATCATGTACGCGGTGGTGCCGCAGGTGCTTCCCCCCTTCATCTCGTTCACAATCTACCGCTGGGACATCAACGTACGCATGTCCACCATCATCGGTGCGGTCGGCGGTGGCGGCATCGGCTTCCTGCTCATGCAGTGGATCCGCCTGCTGGACTATCGCTCGGCAGGCATTGCCGTGTGGTTCATCGCCATCACCGTGGCGATTCTGGACTATATCAGCGCCGAGATTCGCGAGCGATTTGTGTGAGTTGTTTCTAGACCAGTTCTTGGCGCGAAACTCTGGGATGTGCCAGCTCTGCTGTCGCCGGAGCAGAGCTCCAGCACTCCAAGCGCGACTTTGTACCGGAGGCCGGTGCTGGCCAGATGGCAGAGTGCCCACTCAATGTCATTTAGTTGAGCGTAGTTTAGCCCCTTGTGGGCGTCTTTGGGCAGCAGAAACGGGCACAAGGCCCTATGCTACAACCTTAGCTTGATGACATTGAGTGCCCACTGACTGCGAACGGGCAGAGAACAGGCTGTGAGTGGAGAAAGCGCCTCTCTGAGAAAGCCCTCATCACCTCAACCAGGCAGTTCAGCCCGCGGTAAGCTGGCGCAACTTGTCCCCGCCATCGCGGCGTTGGCCTCTTTGGCGATCTACCTGTTGACCCTGGTGCCCGAGGTCAACTGGGGTGACTCCGCCGAGCTCTCGCTGCAGGCCTACCAACTTGGAGTGACTCATCCTCCAGGCTACCCCGTGCACACGTTCCTGGGGAAGTTATTCACCCTTTTCTTTCAGGAGCCTGCGCTGGCCACCAATGTGCTGAGTGCTGTATGCACCAGTGTGGCCGTTGGGCTGCTGGGCTGGATTGCACTGCGGACGACGGGCAACCCGTTCGCCGCGCTTGCCGCAGCATTGACCTTCGCTTTGTCCCCGTTCATCTGGGAGAAGGCGGTCGTCACAGAGATCTACAACGTCAACATCTGCTTCGTTGCCCTGGCCATTGCCCTTACCCTGGCCTGGTTTCGGAAGCCATCTCGCGGGTTGCTTTGTGCAACCGCTGCCGTGTTTGGCCTTTCGCTGGGAACCTATCTGGCCAATCTTCTGTTCCTGCCGGCGTTCCTGTTTCTGGTGCTGTACCGCAATCAGAGGCGTCGATGGACCGCAGCAACAGCATTCTTGCTGATAACTGCGATTGCTGGCATAATAGTGCTGAGTTGGAGCCACTTCCGCTCCAGGGTCATCGTGCCCGTTGGCACCTTGCACGTCCCAGATACGCCTGCTGGCTTCATACAGTACCTGACGGGGGCGCAGTACCAGACGACAACCATCCACACTCCGGCCTTCTATCTGAAACGTCTTGTGGAACATGGGCAACTCTTTGCCAAGAACCTACTCGGCGTGGGAGTGATTCTCGGGCTGGTCGGACTCTGGCAACAATGGACAAAGCATAGGGCCATCTGCATCTGCCTGCTGATCGTCTTTGCTATCAACTTCGGATATTTCACAGGCTATGCTGCACCCGATTACTTCTACATGGTGACACCGTCTTACTTCGTGTTCGCCCTGTGGATTGCCTACGGCCTGGCTTTCTTTTTCGATCAGCGTAGCAGGCTCGCTCTCAAGATCATAGGAGTCATCATATCCATGGCATTGGGGGCTGGTCTGTTCGCCTGGAAGCTCCCTGTGCGCCTGATCAGAAGTCGCAGCACTCAGGTCACCGACTTCGCTTTGTCTTCCTTCGAAAACCTTCCGGAGGATGCAGTAGTCGTTTCAGCCTGGCGCAGGTTCGTTCCCTTGCTGTACTTCCAAGAGACCCGCACCCTCCGTCAGGATCTCATCCTCATTGAACGCAAGAAAGATGAAATGCGCCACTACACACATGGCACAGCAACGGGGTGGCAGGCTTATGTAGAATCACTGTCAGACTCGGCGCCCGTATTCATAGACCGGATCGAGCCTGGCACGCCAGGCGTGCACTTGGTGAGATCCATTGACAACACCTGGCATCAGATCACTGTGGATGCTGCATCACACTAGCACCAGGGAGTGTCCTATGTCCTCTGTCCTTGAACTACGTAACATCACCAAACGGTTCCCCGGTGTCCTCGCCAACGACCACATTGACTTTCAGCTGGGAAAAGGGGAGATCCATGCCCTGCTGGGCGAGAACGGGGCTGGCAAGAGCACCCTGATGAACATCCTATACGGCCTGTATGCACCGGACGAAGGGCAGATCTTCCTGGATGGAAAAGAGGTGCAGATCGAAGGACCCAGCGACGCCATCGCCCAAGGCATCGGCATGGTACACCAGCATTTCATGTTGGTTCCGGTGATGACCGTGGCGGAGAACATCATGCTGGGCACCGAAGTCGTGCGCAACAGCTTCGTCCTGGACCGCAAGACCGCAGCCCAGCGTATCCGTGCTCTTTCGGGGCAGTATGGCCTGGAAGTTGACCCCGAGGCCACGGTGGCTGACTTGCCGGTGGGCACCCGCCAGCGCGTGGAAATCATCAAGGCGTTGTATCGGGAAGCCGACGTTCTGATCCTGGATGAGCCGACGGCGGTGCTGACCCCACAGGAGGCCGAGCAATTCTTCCTGACCATCTCGTCTTTGGTGAAGCAGGGCAAATCCATCATCTTCATCACCCACAAACTGAAGGAGGTCTTCCGGATCGCCAACCGCATCACGGTGTTGCGCAACGGGCGGGTGGTAGGCACCACTGTCCCTGCCGAGACCAGTGAGCCGGAACTGGCGGCCATGATGGTGGGGCGCGAGGTGATCCTCACTGTGGACAAGGGAGCAGCCCAGCCCGGCAAGACAGTGCTGCGGGTGGAGGAACTGCGGGCTATGGACGACCGCTGGGTCATTGCCCTGGACGGGGTCTCCCTGGAGGTGCGGGCTGGCGAGGTGCTGGGTGTTGCTGGGGTGCAGGGGAACGGCCAGACGGAACTGGTGGAGGTGCTGACCGGGCTGCGGTCAGCGTTGGATGGCCGGGTGGAGATCAACGGTGTAGACGTGACCAACGCCCCGCCCCGCAAGGTGAGCGAGCAAGGGGTGGCACATATCCCCGAGGATCGTCACGAGCACGGCATGATCGCCAGCTACCCGGTGGTGGACAACCTAGTGCTCTGCACCTACTACCAGCCGCCCTTTGCCCATGGCATCTTGACCGACGGCCGGGCCTGTGAGGAAAACGCCCAGTCGCTGGTGCGCGAGTTCGACATCCGCACCCCCAGCGTCTACACGCTGGGCGCCAGCCTCTCCGGCGGCAACCAGCAGAAGATGATCGTGGCTCGTGAGTTCAGCCGGCCCATCATTCTGCTCATCGCTGCCCAGCCGACCCGTGGCCTGGACGTGGGCTCCATCGAGTTCATCCATCAGCAGATCGTGAACAAGCGGGATGAGGGCACCGCCGTGCTGCTGGTCTCTGCCGAACTGGACGAGATCATGTCCCTTTCGGATCGCATCGCCGTCATGTACAAGGGGAAGATCATCACCACGGTGAACGCGCAGGAGGCAACGCGAGAGGAGTTGGGGCTGCTGATGGCCGGCGTTACCGAGGAGACGGAGGCAGTGCCTGCCTGATCGACAGAGGCGGCTCTTCATCAAGTACTGCGGTTGAGTCTCGTAACGCGTGAACCGTGATATGTGGGTCTCTCCGATCACGTCTCACGAATCACGCATCACGTCAGGAGGAAGTAGCGTGGATTCGCAACGGGAAATGAATCGTCCTCTGAAGGTCGGTCTCGTCACCGACGTGGGCAAGATTGACGACGGCACCTTCAACCAGTATGCCTACGAGGGGATGCAACGCGCCGTGGCCGAGTTCGGCCTGGAGACCTGCTACGTCGAGACAAAGCACGGCGGGGACTTCCGCCAGAACGTGACCAGGCTCGTCGGCGAAGGGTGCGGTCTGATCATTACCGTGGGCTCCATGCTGGGCGAGGTGGCGGAGCGGATGGCTGAGGAGCATCCGAAGGTTCGCTTCGCCACGGTGGACTACAACCCCATCTCCCCTGGCGACAACGTGACGGGGCTGGTTTTCGCCGAAGATCAGGCCGGCTTCCTGGCGGGCGCGCTGGCCGGTCTGATGACCAAGAACAACACCGTGGGCGTCGTGGCCGGGGTGGAAATCCCGCCGGTGATCAAGTTCCGCAGGGGATTCGAAAAGGGAGTTAAGCACGTCAATCCCAGGGCGGAAGTGCTGGGCGGCTACATCGACTCCTTCACCGATCCGGCGCTGGGGCGGGCGGCCGCCGCTTCGCAGATCAAGCAAGGGGCAGACGTCATCTTCGGCGCCGGCGGTCTGACCGGTTCCGGCGGCATCCTGGGAGCAGCCCAACAGGGGATCTGGGTCATCGGCGTGGATCAGGACGAGTACGTGACCACCTTTGGCCGTGGCAAGGTGGAGGGGGCCGAGCGTGTGCTTGCCAGCGCCGTGAAACGAGTAGACAATGCAGTCTACAGCGTCGTCAGGAGCGCGGCAGAAGATGACTTCGAGAGCGGTACGATGCTCTCTGATGCCGCCAACGACGGCGTGGGCCTGGCTGGCTTCCGTGCAGCGGCCATACCCCAAGTGATTCGGGATCGCCTGATCGAGATCGCGGCCGGCTTGAAGACTGGAACCATCAAGACCGGTATCGGCACGCAGGGAGAGGACCTGACCCTCGGCGTCTGGGATCGGATCAAAGCGGTACAGTGGTCGGAGATCACCATCCCCTTCCTGGCCATCTTCACCGCATTGCTAGTGGGTGCGCTGCTCATCTGGGTCACCAAGATCTACGAGATGTCGCTGCTGGAACCGAAGCCGCCGTTTGGAGAGATGGCTACTGAGGGACTGTCCTTCGTCTGGAAAGCCTATCGGGGCCTATTCGAAGGCGCACTGGGCTCGCCCCGGGCATTGGCAGACACCTTGGTCTATACCACGCCATATATCCTGGCCGGGCTTTCGGTGGCCCTGGGATTCAAGTGCGGCCTGTTTAACATCGGGGCTGAGGGGCAACTCTACATAGGGGCGCTCTGTGCCACGGTGGTCGGCTTCACTGTCAAGGGGCTGCCCATCTACGCCCACCTGCCGCTGGCGATCCTGGCCGGAGTGCTGGGCGGGGCAATCTGGGGGGCGATACCAGGGTTGCTGAAGGCGTGGACCGGGGCTCACGAGGTGATCAACACCATCATGATGAACTACATGGCTGTCAAGACGGTGGACTACCTGGTGAAGAAGGTCATCCGTGACCCCGAGGCAACCTTGGACCGCTCTCCCTTCGTGCTGGAATCAGCCCGCTACCCGCTGCTAACCCCCCAGTACAGCCTGCACGCCGGTTTCATCGTGGCCATTGCTGCCATCTTCTTCGTCTACTGGTTCCTGTACAAGACCACGTGGGGTTTCGAGATCCGCACCGTAGGGGCCAACCCCAGCGCCGCGCGCTACGCCGGCATGAGCGTGGCCCGCAACTTCGTGTTGGCTATGGGGGTATCCGGCGCGCTGGCCGGACTGGCGGGAATCGGGATCGTGTTGGGGCGGCCCAGCGAGTACTCGCTGAAGGCGGCCTTCTCCTCCGGCTTCGGCTTCGACGCCATCGCTGTGGCCCTGCTGGCCAAGAGCAATCCCATAGCCATCTTTCCCGCTGCCTTCCTTTGGGGGGCGTTACGTAATGGCGCAGGGTTGATGCAAGTGCGAGCCCCCGGCATCTCCATTGATCTGGTCAGCATCGTGCAGGGGTTGGTGATCATGTTCATCGCCGCCGACGCGATCGTGCGCTGGATCTACCGCATTCGGGTCCGCCGCCAAGCGGAAGTGATCTTCACCAGAGGTTGGGGAGGTTAAGCCATGACAGCAACAACCGTGACTCTTGTCAGGAAGCGCTTCTGGACTCGAAGCAGGGCCTTTGGCACATTCTACTTACTCCTGGCAGGGGGGCTCCTTTTCCTGGCCATGACCCGCATCGAGCCGGATGCGGTGTCCGAGATGGGCCTGGGCATCATCGGCGAACCGCCGCCGGTGCGGCTTCCCGTCCCCACCCGCCCGGCGCTGATGGCCATCGGCGCGGTTATCGCTCTGGGCGGCCTGCTGTCCTGGGTGCGAGATCTGGGTGAGCGGGGGGCAAGCGTCTTGCTGGGGATCAACTCCCTACTGCTCATCTTGGCCCTGCTGATAGGTGCGGCAGCCGGCAAGGGGTTAGATCTGGTAGGTATGATCAAGGGCAGCGTGCGGCTGGCCACGCCCATCGCCCTGGGGGCGCTGTGTGGGGTGATGTGCGAGCGAAGTGCGGTGATCAACATCGGCATCGAAGGCATGATGCTCACGGCGGCCTGCCTGGGCATGACCGCCTCCCTGTTCTCGCAGAATATGTGGGTGGGACTGCTGGCAGCAATCCTCAGCGCGGCGTTGATGGCAGCCCTGCACGCGGTCCTCTCCATCCGCTTTCGGGTGGATCAGATCGTCTCCGGCACGGTGATCAACATCCTGGCGGTGGGGATCACCGGCTACGTGCGTAAGGCTTTCCTGTTGAACAACCCCTTCGGCTCGCCCGGGCTGCTTCCCTACGTTTTCCGCAACACCCCCCTGTGGGATATCCCCATCCTGGGCACGATCTTCTTCCAATACCAGCCGATGGTCTACGCCATGTTCCTGCTGGTGCCCATTGTCTATTTTGTACTGTTCCACACGCCCTGGGGATTGCGCACCCGAGCCGTGGGGGAGCACCCCAAGGCCGCCGACACGCTGGGGGTCAACGTGTTCAAAGTGCGCTACGTCAACGTCATCCTGGCGGGCTGCATCGCTGGCCTGGCCGGGGCCTGGTTCTCGCTGGAGACCGTTGGCAGCTTCGACGATCTGATGACCGGCGGCAAGGGGTTCATCGCCCTGGCGGCCATGATCTTCGGCAACTGGAACCCTATTGGCGCTTCCTTGGGAGCGCTGCTGTTCGGCTTCGCTGACGCGCTGTCCTTCAAACTGCAGATACTGGAGGTAGGGATACCTTATCAGTTCATCAATATGGCCCCGTACATCCTGACCATGATCGCTCTCGCCGGCGTGATCGGCAAGACGGTCCCGCCAGCAGCGGACGGCCAGCCGTACGTGAAGGAGTAGCAGCGGGAGCGCAAAGTCTCCAACCTTGTTGGATGGTCAGAGATGGTGCATTCTGCAACGCCGTGGTGAAAGATGGGGTTGCGGTGCCGCGTAGCACTGCAACCCCGTTGCCTTTGGTTGACAGAAAGCACATCTGTCAGTATGATCTAGCCATTGCTTCGGGATAGTGCAACTCATCAGAAGGTCAACCCATGCGCAAGACTCCTTTCCGTTTCGTGTTGATGCTGCTGGCGCTGACGTCGGCGCTGGTCGCCCGGCTGCTTCTAGAAGGTAAACTGCCGATGCGGTGGGTTGTCCGCTGGCCCGTGCTGGCGTCATTAGGCCTTGGCTGCGGCCTGCTGCTCGCTGCGCTTGTGGTCTTTGGCCTGGCAGCACCGGCCCTGGACGCCGTCGTGCGACGTCCTCAGCGCGAACGCCGCACTGCTCCTCGCCAGCCACAACCGGACGCCCGCATCATCCGCCCCGAGTGGGCAAGGCTAGAAACGCGACCCCAGCCCAGCAAGGCGCGCTGGATATGGCTGCCCACGCTGCTCCTGCTGGCTGCCGTCTGCTACGTGGCCAGCCTGGCGCTGTGGTACACGCAGGGCGAGACGCTCATCGTGCGGCTCTGCTGGTTGGCTGGCATCACCCTGCTGCTGCTCTCCCAACTTCGCCTGCATTCCCTGCCATCTGCCATCCGCAATCGGCTATCCACCATCAGCCATCGGCCATCAGCCATCGAGTTGGCTTTGCTGGCACTGATCCTCGTCGTCGCCTTCGCCTTGCGCTTCTACCGGGTGGAGGTACTGCCCTTCGACATGCACGGCGACATGGCGTCTCATGCTTTTCAAGCACGGGAACTCATCTACGGCGCGGAGCGCACCCTGTGGAGGGTCGGCTACGGTGAAGTCCCCATGCTCGGCTATGCGCCCATGGCCGTGACGCTGCGTCTCTTCGGTGACAACCTCTTCGGCTTTCGCATGTCCGCAGTGATCGAGGGCACTCTCAGCGTGTTGGGGCTCTACTTGCTGGCTCGAGAGCTGTACGGACGCCGCGTCGCACTGCTCGCCGCCAGCTTCCTGACCATCTCCTATGTGCACATCCACTTCAGCCGCGTCGGCCAATTCATGGACATTCTGCCCTGGATTGTGTTTGCCCTCTACTTCCTGGTTCGTGGCCTGAAGCGGCGCAGCCATTTCAGCTTCGCGCTCTGCGGCGTGCTTCTTGGCCTGGGCTTGCAGATGTACTATGCCTCGCGCATCCTGCTGGTGCTGGTCCCTCTGTTCATCGCCTGGCGCTGGCTCGTGGAGAGAAAGCAGGCCCGCGCCTGGCTGCCTGGCCTGCTGCTGCTTGTCCTGGGCTTCCTGTTTGCCTTCGGCCCTATGCTGCTCTATGGCATCCAATCGCCCGATATGCTGGTCGGGCGCGCCAACGCCGTCACCCTCTTCAACCCCAACGTCATGACCCATCTGCAGGGTAAGTATGGGGTCAATTCGGCGGTCGAGGTGCTGCGCGAGCAGGCGAAGCGTTCGTTGCTAACCTTCTACCGCTACGGCGATGCCAGCACACATTTCAGCCTGCCGAAGCCCTTCGTCGCTCCGCTGGTCGCTGCTTTGTTCACGCTCGGTCTTGGCTATGTCATCTTCCGTCCCCGCCGCATGGGCAATCTCCTGCTCGCCGCCTGGTTCCTGCTGACGCTGCTGCTGGGGAGCGTCCTGACCAACGACGCCCCCACCTGGCCGCACATCGTGGGCCTACTGCTGCCGTTGGCAATGCTGGCGGCGTTGGCGGTGGACCGGCTGTGGGCAGAAGCGGAGGGGGTGTTCGGCCGGGGAGGCCGCGTCGTCTTCACCTTGCTAACCATCGTGGCCCTGCTGACCATGGGCGTGTCCAACTGGCGGCTCTACACGGACCACGCCAGCGGCACCGCCCGTCCGCGCACCCGCATCGGGCGCTACCTGGCAGCGCTGCCTGCCGGGACGCAATCATTCATCATCGGGGATCCGTTATTCAGCCACGACCGAGAGATCCGCTTCCTGGTCGGAGAGCGGCCCGTCGCCGATGTGCGGGAAGAAGCGCTGCGAGCAGGTGATCTGCCCACCTTTTCCGGGCCGGCGGTCTTCATCGTCACGACTAACCACGCCGGCGTGCTGGAGCTGTTGCAGCAGGCCTACCCAGGCGGCGTGAGCCGTGAGCATCGGGAGCCTACCGACTACCTGGCTTTCTTCAGCTTCGAGGTCAGGGCGGGGCCATGACGCATGGGCAGGGCCTGATGTAGGAGCAGGTCTGGTGTAGGGGCAGGTCTCAGACCTGCCCCTACTACAGCATCATCCGGAGAGAGATGACTTGATACAAGACGTGCTGCGTTTGCTGTTGACGCTTCTTTCCTTGGCGATGGCGTACTGCGCCCAACTGCTGCTCGATGGCGAACTCCCCACCGACTGGGTGAGCCGCTGGCCGCGTCCAGTGCAGTTCAACATCGCTTACGGACTCTACGCTGCGGCGATGGTCATCTTTGGCCTGATAGCACTGCCGCCAGTGAGGGCCGCCGCCTCGAGGGTCGCAGCACTTGCGCGCCCCAAGCCCCGCCGTGATGAACCGGATGCTCGTATCGTCCGTCCGCTTCAGTGGCCAAAGTCGAAGGGAGAGGAGCGGCCCAGGGGAGTACGCCCGCTGCCCATAGCGCGGCTGCTCCTTGTGCTGGCAGCCGTGGGGCTGGGTGTCGCCGCTTCGATCATCTTCTGCCGACGCGGAGAGAGCGCCGCAGTACGTTGGCTTTGGTTGGGCAGTCTGGCCTCGCTGTTCGTCTCGCAGATTCCGCTGCTTCCACCCCGCTGGAAACCTGCTCCCGGCTACCGCTGGCTGGGCGAGACGCTCCTGGTGCTGCTCGTGGTCGCCGCCGCCTTCCTCGTGCGCTTCTACCTGCTGGAGACCATTCCCCACGATTTTCACGGCGACATGGCCTCTCACGGTCTGGAGGCACGTAAGCTGCTGGCGGGGCAGCAACCTTACATCTTCAACACTATGTGGGCCGAGATCCCCACCATGGCCTTCATGCCCGCAGCACTGAGCCTTTCGGTGTTTGGCAACAACCTCTTCGGCCTGCGCATGACGTCGGTCATCGGAGGGACGCTGGCTGTGCTGGGGCTGTACCTGCTGACACGGGAGCTGCTCGACGGCCAGGCCGGTCGCCGGGCCGGTCGGCAAAGCGCACAGCGAGTGGCATTGCTGGCGGCTGCTTTTCTCGCTGTTTCCTACGTGCACAACCACTTCAGCCGCATCGCCGAGTACATGGACCCGTGGCCCTTTGCGCTCTTCAGCCTGTACCTGCTCGTGCGGGGCCTGAAACGGCGAGAACGGCTTTCCCTGGTCGCCAGCGGGTTGCTGCTGGCCATCTGTCTCCAGATGTACTACTCAGCACGCGTCGTGCCTGTAATCGTGGGGCTATTTCTCGTCTACGCGCTGCTTTTCCGACGGGACCTGTTGCGGGGCAACTGGGGCGGGCTGGTGCTCTTCGGGCTGGCGCTGCTCCTGGGCCTGGGGCCAATGATCCCCTTCTATGTCCGCCATTCTTTCAACTTCGTCAACCGTAGCCGTTCGGTGTTCCTCTTCCACCCACCGGTGATAGAGCACCTCATGGGCAAGTACCAGGTGGACACGGTAGGCGCCGTGGTGAAGGAGCAACTCAAGCGGTCGCTTCTCCTGTTCCACCACTCCATTGACAGCAGCACACAGTTCGGACTGGCCAAACCGATGCTCGATCCTTACACCTCACCGCTGCTCGTGTTGGGGATGGGTGTCGCTCTGCGCCGTCTGCGACGGGAGGCCCACACGCTGGCCGTTTTCTGGTTGCTGTTGCTCCTCCTCTTCGGCAGCATGTTGACCAACAATGCGCCCTTCTGGCCGCGGCTGGTGGGTATATTGCCGCCGGCGGCGCTGCTGGTCGCCTTGGCCGTGGAGCGGATCTGGGCGCTGATCGAGAAGATGTGGGGCGAAACGGCGTCGGCACTGGTCGCTCTGCTGCTCACCGTGGGGGTGATCTACGTGGGGTTGCACAACTGGCAGTTGTACTACAGCGCGGTGGAAGATTCTGCCCGGCCGCGAGCGCGCATTGGCCGCTATCTCTACGGACTCGATCCTAAGGTCAGCGGTTGCCTGATCAGCGAGCCCTTCCATCTCGGCGTGCGGGAGATTGCCTTCCTGGCCTACCCGCGGGTCACGGTCGATCTGCCGCAGGATGCGCACGGCGCGACCTTGGACGATTGCCCCGGACCGCACCGCGTATTCATCCTCACCCCCAACCACCTGGACGTGCTGCCTGAGCTGCAAGCTCGCTACCCCGGCGGCGTGACGCAAGAGCATCACGAGGCCAACGGCACGCTGGTCTTCGCCTCCTACCTGCTTGATGGCTGAGCTTGTTGCATCGGCCTGACTGTGGTGAGCCACAAAGCCCCGCAAGGCCTGGCCGATTGGCATCGCAGGGCTTCATTCTTCATGTCACCTTCATGTCACCTCAGCACTTCAACGAGACGTTCGTATTAGCCACTTCAGTGGCTCTGCCTGCCTCCAAAGCGACTGAAGTCGTTACTGCAAGCCCTCAATCCACCTGCGACACTGCGCTAGTCTCGATGAAGCGATCAGTACAGCTCCCACAACGCTGAGACGTGGCTCAAATGTGTCACAAGGCGAAGAGCTCGTTAGATCAGACCTCGTCTCCCCTCTTGCTCCGGAAGAGTGCGGAGCGGCGTCGATGGTCGTGAGGGCTACCGAGTCCGCACCTCAAACGCGTAGCCGGCTTCCTCTGTCGTTACAGGCGACAGCGCACTGACCACCAGCACCGCCCTTCTCCCCCTCCGCCCGAGGCCGTCAACAGATAGCTGACCACATCCATCGTCGCCTACTGACATGCGCCGGACGTCGGCGCTGATCAGACCCTGCTCAATGACCTGCACCAGCCAGCGCTGCGCCAAGCGGTTGTTGGTCCGCACCCATCCCTCAGCGATCCACCCTCCCTCGCCCTCCTCGGCATCGTCGAAGTAGCCCAGTTCAGGAATGGTGATGTCGTCCAGGAACCAGCCGGGGTAGTTCACGGCATCGTCGGTGACGTATTCGAAGCGCACTAGCACCTCTTGCCCGGCGTAGGGGGTCAGGTCCATCTGCTCCCTCACCCACGCCGCCGTATCCGGGTCGCCAGACTTACTCGTGAGGCCCACGCCGAAAGCGTTTCCCACCGGATTGTAGTCGCGGCTGTGCTCGCCCTCCAGGATGTGCCATGTAGCACCACCGTCGGCAGTCACCTCCACATAGCCGTAGTCGTACCCCTCCTCAATATCATGCCAGAGCCAGAACTCCAGCGTGGCTTCGCTCAGCGCGCTGAGGTCGAATGCGCGGGTCAGGCGGACATCGCTGTCATCGGCTCGGTGCGACCACCAGGTGAAGTGACCGCTGTGAGCGTCCGTGGCTGCTAGCCGCGCCTCCGTAGCGCCGCAGAAGTCGATCACCACGTCACCTTGCCCGGATAGTTCGAAGTAGTCGGCGCCGTACTGGTAGACCGTCATCTCCTCGCGAACAGGGTAGCTGCGATAGCGCTTCTCCAATGCCGCCTGTCGGGGATTGTCCCGTTGATAGCCGTAGCGTCCGTCCTCCAGCGTCAAGCTGTCCAGGTAGTTGGCGATCAACCAGTCGGCGAAGACGTCGTCAAAGCGCAGGTCGTAGCCGGCCGCGGCCAGGGCTTCGTCGAAGCCTACCGGGCCATCGGCGGGCGAGGCGACCACCGCCTGGGTCAGCTCCTCTCCGAAGCGGTCGAGAAAGTAACTCATGAAGAGGTAGGCGCTGCCGTAGTGGGCTGCGTTCAACTCTGGTACGTCCGTCCAGGTATTCAGTTGCGTGTCCGGAGTTGCGCTGAACACCCGATCCGCTCCACCGCGGGAGAAGCCATTCAGCTCCATGGCCAGCTCGGAAAGCCCTTCATTGACCCAGGTGTCCTCGTTGCGGTCGTTGGCCCAGTGGATCATATGCTGGAACTCATGCGCCAGCGTGCCGTCGTAGAAGAAGGTACCTGGCGGGTTGTTGGCCAGGTTAATGTAGAACATCTCCCGCTCGTTGGAGAAGGGATTGGCCAGGTTGGAGAACTCGTCGGCAGAGGAGAAGTAGCCGGCCACATGATCGCCCAGGTTCGCAGCGTTAAGGATGCTCAGGTGCACATCGTTGTCTACGCCGGGCGACCATTCGGAGCCGAAGAAGGATCGGTTCGTGGGATACGTTTGCTCCTCGAAACGCCGCGCCGAGTGCTCTAGGTCTTCCAAATCCACATCCTCTCCCTTCTCCACCCACATGTAGACGTGCGGCAGTTTCACTTGCAGCACAGCCTCAATCTGATAGTGCTCCTCGGTATCCACATTACCAACCCAGAAGGTCTCCACATCACCCTCTTCATAATGCGGAGGGGTGGGATTCACCACCAGGGGGATGTCGTTCAGGCCCGGGCGCAATCGCAGCGCCAGGTCACGCATGTCACGGGTGGGCAACACGACCTGCGCCAGCCGCTCTTCGGTGGTCAGAGTTGGCGTAGGGGCAAACGCCCCCCCGCCCACACCGGGAGTTGGCGTAGGGACGAACGGCCGTTCGCCCGCATCGGGCGTTGACGTAGGGGGAGACGGCTCCCCGCCCGCAGTGGGCGTTGGCGTCGGCCGCGGGGGACTGAACGGTACGGGGGTAGGGGACAAGGATGCAGTAGGGGTGGATGTTGAGTGTGCCAGTGTGAATGGCTGAGTTGGCGTGGAGGTATCCCATGATAGCGTCGGTGGCTGACAGGAGACGAGCAGCGTTGTCAACAGACAGGCAGCCGCACAGCAGCATACAGCGACAATACCTGCGACGAGAGCGATGATCAGATTGCGGTTAGTGTTTTTCATGGGTTTTCCTTCCGTCATCCAACATCTGCGCGCGCTACGGGCTCAGATGAGACAGGCACAGGCTGCCCAGGCATGAGGGTGCGATTCCTCCTGGACGAGAACTTGCCCCCTGCTTCTGAAGCGGGCTCTGCTGCGACGCGAACCCCGCGTGGATGTCCTTCGCGTTGGTGACCCTCAAGCGCCACCTCTTGGCACGTTGGATCCCGATCGGTTGGTGTTCCCGGAGCATTCCCGACGATTGCTGATCACATTGAACCGCGCCAGGATGCCTGATCATCTGTGAGCCCACTACGCCGCCGGGCGACATCTGTGGGGCATACTTCTGGTGCATAAGGACACAACTATCCGGCAACTCGTTGAGGAACTGTTGCTTATCTGGCACGCTTCTGAAGCCGAGGAATGGGTTGACTTTATGGGAGACATTCCCCTGTAGGCGCTGGCGAAGCGGACGGACAGGATAATCGGGTTGCGGTTGGTGTCTTTCACTCCCCTCACGCACCTCCAGTCGCCACGGTAGGGGCGACCCTTGCGGTCGCCCTTCGGCAGGCGCAAGGCCTGCCCCTACGACCAGATCAATGCCGGGGCAGAGGTTCACGTAGCGCAC
>Ga0075120_10001865_pt1 | contig 15952 bp, 16 predicted proteins | sample AntAceMetag02UKL_FD_69792 | JGI IMG/M metagenome (GOLD analysis project Ga0075120, IMG submission 69792) | Saline lake microbial communities from Ace Lake, Antarctica - Antarctic Ace Lake Metagenome 02UKL | ecosystem: Environmental > Aquatic > Non-marine Saline and Alkaline > Saline | place... | reverse complement strand
AGGGCATCCACATCATCTGCCTTTATATTCACAAGTTCTGCAAGTTCCTTTATCCCTCCATTCCCAGGCGCACAATAGATTTTATCTACTTTTCTGCTCTGAGATATCTTCCAGACAAGTGTATGCTCTCTTCCCCCAGAGCCAACTACCAAAACTTTCATATTATAACTCTTCCTTTTCCCTTGATGATCTCGCCTATAGTCCACGACTTCAATCCATGTCTTTTTATTATCTCATGCGTCTTATTAATATCTTCCTTGCTCACCGCGGCTACCATGCCTATGCCCATATTAAATGTGCGATACATCTCTTTGTCATCTATATCAGCATTCTTTTGGATCATTTTAAATATCTCGGGCACGCTCCATGATCCCTGGTATATCAACGCGTCTGTTGTTTTTGGCAAGACCCTTGGTATATTGTCATAAAACCCGCCGCCTGTGATATGCGCAAGTGATTTTACATTTATCTTCTTTATCAGATCAAGGATCGGCTTTACGTAAATTATAGTCGGCTTAAGTAGGGTCTTGCCGATATTTCCTTTTAATTCACTTTTCCTAAATACCTTTCTTGCAAGACTAAAACCATTTGAATGCAGTCCACTTGACTGGATACCTATGATCCTATCGCCTGGCTTTACATATTTTCCGTCAATAATCTTATTTTTCTCTACCACGCCCACACAAAAACCAGCCAGGTCGTATTGTTCGCCTTTGTACATACCAGGGAGCTCTGCTGTCTCGCCGCCTATCAATGCGCATCCAGCCTTTTTGCACCCATCACAAATGCCTTTAACTATATCCAGGGCTTTTTTGTTATTTAATCTGCCTGTTGCAATATAATCCAAAAAGAAAAGAGGCTCTGCGCCTGTTACTATTATATCATTCGCGCACATTGCAACTAGATCTATCCCGATCGTAGTGTGTTTATTTAAAAGATCGGCTATCAATAGCTTTGTCCCGACTCCGTCTGTGGAAGAAACAAGCACAGGTTTTTTATATCCTTTTGGGATCCGTGAAAAAGCGCCAAATCCTCCTATTCCACCCATGATCTCAACTCTCTTTGTCTTTGAAACATGCCCGGCGATCTCTTTTACAAATCTATTTGCCCTATCTATATCAACGCCTGAGTTTTTATAATTTATCATAATCTCTCCTTTACATACCTGACGCCATTTTTAAAGATCTCAAGACCGTCGCCGTATTTCTTTAATCCTTCGCGAGTCCACCTGGGGTGCTGTGTACCTAAGATATGTCTTTCAGGATGCGGCATCATGCCTAAGACCCTGCCTGTTGTATCACAAATACCTGCTATATGTTCAACAGAACCATTTGGATCATATGGGTAACCGGTGAATTTCCCTTTTTCATCCACATACTGAAATACGATCTGTTTATTTCTCTTAAGTGCGCTCAAGATCTTCTTATCTTTTGGTATAAATTTCCCTTCCCCATGTGCAACTGGAAGATAAATAATATTTTTCAAGGCCTTTGTCCAGATACATTTCGTTGCTCGTTGCTCGTTGCTCGTTGCTCGTAAATATGTCCAGCGGTCCTCAAATTTACCTGAATCATTAAAGCTCAGCGTTGCTTCTATCCCATTATTATTTATGCCTGGCAAAATTCCTGCCTTCACCAGGACCTGAAACCCGTTGCATATGCCTATTACAAGTTTACCGTTATTAATAAAATCTTCGATCTCCTCACCTAAACTATGCTTCATCTCATTTGCAAGTATTTTTCCTGAGGCAATATCATCGCCATAGGTAAACCCGCCAGGAATCGCAAGCATTTGATAATCATTCAAATATTTCTCGCGCCTTACAAGCTCATTTATATGGACTAAGTCTGTCAAAGCCCCGCACATCTGAAATGCTATGGCAGTCTCTGCATCACAATTCGTCCCGGCTGTCCGCAAGACTATAACTTTGGGCTTTTTTACCATCTCAAAGGCCTCTGCCAGGCTTCTTTTAGTCTATCTATACCTACATCCACGATCTTTTTACCATCTGCTCCGTAGACTTTAAAGTCTCTCTTGTTTGACACGCATCCTATAAGCCCGATCGGAACACCCTTCATGGCATTCTCAAATCTATTTTTATGTTTTTTCTTCACCTCAACAATAAACCTTGTATTCGACTCAGAAAATAAAACCACGTCATTTCGTATGCCTGGAGCCACATATGGCGCTTGGCCTAGAAATGCCTCTACGCCAAATCCTCCTGCAAATGCCATCTCAGCAAGGGCCACTCCGAGACCACCCTCTGAACAATCATGACATGACCTTAATAAACCAGCGTTAATCGTCTTGTTTAATTTATCAAACACCTTTATGCCGTATTTTGTATCTACCTTTGGCGCGTTATTTCCAATCGCGCCATTTATCATATTGTAATGCGAGCCTCCCATCTCATCATATGTCATGCCAATGGTATATATAAAATTTCCTGGTTCTTTCAAATCCATGGAAACTGTTTTTTCAACATCATCCATAACGCACATGGCCGATATTAAAAGGGTGGGCAGTATTGAAATGGATTTTCCATGAACTGAATATTCATTGTTTAAACTGTCTTTTCCTGAAATAAATGGCACTCCATATCCCTTTGCAATATCGTAACATCCATAACTTGCCCTGACTAGATCACCCAGCCTGTCAGGCTTGTCAGTATTACCCCAACAGAAATTATCTAAAAGAGCGGTCTTTTTTACAGAGCCGCCAACGCTAACTACCTGTCGCAATGCCTCATCTATGCAGGAAGCAGCCATCCAGTAGGGATCGATCAAACCGTATCTTGGATTTATGCCATTTGAAACAATAATGCCTTTTTTAGAATCAAACTTTGGGCGAATCACGCTTGCGTCTGAAGGCCCGTCATTTTTAATGCCGACAAGCGGCTTTAATACGCTCTGGCCCTGAACCTCATGGTCATACTGTCTGATGACCCATTCCTTACTGGATACATTCCAGCTTGAGAGGATCTTTAAAAGACTCTGGGTAAGATTCTTTGGAGAGCCTTTCTTAAGGTTCTTGTGTATCGGCCTGGTCCATACTGCCTTTCGCTCGAATCTTGGGATCCCGTTATGCAAAAACTTCATATCAAGGTCGCATACTAAATTACCTTTGTATCTTAACCGCAATCTTTTATCTTTTGTAAAACGTCCTATTATAACTGTCTCAACGTCCTCTTTTCTGAAGATGTCCATTAATTCGTCTATATTTTCTTCTGGCACACTCAATACCATTCTTTCCTGCGCCTCAGATATCCATATCTCTGTATAAGTAAGGCCATGGTATTTTAGAGGCGCTTTTTCAAGATCTACTTCTGCGCCCAAGGCCTCCCCCATCTCTCCTACGGCGCTGGAAAAACCGCCTGCTCCGCAGTCAGTGATCGCATTAAATAGATCCCTGTCGCGAGCCTTTAAGAGCGTATCAGTTACTTTTTTCTCTGTAATCGGGTTTCCTATCTGCACTGCGCCGCCTGAGATCTCTTCAGACTCATGCGTAAGTTCACCTGAAGAAAAAGTGGCGCCATGAATGCCATCTCTGCCGGTCTTGCCCCCTACTACAACAATATAATCTCCTGCTTTTACCTCTTTGAATGACTTTTTTTTCGGCATAATACCGACTGTCCCGCAATACACAAGAGGATTACCTGTATAGCGCTCGTCAAAAAGCACTGCGCCATTTGCAGTGGGGATGCCCATGCGATTTCCATAATCACGTACGCCGCTCACAACGCCCTTCATGATCCTCTTTGGATGGAGCATGCCCTTTGGAACCTTGGATCGAGGTGCATCGGGAAGGCCGAAGCAAAAAATATCTGTATTCATAATAGGCTTTGCGCCAAGACCTACGCCTAATATGTCGCGTATAACCCCGCCTATTCCTGTGCCAGCTCCGCCGTAAGGCTCAAGCGCGGAAGGATGATTATGCGTCTCGACTTTAAAACATATGTTGTCGTCTTTATCGAATCTAATGATCCCGGCATTATCCTTAAAAACCGAAACACACCACTCTTTATCCAGATCCTTAGTGACCTTCATCACTGTATTTTTCAAAAGATTATCTATCTTCCTATTCCCTATCTTCCTGGTTACTGGTTTCTGGTTACTGGTTACTTCTCTATAGTCAATCACTCCTTTGAACGTCTTGTGCGCGCAATGCTCTGACCATGTCTGCGCAATCGTCTCAAGCTCACAGTCCGTAGGATTGCGTTTTAATCTCCTGAAATATTTCTGGATCTGGTTCATCTCTTTCAGATTCAAAAATAACTGCCCGTCTTTACTGATCTTCTTAAGCTTCTTATCGCCCGCCTTAAGCATATCAACAGTAATCAGCTTAAACTCATAGTTCGTCTGTTGCTTGTCGCTTGTCTCTTGTTGCTTAACGACATGTTGCATCACCTTATTATAAAGCAGTTTCTCGCAGATCGTCTTAAACTGGGCTTCGCTGATCTTCCCATATATAAAATATTTTTTCTCTGTCTTGATGGATTTTACCCCGGAAATCCCCAGATCTCTTATTGCCTTTTTTGTGCTTTCTTCAACTGGATCCATCACACCAGGATTATACGCAATCTCTACCATTCGACCCCTTGTCTCTTGTCTCTTGCCTGCCCCGCACCCTTGTGGTCCGGGGTCTCTTGTCTCTAATAAATATTCCTGCGTTATTGGATCTGTCAATAATTCCCTGGCAATCTTATGCGCATCCCGATTAGACACCTCCCCGGAGACAATAAAGACCTGAGAAGTCGTAAGTTTTTTTACTCCAACTATGCCCAGGTCTTTTATATCTTTTTTGATCCCGCTTCCAAGTGGATCAAAAATTCCATTTTTATTTCTTATCTCAATTTTCCATTCCACGATTATGACTTTTTTATTCTTTTAAGGACTTCCTGATAGGCCTCTTCGATCTTTCCAAGATCCCGTCTAAACCGGTCCTTATCTAACTTCTCGTTTGTCTTCTTGTCCCATAATCTACATGTATCAGGTGAGATCTCGTCTCCGAGAAAGATCTTGCCCTTGTGTCTCCCAAATTCCAGCTTAAAATCCACAAGCTTAAGCCCTGCTTTGTCAAAAAAGTCTTTTAATATCTCATTTATACTAAAAGTATAATCCTTTATCTTCTGCATCTCCTTGGCGCTGGCAAGGCCAAGCATCTCTATGTGATAATCGTTTATCAGCGGATCATGCAAATCGTCTCTTTTGTAATGATATTCCAGGACAGGCTTCTTTAAAACAATGCCTTCGTCAATGCCAAGAAGCTTTGAAAGCCCGCCTGCCGAGACATTGCGGATCGTGACTTCGACAAGCACGATATCCAGCTTCTTAACAAGCATTTCTCTTTCACTCAGCTTCTTCACAAAATGCGTGGGGATACCTTTTGATTCTAAAAGCTGAAAAAGCGCGCATGAGATCTCGTTATTGATCACACCTTTTCCTTTTATGGTGCCTCTCTTTGTAGCGTCAAACGCAGTCGCGTCGTCCTTAAAATCCTGAATAAATAAATCAGGTTTGTCAGTTTCATGGACTCTTTTTGCCTTGCCCTCGTAAATCTTTTTACCTTTTTTTATACCAGTCATATGCCCACCTTTTTGAATATCTTGTCTACGTGTTTTGTATAATATCCCAGATCAAAAAAACTCTCAAGTTCCCTTGGCTTTACTACCTTCATAAAATCCTTGTCCATCCACAAGGCTGCTTTAAAGTTTTCGTTCTTTTTCCATACATCCATTGCGCATCTCTGGATAATATCATATGCCTTTCTTCTTTCAACGCCTCTTTTTTCAAGTTCTACCAATATCCTTGCTGAAAATATGAGTCCCTTTGTCTTTGCAAGGTTATTCCTCATATTCTGCGGATAGACATGCATATTTTTAATAATAAAGATCATCTGGTTCAGCATATAATCCAAAAGAATCGTGCTGTCAGGGATAATGACCCTTTCTACAGACGAGTGGCTTATATCCCTTTCGTGCCACAACGCAACATTTTCCATTGCTGCCATTGCATTCGCTCGTAAGATCCTTGCAAGGCCTGTGATCCTCTCGCACATCACAGGATTTCTCTTGTGAGGCATGGCGCTTGAACCTTTTTGACCTTTTGAAAATGGCTCTTCTACTTCTCTGATCTCTGTCTTTTGTAGGTTCCGTATCTCAAGCGCTATCTTTTCTAAACTTGCGCCTACAACTGCTATGTGTGACATATACTCAGCGTGCCTGTCTCTCTGCAAAACCTGCGTGGATATATTAGCTGGCCTAAGGCCCAATTTCCTGCACACATAGTTCTCAACATAAGGCTCTACATTTGAATATGTTCCAACAGGGCCTGAGATCTTGCCAACGTTGATTATATCCTTTGCTGCCTCTATCCTCTCGATACACCTGTTTATCTCGTCAAAGAACAGAGCCATCTTAAGCCCAAATGTTGTGGGCTCAGCATGCACGCCATGGCTCCTGCCTACCATTATAGTGCGTTTATATTTATTAGCCTTTTTGCGCAATTCACTCTTTAGCTTCTTAAGGTCATCCAAAAGCATACCAGCTGCCTCTTTCATCATTACAGAAAGCGCAGTATCTAGCACATCGCTTGAAGTCAGGCCTTGATGCACAAACCTTGAAGCAGGCCCAACATGTTCAGCTATATTGTGTAGGAATGCTATTACGTCGTGGCGGGTCTTTTTCTCTATTGTCTCTATGCGCTTTACACTGAATTTTGCTTTGGATTTTATCTTCTTGAGGTCTTTCTTAGGCACCTTTCCAAGATTAGACATGGCCTCACAAGCGAGGATTTCAATATCCAGCATCTTCTGGAATTTATTCTCCTCATCCCATATCTTGGCCATGTTAGGAAGGGAATATCTCGTTATCATAGCAGAGGTAATATACCATATATAGACATTGGGAGTCAATAAAAATTAACTAGATTTTGTGATTTTCTGGGTCAGGCAAGATACTGCAAGATTTTCAATATCGCAACCCAATGTCATCAGAGATACAACCTGACGTCCTGATATCAATTATACAACAAATCCCACCGCTCCCTATATTCTGCTGATCTTGGCTTACGCTGTCTTTTTGTTGTTTCTACTAAACTAATCTCGCTCTTATAGCTATTAAAAACTGACACAGGCATGATATAGAAGACATTTAGTTTTGATATGTAGATTATGGCAAAATCAAAATCATTCTTATCGTAATATTTTCTTACCATTCTACGGCGATTTGTCTTTGTTATGCGAGCATCTACCTTATACGCTCCTTTATAATGCCACGCGCTTTTAACCTGTATCTTTATAAGTTTTCCGTCGTTATCAATACCTAAATCATAAGGCAGCCTATCACCAAGAGGCTTTAAAACTTTAAACCCTCTTTTTAATAACTCTGTTACTACAGCTGATTCAGCAATATCTGCCTTAAGTTTTGTATCCATTAATTCATCCTCTCTCAATGTCCAAATCTATCATAGACGTATGCAAACTTAGTGTTCATAGAAGGTATCTGTGGAATATATGGTAACACTAAACGCCATAACTTCATGCTGTTCTCCACATTGAAGTGGGTTCTGTAATATTCCCTTCTTTCGCCACATCTCCATCTTCTTTCAGGATTGATGATTCCATTAATTCCAAATGTAGATGAGATATGATCTAATAGCCTCTTGACTTCTTCTTGCGAAAAGCTATGCGTTGCAATTGTAAAGATTGGTTTCAAGTAATAAATGGATCCATCTTTATGAATTTTTTTTCTTTTTCTTACACTCCCATCGTCGCATAGCAACATTGCCAATCCAATCGGATGATCCATGAATCTTATTTTAGGAGTTATGAACTTCTTGTTATTCTTTTTAAACCAATTACTTACGATTCTTAACCTTTTACCAGCTGTAAAGAAAAACATGGATTTTTTAAACCTCTCTTCTTTTTTCCCATTCCGATATATGTGGATTATAGGTTTTCTTATTCCAAATAATTTAACTAATTCGTCACGTTTCCATTCAACCAGATCGCTATATTTCTCACAGTGAGCTATAAACCACTGGGCTGTTAATTTGTGTTTTGCACACCTCCTTGTGTGTGCATCTCCTAAGATCATCCCGATTAGAAATGATCTTTTGTAAGAAACTGACTCATTGCTCTTCATAGTAGAATATTTTGTTTTCTGATTATGTTTTAACTTCATAAGCTTTTAATATGCCTTTTAGCCTTTTTGGGAGTTCTATATATCTTACCTTTTTCGGCAATTATTTTTTCAATTTTTTTAAATTCCTCAGGTGTATACGGGGCTTCTGTTACCACCTTGCAGGGCAACAAAATAATACCATCTTCCCCCAGGGCAAAGACAACGTTAGATCCTTCTTCTAAGTGCAGAATTTTTCTCACTTGGCTAGGAATAGTAATCTGACCTTTCGATGTAACCTTGGCCGTTTCAATTATTGTCATTTTAACCTCCTTTTATCCTTATCTCCTTACATCCTTACTTATACCATAAGTATATCATATAAACACCGCCTGTCAATAAAAAAGGCGTTCGCTTATGCGAACGCCTTCTCGTATTGGTAGCGGGGCTTGGATTTGAACCAAGGACCTTCGGGTTATGCGTACTACTACAGCTTTCGCTGCCCCTGACAAAATGTCAGGGTTTGTAGTCTGGACTATACCTTTACCCCATGTTGTAGGGTACCTGCCGTATTCAGTCTCTACACCTTTTCGCCAAAAACCATGGCGAACTTGGCTCGGTATTACCATTTTACAGGCTTCACCGAGTTTGACAGGTTTCACTTAGCCATTACTGGCTAAGCAGCCCACATTACTGAGCCCGACGAGCTACCAGACTGCTCCACCCCGCGATATTTACTTGTGTGTCGTATATTATAAAGAGCTATATCTATGGTGTCAATGTTTTTATTGCCTAATCCTAATCCGCCTTTGGCGGATTATTTTTCGATCTTTATTGGGATTTCGCCTTCGCGGGCAACGCCCATTGAATCTCTTGCTACTTTCTCTATATAGTGTATATCCTTTTCCAGCTTGTCTTTTTCTCTATACAGGGTCATGTTTTCTTTTTCTAACCGCTCTATCTCATTCTCTAAATTAATATTCTTGGCTCTAAGCTCCATGAATTTTGCATATCCAGGTAGAAAAACCACAATTAATACTATGGCTACTCCTATATATAGGGGGTTTATCTTTATTTTGGCCATGGCAAGTTTCCATAGGTTGCCTTTTTGCCTAGATCTTCTTCTATCCTTAAGAGCTCATTATACTTACATATCCTGTCAGTCCTGCATACAGAGCCTGTCTTTATCTGGCCTGTTCCCATTGCTACCACAAAATGTGCTATTGTCGTGTCTTCTGTCTCTCCTGAACGGTGTGAAACAACAGCTGTATAGCCATTTTGCCTGGCTAAGTCTATTGCCTCTATGGTCTCGGTCAAGGTGCCTATCTGGTTTACCTTTATAAGAATAGAATTTGCCACACCTTTATCAATGCCCATCTTCAAGCGCTTTGTGTTTGTCACAAACAGATCATCTCCTACGATCTGAACCTTCTTCCCTATCTTCTCTGTCAAGGCCTTCCATCCATCCCAGTCATCCTCTGCCAGGCCATCCTCAACAGAGCATATTGGGTACTTCGAGACCCAATCAGAGTAAAATTCTACCATGTCTTGAGCTGATTTTTCCGGCTTTGGCTCTGCCCTTAACATGTATTTCCCGTTCTCATAAAAAGAACTGGCTGCTGGATCAAGCGCAATAAAAATATCCTTACCTGCCTTATAACCAGCCTTATCTATTGCCTCAAGGATTACTTCTATTGCCTCCTCATTAGACTTTAGATCGGGCGCAAAACCGCCTTCGTCTCCAACTGCCGTTGAAAGCTTCCTAGACTTTAAGATCTTCTTAAGATTCTGAAATATCTCTGAACCCATGCGAAGGCCTTCTGAAAAAGTCTTTGCGCCTTTAGGCATTACCATGAATTCCTGTAGATCCACATTGTTGTCTGCATGGGCGCCGCCATTCATGATATTCATCATTGGCACAGGAAGTATATTGGCTTTTTCACCGCCCAGATATTTATAGAGCGGTATCTTTTTATAATTTGCCACTGCTTTTGCTGAGGCCATTGAAACGCCTAAGATCGCATTTGCGCCAAGCCGTGATTTATTCTCTGTTCCATCAAGAGCTATCATTAGCTTGTCAAGCCCGGTCTGCTCAGAGGCATCTTTGCCTTTTAAACCAGAATTTAGCTCATTATCCACATTTAAAACTGCCCTTAAAACACCTTTTCCCATGTAACGCTTCTTATCGCCATCCCTTAACTCAACTGCCTCATGTTCACCTGTGGACGCGCCGCTAGGCACTGCAGCCCGGCCCATTACCCCGGATTCCAAAATAACATCTACCTCTACAGTAGGGTTGCCGCGCGAATCCAGGATCTCCCGGCCTTTAATCTGTTTAATAGCTGTATCCTTTGACATGTTTTCTCCTTTCTAACCTGGTTAATCTAACCAGGTTAGATTAACATAAGTGTCTGAGATTGTCAACCTAGCTCAGTTGACACTCTATTATTAGTATGCTATACTTTTATATTACAATAAGGAGAAAACAAAATGGATATTTTAACACTCCGTAGATTCAAGATGCACCTTAGCATGCATAAGGTCAAGATCATCATAACCTTTGCAGTCACCGCGCTTCTAATATTATCCGTATGGGGCTTATCAAGTTTGGAATCCTTCTATCGTCATCTCACCATTGCACAAATGCCTATAACCCTGCTTTTATCAGGAGTCCATGCTGGTATATTTGTATTTATGTACATGATATTCCTGCGAGGCGGATTCGCGAAGATCAAACAAACAACGATAAAAGGTCAAAAAGTAAATATACACTGGAATGATGTTATTGGCATAGACGAGGCAAAAGAAGAGGCGTGGGAAGTGGTGCAGTTGATAAAAGACCGCACACGGGTTCTTAAGATCGGTGGAAGAATATTGCGCGGACTTCTGATGGTAGGGCCTCCGGGCTGCGGAAAGACATATCTCGCGAAGGCCATTGCTACAGAAGCAAACATCCCTTTTATATCCATGTCAGGAAGTGAATTTACTGAGATATTTGTAGGCGTGGGCGCTTCCCGCGTAAGAAAACTATTTAAAAGAGCGCAGAATCTTGCGTATGGATACGGGGCATGCATTGTATTTATAGACGAGCTGGACGCCATAGGCAGGGCGCGCTCGTTCAGTCATATGGGCGGAGGCCAGGAGACAAACGCGACACAGAACCAGCTCCTTGTAGAAATGGACGGCCTGAAAGAAAAAGATTTTAACGTCATTATAATAGGCGCGACAAACGCAGCAGAAGGCGTGCTGGACACAGCGCTCTTAAGACCTGGAAGGTTTGACAGAAAGATCTATATTGACAGGCCGAGTCTCGAAGGAAGAGAAAAAGTCTTTGAATATTATCTTAAAAAAGTAAACTATGATAAAAATATCGACATAGGCAGGCTCGCGCGAAAAGCAGTCTATAAAACACCCGCTGAAATCGACAATATAATAAAAGAAGCTGCTCTTATAGCTACGAGAAACAAAAAAGATACAGTAAGTCATAAAGAGATATCTGAGGCAATGGAACGCATTGACATGGGATTAAAGCACAAGAAACAGATGACAAAGGAAGAACGAGAGATGGTGGCCTTCCATGAATCAGGCCACTTGGTGACAATGTATATACTGCACCCTACTGACGATGTATTTAAGGCTTCTATCATCTCGCGCAAAGAAACACTGGGCGCGGTATACGCCCAACCCAGAGAAGAGTTATACACGCGAAATAAAGAAAGACTCCTTGCAGATATACAAGTTAAGCTTGGCGGCTATGTGGCTGAAAAGAAAAGATTTGGCACTACAAGCGATGGCGTAGCATCTGATTTTAATGGCACAATGAAATTAGCGCACGTAATGGTCTGGAAGGTTGGCATGAGCGAGGCCGGCTATGTAGGCGACTATACTGTAATCCCTGAATCCCAGATATCTGAAAAGCTAAAAGAAAAACTAAATACAGAAACAAGCAAGATAATAGATACCTGCCTAAAAAAAGTTGAGGAACTCTTAGATAAAGAATGGAAAATAGTAGAAAGATTCGTCAAGGAGCTGCTCGAAAAGGAAGAATTGGAATACGACGAGATAGAAGCAATATTCAAGGAATACGGCAAAAATCATTATTCTAAGCCTGCATGAACATCCGGCCATTTAAAGTCTTAGCCCTGCTTCTATTTTTAATCCCCTTGTATTCATGTACCCCGGCAACATACTCAAAAGAAAAGGTAAAAGAATCTGTAATAAATCTCTGTAAAGATGAATATGACCTGGATGTAGAGGTAAAGATCATTGGCTCTACATTGGGCGTCTATATCCCTATAGAAGGCCTTGTGGACAAAGATTTAAAACTTGATACAAAGGCGGGAGAAAAGATCGAAGACGTTGCCCTCTCTATACACAGGGTGATCATGAGCACTGACAAGCCTTTGAAATTCTATATCCTCACTGCAAGAGACACAGAGACCATCGGAGCCGAATTCGTACTTACGGGATACGTATATGATGTCGTGCGCGTACGCCTCTTGGATATATCCAGGGGCGAGTATCATAAAAGGATCTTAAGAGACTTTAAATTCAATCCTATTATCGCCGGAGAAATGAAAGTAAGAGAGCTCTTTGATCTACTCAATCAAAATGCTCCTGGAATTCAACAAGCTAAGCCCTTGTTCTATCCTATATTTGTAATAGGTATACCTGACAGCCAAAAGATAGACATCATAGATATAAAAGCAAAGGAGCTTTCAGACCAGGAAGCGCTCTTCTATGTCAGGACAAAAGAATACTATGTCCCTTTCTCAGGGTTTGAAGTATACAAGGCGATCTTTCCATCAGGCTTTATCAATGAGTACCTCATCCTTACAAATCTCTCGATGTTTCCAAATCCCATAAAGGAGATCGTCTCAAAGCATTTCTACACAGGCACTGAAATAAGGCAGAGGAGCATAGAGACAACTTATGCCCAATATAAGGATCTGGGTTATACTGGAACAGATGGACTCCCTAAGAAAGATCTGGACGAAGGCTGGTTCCTGGCAAGGCAGATTGGACGAAGGATCAAGATGCTTTTCGAAGAAGACAAAAGGCTTAAGCAGCGGTTCTCTGTCCAGAGTTCTGATGGCACAAGAGACAATAAAATATTAACGTTCAAATTCGACATAAGAGCGAATGACCCCTCTATCGACGATAACCAAGTAATATTCTCCGGGATCTTAGAGCTTGCTGCAAAGGTATTTCGCGGGTATTCCTTTGAGGACTTTGAAGGCGTAGAGCTTATAGACATCCAACCTGGCGGGGCAGGGCTTTATCTATCAAAAAATGATTTGGAACTATTTAGGCGGGGCCGTATAAAGATAGAAGACCTTATATAATCCTGACCTTCTTCCCTTCTATCTTAAGTCTTCCTTCCACGAAAAGCTGTATTACCTTTGGATAAAGCTTGTGCTCTTCTTTATGTATGGCCTGCGCAAGACTCTCCTCAGTATCATCCTCTGTCACCTTGATAGCTCCCTGTAATATTATTGGTCCTGCATCCATATCCTGTGTCACAAAGTGAACAGTAGGCCCAGTCACCTTGACACCATATTCAAACGCATCCTTTATTCCTTGTGTCCCTTTAAATGAAGGCAGAAGCGCAGGGTGTATATTTAAGATCTTATTCTTGTATTGATTTATAAAATCAGCTGAGATAAGCCTCATGTACCCAGCAAGGACGATTAGATCTATCTTTTCCTTCTTAAGATTCTTTATAATCTCTGCTTCAAAATCCTCTTTTGATTTAAAATCTTTTCTTTCTACAATAAGAGTCTTTATCCCTGCCTTTTTAGCTCTCTCCAATGCAAGACATGACGAGACATCTGAGACCACAAGTTTCAAATCTGACTTTACGTCTCCTCTTTTGTGCGCGTCTATTATGGCCTGCAAATTTGTCCCGCTACCCGAACAAAACACCGCGATATTCATAGCCCCTCCAGAATAACTTTACACCCGCCTTAGGCGGGAGTGTAAAGCTAGGTAAGCGCGCCTTCTATCTTCTTAAGTATACTTTCCTTAGACGCCACGCCTACGATCCTTGTAAACTCTTTACCGTCCTTAAACAATATGATCGTGGGTATATTCATTACGCCAAACTTCGTGGCTATCTCCATTGCATCGTCTATGTTTAATTTTGCTACCTTGCACTTTCCATTATACTCATTACTTATCTCATTCACAATAGGCGCGATCATCTTGCATGGCATGCACCACGTAGCCCAGAAATCTACAAGCACTGGTTTGTCTGAATCTAAAACCTCTTTCTTAAAATTATCTTTTGTCAATTCCAGCATATTCCCTCCTATAGTTGTATGATGCACTTTGTTGGACACTTTTCAGCGCATAACTTCAGCACTGCCTCGTCATCCACCTTGCTATAATCTAATCTTGATAGATTACACTCTACTATAAATGCGCCCTTAGAGAGTTTCTCGCAGATTTTACAGCCTATACATCCGGCCTTGCAAGCATTCTTTACAAAAACTGCTTTGTCTTTAGAAAGACACTTGATATAGTATTTATCTATATTATTTTCTAATGAAATGATCTTCTTAGGACATGCCTCTATACACTTGCCGCATGATGTACATTTCCCGGGATCAACTACTGGCACGCCATCTGCGCCCATATGAATTGCATCAAATGGACACGAGCTTACACAATCTCCAAATCCAAGACAACCAAAATTACAAAGTTTCTGACCCCCTGCGATCAGATTGGCAGCAGTGCATGTCCTTACACCAGCATATAAATATTTATCCTTTGCTTTGTTTCCCCCTCCGCATCTTACACGCGCGACCTTTCTTATTAAAGGGCTTTTCTCCACGCCTAAGATCTCTGCTATCTTACTGTATGTCTCTTCCCCGCCCGGAGGACAACTCGTTAAGCTGGCATCTCCTTTTGTAATGGCCTCGGCAAGCCCGGCACAACCTGCCTTGCCACAGGCGCCGCAATTTGCGCCAGGCAAGGCGCCAAGTATCTTCTCTATGCGCGGGTCTAGCTCTACCTTAAATATCCTGGAGGCAAAGGCAAGTCCAAGCCCAAATACTATTCCCATTGTCGACATTACGATTATAGGTATCATTATATTAAAACAATATTTTTCTCGACTCTGCTCGAAGAATATTGTTCGAGCGAAGTCGAGAACATCAGAATCTAAATCCGCTAAAACCCATAAATGCCATAGACATTAAAGACGCTACGATAAACGCTATAGCCATGCCCTTCATAGGACGCGGCATGTCACAGAGTTCAAGCCTCTCGCGTATCCCTGACATAAAAAGTAATACTATTGTAAATCCTACGCCTGCGCAAAAACCCTGTGTCACACAAAATATAAGCGCCTTTACCACATTATCAGCGCTCTTAAGAAACATCTCGCTATTTAATATTGCCACTCCAAATACAGCGCAGTTCGTCGTGATCAGGGCCAGATATATCCCGAACACCCTGTATAATGCCGGGCTGAATTTTTGTATAAACATCTCTATCAACTGGACAAAACTCGCTATTACGAGGATAAAGGACAAGGTCCTGAGGTATTCTATGTGGAATGGCTTTAATAAAAAAATATATACCGCCCAGGTAATGATAGAAGATGCTGTCATTACAAACGTCACAGCCAGGCCCATATAAAATGCAGGCTCAGTCTTTTTTGAAACGCCTATAAAAGGACACAGACCCAGAAATTTTGAAAGGACAAAATTATTTATAAATATGACACTTATGCCGATCATGAAAAGCTGATTTAATTCCATCTTATTTCTCCGTCATGTAATTCACAATACCTATGAGAACCCCTATTACAAGCAAAGCACCCGGTGC
>Ga0075120_10001864_pt1 | contig 15952 bp, 15 predicted proteins | sample AntAceMetag02UKL_FD_69792 | JGI IMG/M metagenome (GOLD analysis project Ga0075120, IMG submission 69792) | Saline lake microbial communities from Ace Lake, Antarctica - Antarctic Ace Lake Metagenome 02UKL | ecosystem: Environmental > Aquatic > Non-marine Saline and Alkaline > Saline | place... | reverse complement strand
GACTCGAGGTCTAGGCTTCGTTAGTCGTCCTGCTTACTTTCCCCTTAAAACCAATCTGTTTTTCTTAGATTTCAAGCAAAGACAAATCTAATATGGTTCATGTAGAAGGCTATGGCACGGCAGGCGGATTACACGGGTGAACACGGATAATGTAATGATTTATCCGTGAGTCTTAAATCGTGAGACGTGAGTCGAGGAATGTAATCAGCCATAGGCTGACAAGATGTAAGAGATTAAGCAACTAACAAAACGAACAAAACGAACTGAAAAAGAGAAGAGATTATTATTTGTTTTGTCTTTCAGTCCAGCAGTCGAGCAGTCGTGTAGTCTTTCAGTCACCTCTTCACCTCTTCACCCCTTCACCTCTTCTCTCTATTAAAAATGGAAATATTTCTTTAGCTCTTCCCCGCTTCTTTTGATTTTTTTATCTAAATATATTAGGAAGAAGCTAAGGGGTAAGATACCTGCGAAGGCTATTAAAGACCAGCTTAGGGCTATTGTATCTTGTTTATAATTATCCAGGAACAATTCCAGGGATATTAGGCATATTCCGGCAATAATAACGTTTAACGCTGTTCTTAATAGTATTGTAAGATGAGTGATCTTGAAAATATATATTGTAAAATTGAATAATATATATGAGGTGATCATGGCAGGAAGGGCGAAGCCCATAAACCATGGTCTTCCCGGAATGAATCTATCTAAAAGTATAAGCATGATAAGAGTTGCCAGCGATTCCAGCCAGAGCAGGAGAAATGATCTTAATCTCAATTTTATGATCAATAGAAGCGATAGCCAGATATACAAAACAGATATCAAGGGAATTATTGACCAGCTTAAGCCGGGAGAATATACTAAGTCTATCACGATAATTATCAATAAAGCAACCGAAGAAATGATCAAGTACAATCTCCAATAAAATTCCCGGGTAAATGCAGCAGTCTTACGAATTTCTAATGCACTGCCATCTTTTTCGCAAAGGGGACATTTACCATCTTCATTCTCAAACCTGATTCCACAATTTGGACATGTTTTCATAATTAATACTCCCTGATAGTTACATCTATCCCATTACTGGCAAAATGCGAAAAGAAGTGACGCTCCAGTTCTCTATTTGGCACCACGCTGCCGAAAGTTACGGAAAGTTTATCAGCAAAAGTATAAGCAGCACAGGCTTTTTTTATCTTATAATTCGGCAAGACCAATACATCAAAAGAGCTGATATGCGGGAGTGCTGATGCTTCTACATCAATCTTACCCAGATTAGATAATATCCCTGAATAACAGCGTTCTCCCAGGCGACTGTAAAGTCCAGCCAGGTAAAGATTTTTGAAAAGACGGGGCACCAGGCGCACGATGGGGTTAAGTTCTCCACCCACATTTCTGGATATTTGACGTGACAGTTCCTTGGGATCTGTCTGCAGTTTAACACTTAAATCCACTTTCTCCAGGATCTCCTTAAAATCATAATCTCCCAGCTTCAGATCAATTTCCGGTGATACATAAAGCGAAAAATTACGCATTGTATTTGAGGGAAAGAATCTGCGCATATTTACGGGCACCTGCAGGCGAATAGTTGAGGACTTTCTATGTGATTTATATTTATCTGCCATAATTTTGAGGCTTTCTATATATACCGCTGTAAGATAGGTAGTGAGTGACACGTTGCTTTCATGCGCTAATTGCAGGGCATCAGAGAGTGGCATCTCGCCGGTGATAAAATTATACTCTTCTGCAAGTTTACCGGGAAGATAGAATGCAGCAGACATATTTTCAGGACTGGGCAGATTACCGGGAAAATATTTGCGATGGGCATCTTCTATTTCAGAAAGTTGAACTTCCTCTTCCGGAGATGGTATTTGATCAGGATTCTTTACCTGGTAACCTGATTGACGAAGATATTCGTAGATCAAGCCCAGAAAAAACCGCATACTGCCATTACCATCAGTTAATACATGCGAAAAATCAAGAGATATTATGTTATCTCGAATACTGAGAAGGATAAGTTCAGCAGTATTAAGATGAGTCTCAAAAATATCAGGGAATTTATGCCATAATTGAATTGGTGGTATTTGATCATAATACTGCAGATAGTACCAGAAAAAACCCTGCTTCAAATGAACATGGAAATAAGGACAACGCTTAAGCATAGCTTCCCAGGCTGCATATATGGCATTATAATTGATATTTTCTTTCATCTTCACGCTCAGGCGGAATTGGGCTGGAGATTTCCTGCTCGAGGTTGCTGGATAGATCTTTGCTGCATTATCAAGTTTCAACCAGTCCTGAAGATGATTGTCCATATTTGTTCCTCCAATGTCTTATTACAGGTTTACAATGAGGTGTTTTAATGTCAAAAGAAAAGATGAATTTTACCGTGAGTCGTGAGACGTGAGACGAGGAATGTAATGATTTATCCGTGAGGCGTGAGAAGTGAGGCGTGAGTCGATTTTTTTTAGTCTTTCAGTCCTGCAGTCTATCAGTCGTTTATTCTTTCAATCACCTTTTCGCATCTTCGCATCTTCGCATCTTCCCCCCTTCCCCCCTTCCCCCCTTCCCCTCTTCACCTCTTCACATCTTCTCATTATTCACATTTTATATTTTAATAAAAATATGTTGAATATTAATTGAATCAAATCGGATAAAACGAGTAGAAAATATTTTCTATTGAGCATTATAAGGGAGTATAGTTATAATTGGGAAAAAAGTACTTGACTTGAATAAATGACTCTAAGGAAATAGTGGCTAATAAATTTTAAAATGAAGGAGAAAGTTCCAAAATGGCAGAAGACAAAGTAATTAGCACTTTAAAAAAAAGTAAGGGAAGAACATTCCCTCCACCCGAGAAACTCCAGAAAAACGCCTACATATCTTCAGACGCACAATATAAAGAGATGTGGGAAAAATCAGTTAACCAACCAGATGAATTCTGGATGGAACAGGCTAAAACTCTGCATTGGTTCAAGCAACCAACAGTAGCTTTGAAGTATAACTGGGATACAGCCGGTAGAAAAATTGAGCACACCTGGTTTGAAGATGGAGAAATGAATGTCAGCTATAACTGTCTTGACAGACATTTAGGCACTCCAATTGCTAAGAAAACAGCAATTATCTGGCAGGGTGAAAATGAAGAAGACGTGGTAAAATACACCTATGAAGAATTACATGCAGAAGTTTGCAAATTTGCCAACGTGCTTAAATCAAAAGGTATCACAAAAGGCGACAGAGTAGCCATTTATATGCCAATGGTACCAGAGCTGGCTGTCACAATGCTTGCCTGTACCAGAATCGGTGCTATACATTCTATAATCTTTGGTGGCTTCAGTGCTGATGCTATCAAGGGCAGAGTTAATGACTCTGATTGCAAAATGCTGATCACAGCAAATATTTCCCGCAGAGCAGGAAAATATATCAGATTAAAAGACATCTCTGACCAAGCTCTGAAAGAAACTCCTACAATTGAAAGCGTTATCGTGATCAAAGTAAATGATGAACCATGTCACATGGAAGCAGGAAGAGATTTCTGGTATCATGATGAAATGGCAAAAGTAGATGTTGTTTGCGAAGCAGTACCCATGAAAGCTGAAGATATGCTTTTCATACTTTATACTTCCGGTTCTACAGGAAAGCCAAAGGGTGTTGTTCATACTACTGCCGGCTACCTGTTGCATACTGCTCTCACTCATAAATATGTATTTAATATTCATGATGATGATGTTTACTGGTGTACAGCAGATATTGGCTGGGTAACAGGACATAGTTATATTGTATATGGTCCTCTGGCAAATGGTTCAACTTCAGTAATGTTTGAAGGTGTTCCTACTTATCCGGATGCCGGACGTTTCTGGCAGATAGTTGATAAGTACAAAATTACTGTATTCTATACAGCACCTACAGCGATCAGAGCTCTGATGAGGCTTGGTGATGAATGGACTAAGAAATATAAACTTGATTCTCTAAGAATACTGGGTTCAGTTGGAGAACCTATCAATCCAGAAGCCTGGATGTGGTATTATGAAAAGATAGGACATGGCAATTGCCCTATCGTAGATACATGGTGGCAGACAGAGACTGGCGGATTTATGATCACTCCTCTCCCAGGTGCACACACACTTAAACCAGGAAGTGCCTCCAGAGCTTTCCTTGGAGTAGATCCTGTGATCTTAAGAGACGATGCAACTGAATGTGACGTGAATGAAGGTGGAAAGCTTTGCATCAGAAAACCATGGCCAGGAATGATGAGAACCATGTGGGGCGATCATGAAAGATTTATCGACACATATTTTGTCATGTTCAATGATATCTATTTTGCTGGAGATGGCTGCAAAATAGATGAAGATGGTGATTACTGGCTGCTGGGAAGAGTTGATGATGTGGTAAATGTTTCCGGACATAGAATTGGAACTGCAGAAGTGGAAAGTGCACTGGTAAGCCATCCAGCAGTTGCAGAAGCAGCAGTAACTCCTATCCCCCATGATATTAAGGGACAGGGACTCTATGCTTACGTAACTCTGGTAAACAATGTGGAACCAACTGACGAATTAAAGAAAGTACTTATCAAGCATGTACGCAGCGAGATAGGACCAATTGCTACCCCTGAAGCAATTCAGTGGGCTCCAGCATTACCAAAAACACGTTCTGGAAAGATCATGCGTCGTATCCTTCGTAAGATCGCTGAAAAGAGCACTGACAACCTGGGAGATATCACAACTCTTGCAGATCCAAGTGTAGTTGAAAGCCTGATCAAAGAACGTAAACTGCTCAAGTAATTTCTAAATATAATAAAGCCGGATCAGTGAAAACTTTTCCGGCTTTTCTTAGTATAAGAATAAGTATAAGGAGTCGAAATGACAGAAAAGAAAGTAATGAACAGGAATCTCGTAGTTCTTGGCGCTATCATAATCCAGCTATGTCTGGGTGCGATATATGCCTGGTCTGTGTTTACTAAGAAAATTACTTTAGCAATTTCAGCAGGTGGAGAATATGGTTTCACAGCAACTCAGGCAGCCTGGGTATTTTCTGCAGGTTTAGCAGCCTTCGCTTTAGTAATGGTTCTGGTTGGCCCGTGGGCAAAAAAGGAACCAAGAAAAGCGACAATGCTAGGTGGAATTGTCCTTGGTGCCGGATACATATTGGGAGGATTTTTTGGAAGTTCATTTATTGCTCAATTTATCTGTATCGGACTTATCGGTGGAGCAGGTATTGGTATAGCATATGTAGTGCCAATTGCGGTTGGGCTTAAATGGTTTCCAGACAAAAAAGGAATGATCGCAGGTTTAGGTGTTGCCGGTTTTGGATTTGGTGCAACATTATGGGTAAAACTTGCTGGCAGTTGGTTTGGAGGACTTCTTAATACAACAAGTTTATTTGGTCTGCCTGGTGTACAAAGTGTGTTTATTATATATGGTATAGTATTCCTAATTGTTGTTCTTATAGGAAGTATTGTAATGGTTGATCCTCCTAAAGGTTATAAACCTAAAGGTTGGAAACAGGATAGTTCTGCGAAAGGAGCTGCTGCTAAAAGTATTGATTATAGCAGTAAGCAGATGTTAAAAACACCACAGTATTATATGTTGCTTCTTATGTTTATTGGTTCAGCTCTTGCTGGACTAATGGTGATATATTGCATTCGTCTATTTGGTGTAGATGCCTTGCAGGCAAGTGGATTTGTTGATAACGCTAAATCAGCAGGAATTATTGCTGGTACTGCAATGGCTTCATATGCTATATTCAATGGCTTGGGAAGAATTATTTGGGGAACTGTGTCAGATAAAATTGGTAGAAAGCTTTCTCTCTTTTTAATGTTCCTTATTCAGGGATTAATGATGTTGTTTTTCATGAAAGTTGGTGGAACAAAAACAGGATTGATCATTGGTGCCAGCCTTATTGGATTCAATTTTGGTGGTAACTTTGCACTCTTTCCTGCCATTACATCAGATTTCTTTGGTTTGAAAAACCTGGGACCAAATTATGGTTGGGTTTTCCTGGCGTATGGTATTGCAGGTATTGCAGGACCACAAGTTGCAGGATATTTTAAAGATATCGCCGGTCAATCCGGAATTGGTGTAGGAGCCTGGAGTACTCCTTTTATTATTGCAGGAGTTGCATGTCTCATTTCTGCTATACTTGCAATTGTAGTAAAACCTCCTAAAACTGATTCAGTATAATTTATATATTTAGTGCTCCAGTAGTAAAAATATGCTACTGGAGTTTTTTTGTCTCCTATCCACCTTCTGAAGTACTTATAAAACATTTTGCCTATTATGAAATAATCCCTTGTTAAACGCATTATTGCTTGACATGATTAGTCCTGAATTATTCTCGAAAAAAAGTATTTATGGAGGAATCTATGCCAATCAAAAAGCTGGAGGATATTATTAGGCTTTTAAAATCTAAGCCTAAGAAGAGGATTGTGGTTGCTTCTGCTAATGATGAAACCACAATTCTGGCAGTAAAAGACACAATTGCTCTTAATTTTGCCGAGGTTACACTTGTGGGTGATGAAGCGATCATCAAAGATATCTGTAAACAAAATGATATTGACCCCGCCATATTTGAGATCATTCACGAAACTGATGATTTAATGGCTGCCAAAAAAGCGATTGCCCTGATCAAAGCCGGTAAAGGTGATGTTCTTATGAAAGGACTGATTTCCACAGATAAACTTACCAGGTGTATACTGGATAAAGAAGACGGGTTGATGATCCCTGGTGCTATCCTTTCTCATGTCTCAATTGCTGAAATTCCCACCCACCGCAAGCTTTTGATCTTCTCGGATGCAGCTTTTATCCCCAGACCCAATATAGATCAGAAAATTGCCATGACCAACTATGTGATTGAAACTGCCCGAAAAATCGGAATCAAAAGACCAAAAGTTGCCATAATTTCCTTTTCGGAAAAAGCTAATCCCAAGATCAAGGAAACTGTTGATGCCCTGATCATTTCCAAAATGGGTGAGCAGGGCTTGATCAAGAATGCAGATATTGACGGACCTCTGGCAATCGACCTGGCTATTGATCCTGAAAGCGTAAAGGTGAAAGGCGTTAAGAGCTGCGTGAAAGGTGATGCAGACTGCCTTATTTTCCCATTCCTGGAAGTTGGTAACGTATTCTTTAAATCTTTAACATATTTTGCCGGAGCAGTAATTGCTACATATATTGTGGGAACTCAAGCTCCAGTAGTTATTTCTTCCCGCGTTGACACAGAAAAAAGTAAGTTATACTCCATGGCATTTACCTGTCTGATGAGTTCTTAGGATAATACTATGAAAATTGCCTTAGCATCTGATCATGCCGGCTTTCCCCTTAAAGAAGTTATAAAAAAGTATCTTAAAGAGCATGAAGTAACTGATTTTGGCTGCTTTAATGAAGAAAGTATGGATTATCCTGACACTGGATTCCCTGCTGCGATGGCTGTTCGGGATGGTGAATGTGAACGTGGTATCCTCATTTGTGGAACCGGGATCGGGATGTCAATTGTCGCCAATAAAGTTAAGGGGATCAGAGCCAGCCTCTGTCACTGTGAAGAATTTGCTATCCTCACCAGAAAACATAATGACTCCAATATGCTAACTTTGCCTGGACGTTTTCTTGACGAGAATATTGCGATTAAAATTGTTGACGCCTGGCTGAATACAGAATTCGAAAATGGCAGGCATCAGAAGCGAATTGATAAGATCTCTGCCAGAGAAATTTAGCCCAAATTATTTTAGGAGGAATTTATGAAGTATATAAAAAAACAAGATCCTGAACTCTATAACGCAATGCAAAATGAAGTTAAAAGACAAGCTGGTAATCTGGAACTGATCGCCAGTGAGAATTTTGTATCGAATGCTGTATTGGAAGCTGCTGGTAGTGTTCTCACAAATAAATATGCAGAAGGATATCCCTATCGCTGGAGTAAGAAAACCGGCGCAATCAATTATAAGTTATATGGCAGATACTATGGCGGATGTGAATTTATCGATGATGTGGAAAGACTCGCGATAGAAAGGGCGAAAGAACTTTTTGGTTCAGAACATGCCAATGTTCAGCCTCACAGTGGCAGTCAGGCAAATATGGCAGCCTATTTTGCTCTGGTGAATCCCGGAGACACAGTTCTCTCTTTGGAATTATCTCATGGTGGACATCTCACCCATGGTCATCCACTCAGTTTCTCAGGCAAAATGTATAATATCATTCCTTATCAGGTTAATGAAAAGACCCAGGTGTTTGATTATGATAATATCCGTAAACTGGCTCAGGAGCACAAACCGAAATTGATCCTTACAGGTGCCAGTGCTTACCCACGATCAATTGATTTTGCTATATTTAGAGATATTGCTGATGAAGTGGGAGCAAAGCTCATGGTTGATATGGCTCACATCGCGGGATTGGTTGCTACTGGCATGCACCAGAATCCTGTACCTTATGCAGACGTAGTTACTTCTACAACACATAAGACATTACGCGGACCTCGCGGTGGACTTATTCTCTGTAAAGATGAATTTGCCAGGGATATTGATAGAGAGGTATTCCCCGGCATACAGGGTGGTCCTCTGATGCACATTATTGCAGCAAAAGCAGCAGCCTTTCAGGAAGCCTTACAGCCCGAATTTAAAGCATATCAACAGCAGGTGGTAAAGAATGCCAATGCCCTGGCGGAAGCTCTTATAGCTAACGGATTTGATCTGGTAAGCGGTGGAACTGATACTCATCTTATGCTGATTGATCTTGGCTCAGAAGAAGCAGGAGGTCCCAGCGGAAAGAAAATGGAAGGTGCCCTTGATCTGGCTGGTATTACTGCAAATAAAAACACTGTACCCTTTGATACCCGTAAACCTTTTGTTGCTTCCGGGATCAGGTTAGGTTCTCCTGCAGTTACAACACGTGGTATGCAAGAAAAAGAAATGGTGGTAATCGCTCAATTTATCAAAAAAGTCAGAGATAATTATAACAACGAAGAAATTCTTGCTCAAATTAAGGAAGAAGTAAGTATATTCTGCTCAGCATTTCCCTTATATCAAGATTTGATTGATTAATTATCGTTATATATCTTAAGCGTCCTCTTTGGGGACGCTTTCTTTTTCTTCTGTGGAAGTAACTCTCAAAAGATATTCCTTGATGACTTCCATTCCCTCAAAAAAATCTTCAAAATGTTCCTCGAATATCATTATTCGTCTGTGTTCATATCCATGCTCTGTTCTTTTTGATTCTGTGATCTTAAGATATTTCTGCTTGTCTCTGTTGATCTTTACATCAAAAAAATATGTCCTTCTACCTGCTGGAACCTCTACATTAAAAATCTCATTGTGTCTGTTCATTTTGTTTCCATCCTAATTTTTAAATCTAACATGGATATAAACAAAACTATTTTTTTATGTCAAGAAATATATTCATTATTAACATATAGCTTATTTAAATTACCCTATTCCACTCATTCTATCTATATATCATAATCTATATCTTTTATTAATTTACTTTATTTAGTCAAATCTACTCCTGATATTCTCCAAATTATTAATTTATTCTATTTACTTATATCTTTTTTACGATGTTTTTGCATGTTATTGTTGTCACCTAAATACGACAAATTTGCTTTTTAAATTTTTCCATTATACTATTAGTGTATTAAAAATGATACAGAATTAAAAAAAGAAACATAGTGGAGGTTTCATGGAACATCTTACAAAAGAGTCTTTTCAAGAAAAAGTTCACGATTACGTGAATAGCAAAGAGTGGAAATATCTTGGTAAATTACCTTGTATTATTGATTTTTATGCCGACTGGTGTGGTCCCTGTAAAATAGTTGGCCCTGTAATGGAAGAGCTGGCAGAAGAATATAAGGATAAGATCAATATCTACAAAGTCAATACTGAAGAACAGCAGGAACTTGCTGCAGCGTTTGGTATTCGCAGTATACCTTCCATCCTTTTCTGCCCTCAGGACTCTCAGCCCCAAATGTCAGTTGGAGCCCTTGGCAAGGAACAATTTAAAAGTGTAATTGAAGACATATTGATCAAGTGATTAATTGTTACTGTCAAATAGTTCTCATAATATTGTTTTTTGACTTGACATGATTTACTGTTCAAATATTTATGGAAAATACGATGCGAGGTGGAGCAGGCTGGTAGCTCGTCGGGCTCATAACCCGAAGGTCGGAGGTTCAAATCCTCCCCTCGCTACCAATTTGGCGGCATAGCTCAGATGGTTAGAGCATCGGAATCATAATCCGAGTGTCCGGGGTTCAAGTCCCTGTGCCGCTACCATTTTTTAATCATCGCGCGCCAATAGCTCAGCTGGATAGAGCACCGGATTTCTAATCCGGGGGTCAGGGGTTCGAGTCCCTTTTGGCGTGCCAATATAGTTTTATATGGTGGCTGTAGCTCAGTTGGTTAGAGTACAAGATTGTGGCTCTTGGAGTCGGGGGTTCAACTCCCCTCAGCCACCCCATAAATTTTAAGCTGATTTTTATGATCAGCTTTTATTATTTCCGGATCAGATACAATTTCTCTCTAGCCGGGGCAAAACCATTAGATCTCAAATACTGCTTCAACTTCTCTCCCCTGTCTTTAATACTTTCATATTTTGGGTTTTCTTGAACCAGATCAATATAATGATCTGTTGTCTTAAGATACTTCTCAAGTAAATTTGCGTCAAATTCATCTTCCATAGAATAGGAATACTCAGCATCCATCACGATCTTACATGACTCCTTCTTTATAAAACCGATCAGCTTACTATCTTCCCAGGTTATATCATGATAAACACCTTTGATCATATCAATAGATGCACAGTAATGATGAAGTTTTATATGAGACCTTTGAGCATTGGTTTGATCTTCATCACTCACCATTTCCTGGATCAAGATCAATCCTTCCGGTTGCAATATTCGCTTTAATTCGCTCATCACTTTTTCCGGGAATTCAAAATGGTGCAGAGAATTGGACATGCACACCAGGTCAAAGCTTTCATCTGAAAAACCCAGGGAATAGGCATCCCCTTTCACGAATTCTACTTCCTGATCATTATCTGCTGCCATTTTCAGCATCCTATCGTTGTTATCCACGCCGGTTATCTTTATTCCATCTCCGGCCAGGTACCGTATCATCTCTATGAATTCACCTCTACCGGTTGCCACATCCAGGGCAGTAGTCAATTTTAAACCTGTTAAATATTCTTTAATCTTATCCATATTCATTAAATATCATTTTCCGTTATCAGTAATTCAAACAGGCAATGATCATCTCCTTTAATAATTGATTTGAGTAGCTTTACCTTCACTTCTTTTCCTGTAATATACTCCCAGATATCCTGATAAAATCCCCCTCCACAATAGCAATATAAAGCATCAATCTCTGATCTATCATGATATTGCCTGATTCTGGGGCAATGACAATATAGCAAACGTCGCTTTTCTGGATCAGTTTCCTGAAAATATTCCTTCAGATAACCGCTCTTTGGGATCTTGGCAGCAAATATCCTATTCCCCTCTAATCGCCCAGCTAAACCCCAATGTCTTTTTTTTATCTCAGCAATTATATCTTTTTGTTCAAGTAACAGGCTTTCAATAAAGGTATCAAATTTTCTCTGCAGCATCTCATGTGCTGCCTCTAATTTTCCAATACCTGCATATTCCTTTCTGATCTCAGCTAATTCACTATGAGGATAGTGACATGCTGCTCCCAAGAGAATATCTATTGACTGTTCAGTGCCAAACTCTTCTTTTAATAATTCGATCAGATTCTTTGTGAATTCCAGTTCGCTCTGAGATTCATCAGCCAGAAGGTCTATCAATCTTCTGCTTTCGCATACTTCTTTCTGAGAATTTATTTTATCACGCCAGCTCTTCTCAAAATCATCCATCTCTTTAACTCCCGTGATCTAAAAAACCTTGCTTAAGAGTATCCCTGAATGGTGCGGTAATTTTATCCTGTTCTCACTAATATGATTATATTTCCCATCCAGAAAATCCTGACCAAGTTTTTGCATCCATTCTCTATTTACTTTGATCTTACCGATCTGTAAATAATATTCTCCCGTTTCCTTGATAACTTCGATTTCTGATAATTCCACTTTTATTTCTTCATTCTCACCATCAAGTGCAAACAGCATCACAACCCTGGGATCAATTCCCACAATAAGCTCATGATTGATAAATTTACCATAATCATTAAGATATTTATCAAATATTTCATTTATCTTATGCTTAAACAAGCTATCTATCATATTTATCAATATTCCCGGTATCTTCATATATTCTCCTATATTTAGACTATTTTCAAAATCATTTTAAATTCATTAACGATAATACTTTTATTGTCATTACTTAGACGAGTTAAATTTCGTAAGTTTTTCCCAATCTATTACCCCTGATTTGTAACAGAATTCTCTAACAAATTCCATTGTAAATAAGTTTAATATCCCAGAATACTGCTCAATAAACTCAGAATTTTTCTCCTTAGCTTTATAACCCACTGGTTCAATAATTTTAAGATAAAAATCTTCTTCCCCACTGATAAATTCCCAAAACTTCTGGCCACAGTACTTGTAATAATCACCATGATCATATTTGCCTGTTCTACCATAGCAACATCCATTTACAGCAATAACATGAAGGTTCGATCCAGAAGTTCTCAGTGTTTTAGTAGCTAATCTGAAGTCTTCCTTCATTTTAGCTATCTGACCACTATTGCCCCAATTGGGGCCTGATTTAATTGAGACTATATAACGAATACAGTCCCTTTCAAATTCTAAATCTATACCTTTAACCGCTGACTTAAAACCATTATAAACATTACTATTCACATAAATTGCCAGTTTCTCCAAAAATTCACCAAATAAAGTCTCCTCTTGAGATGATAAATGTGCATCTAATATTGCTTCAATGATATCCGATGCTGTTTGCATATATTTTGCTTTAAACAAATACGGATTTTTACGTTTTAGTACATTAAGGAGTTTTAATTTCTTAAATCCTTCCAATCGTCTTTGATGAAAGTAACTTACATTTTCTTCTACAAAACTATTCAAATCGGTAATATTAATCATAATCTTAATAAAATCTGTTCAGAGACAGATTCATGGAGCTCCTTATATTTTGTTTTATCCGCATTCATTGATTCATCAGAAATATTAAAAACTCTTTCTAATGCTATTTTATAATATTCTGGATTACGTTCAATTCCTATGCTGTTTCTATTTAAATTTCTTGCCACAGAATTTGTTGTTCCTGATCCTAAAAATGGATCAAAAATCCAATCATTAGGATCAGTAAATAATTTGATAAACCATTCGGGCAGAGATTCTGGAAATGCTGCACTATGCTTTCTATTATAACATTCTGTTGCCATATAGAGAACATTATCAGGATAAACTAATTTACGATTAATCCAGTTTGATATATTTTTTCCAAATCCACTTCCAACCTTAGAATTATCACGAATTTTATCAGTTTCACTAATCTTTTTTAGTCGACTCTGTGCCCAGTCTCCAACTGGTACCATTACAGCTTCCTGGTTCATTTTGAATTTTTTCTCTTTATTAAATTGCAGTAACCTTTCCCATCCATCCCGAAATCTATTAGGCCATTTACCTGGATAAGAATTTTTTTTATGCCAGATAAACTCTTCTGTCCACAGCCACCCTTGTTTTCGCATGGCTAATATTAATTCCATTACATAAGTATGACGTTCACCATTCAATACTTTTTCTTTGATATTCAGTACAAAAGAACCTTCTGGTTTTAATACCCGTAATAACTCTTCACTAATTGGTAAAAACCATTCTACATAATTATCAGGATGAATTCCTCCATATGTTTTCTTTCTTTGATCTGCATAAGGTGGAGATGTAATGATTAAATCAATGAATCCATCTGGAATATATTGCATCAACTTACTGCTGTCTCCATTAATAATACAACTTTTTGCCTTCATTACTTACTCCATCATCATATTTTTTTAACCCATTTATTCACGCTTTTATTCCTTTTTCTGTCAAGCAAATCTTACACATTAATTACTTATTTTGTTTTTGATTAACCAGATACACTCAGCAATTGCTGCCAGTTCGAGGTGTAATTGGGAGAGAGCAATTCTCTTTTCATCTGCCAGCCTTTATTTATCCCTGCGGCGGCATAGGCAAGCGTCCCTTGTCCCCACACGGCATTTAATCCATCCACACAGTCCATCACAACCTTACGGTGATCATCAATATACACAGGCTCAAAAAAATCCAGCGGTGCCATCTTCTCGGCAATAATATCGCTAATCATCACCCCCACCTTTTTGTATTTATAGCCGGAGCGGTAAATAGAACGCAATAGAATATCGGCAGCCTGAATGAAATCCGGCGTATAGGCAGATGGTGTAATCAGCTTGCTGGAAGCATAATTGGCATATTGCGGCTCATCCCGAAAACGGTTAGTGGTGAGATATACCATGATATTACTGGCAAGCGAGCGCTGATGACGCAATTTCAGCGTGGCTACATGACAATAATCTGCGGTTGCTTCCAGTAATTCACTTAATTTCTCCACCGGATGACCAAATGACCGTGAAGAGATGATCTGCTTCTTAGGCATAATATCCAGCTCCATATCTATGCAGGAAATACCATTTAATTCCTTCACTGTTCTTAGGCCCACAATGGTCATCTGCTGCTGGATCCATTTTTGATTCACCTTGCTCAAATCCCAGGCATTCATGATCCCATGCTCATTAAGCCTGGCAGCATAACGGTAGCCCACGCCCCAGATGTCACCTACTTCCACCCACTTCAGAATATCTTCAAAACGCGGATGATCTGTAATATCAAACACTCCCCCATAACCCGGAAATTTCTTTGCCACCCGATTTGCTATCTTGGCAAGCGTCTTTGTGGGGGCGATACCTACTGATACGGGCATCCCCAGCCATTGAGCTATCTGCTTACGCATCGATCTCCCATATTCCAGCCAGTTATCTACCTTCAAATCCTCCAAACTCAAAAACGCCTCATCTATCGAATATACCTCCAGTTCCGGTGTGTAATCGGATAATATCTTCATCACCCGTGCTGACATATCGCCATAAAGAGCATAATTAGATGAAAACAAATGCACATCATAGCGGTTCATCAGATGCTTGATCTTAAAAGCCGGCGCTCCCCGCTTCACGCCCAATGCCTTCAATTCCGGTGATAGTGCCACAATACAGCCATCATTATTGGAAAGCACCCCTACAGGCTTACCCCAGAGATTAGGCTGAAATGCCCGTTCACAGGACACATAAAACTGATTGCAATCCACCAGAGCAAAGCTCTTTCTGCTCATTATTTCATCCCCTTTTGATTAACTTCATAGTTAATATAAGTTTTACCTAATTAACTGTCAAGCTAATTATCTTAGCACGCATCCCCCCCGAAATTAAAATATTAGCTGACTGCTAAAGTGCCCTGAAAGGGCATTATAACGGCGAAGCCTAATAGCCATGGGTTTTAACCCATGGATTCAAAATCACATGAAGTCCCCACCCCATCCCGTTTTCGACGTTGCCGAAAACGGGATGGGGTGGGGATATTTTGTGTTTATTTTTCCCATGGGTTTCACCCATGGCTATTATAGTAGAACCCTTTCAGGGTAAAGAATAATTTCAAGAGGTATTAATATGTTAATCTATAATTATTAGCATTTTATGAGACATTATCATTTCCAAAACAGGGGAATGCCAGAATTATCTTAGCACTTTTCACAATCTTCCTCCTCTCTGCAAAGGACATCATGTTTCAGGTAAGGATAATAATACACTTGAGAAATTGCATAAATACTTTATATTAAGTAGAAACGTTACAGCAATATATGAAAATAATAATGATATTTTATAACTGATATTTCCGACTTGTCTAAGTGCTTGAAAAATATATAAGATATGTAAAAGAAAGCATTGACAAAAAGACCTCGTATTTTATTGTTACATTGTGAGTTACATCACTAA
>Ga0075120_10001862_pt1 | contig 15969 bp, 10 predicted proteins | sample AntAceMetag02UKL_FD_69792 | JGI IMG/M metagenome (GOLD analysis project Ga0075120, IMG submission 69792) | Saline lake microbial communities from Ace Lake, Antarctica - Antarctic Ace Lake Metagenome 02UKL | ecosystem: Environmental > Aquatic > Non-marine Saline and Alkaline > Saline | place... | reverse complement strand
ACATGCCACGGTATCTTGATGAATTCGAATTCCGTTTCAACAGACGCTGGAACCTATTCAATATTTTCGATAAACTCTTGACACGTTGTGTTCAAAGATCGACTATTACTTTAGCTGAGCAAATGACATAACCGGATTCTTTTAATATCGCATCAACATGAATATCAGTTCTTTGTCCAACTCCTTTTGAACTTCCTCTTTCAACTTCAACCTCACGGTTTATAACTACTGCTTTATCTATAAGATCCTCTTTCAAATGTTGTGCAACAAAATCTGAAAAAGTTGGTTCCTCAACTGGTCGATAGTATTCTTTTTCTCCTTGTTTATTTGGTACCTTATCCCATAGAAATCTTGCCATTGGAATATGTCCATTCAGCTTGTCTTGCAAAGAACATAGCGATATTTTAATTAGGTCTAATAAATCATTACCATTTTCAATAATATGTCGTGAACTATCTAAAAACAGATTCTTAAGGCTATCTGGATCATTTGGCATCCAATTTTTTCTGAGATATTCATCTCGAAGAAGAGTATAGTTTCTCCGTAACCATTCATATCTAGGGAATTTCTCTTCAATTCTCCTGTGTTCTTTTAGTGCCTCTAAAGTTGATAACGACCTCAGTTGTTGAAGTAAATTACCACGAAGCGACGCGATGTCATCTCTTGCAGAAGGTTGACCAGCAGAGAATTTAGGATCTTCATCATGAGGAAATTGTTCTTCGAGCCATATGAACAGATTTGCGAGATTCTCCTCATTCAGTGGTGGAGATATTTCTTTCGAGAATATTAGATCCGTAGCCAAGTGAAGAAAGAGTTTTTCCCCAAAACCTCTATCTTTATTTATTGCTTTCCATATAGAATCCCAACCACGATCTGAACAATTAAACAATAAAGTCTTTGCAGCGATAATAGCTTTCTCTATATCATCTTTTCTAATGGGATCAACCAAAGAAGAAGTAGCATATCTTATTGCCATCTCAAAATCGTTTTCAATTAATAGTTCCAGTAGCCAATAAGAACATAAACCATCGAGGTTCTTATCTTGAAGTACTGTAAGAAGTGTAGCATTAATTACATTATCATTCAACTTCACAAGCATCTTTGTGACGTTCAAGCTGCTACTATCTCTACAATCATTCCTTAGCCATAATGTTACAATCTTTAGTGCGCTTTGCGAAGCGAAATGAAACGCGTTCTTAACAATTTGTTGGTCAATTAAATTGTCAGAGTTAGTAAATGGAAATGAGCATACCACAGGCGTCCATTTTTTCCACAATTCTTTTGAGATAACATATTTACATTTAAATAGTAATCGGATCGCACGATAAGCTGCTAAATCATTCCGATTGAATTTGTTAGTTCCGACCCAATTTTCAACATTATTATTAGCTTTCTCAAGATATTTTTTTGCAGCATTTAAGATTCTTTTCCTTAATTTTGAATCAGCATTTATCCAAACTGGAAGAGAAGTCAAATCTGGATTGGTGAAATCACCATAATAATTTGAATCGGGTATCAGTGTCATTAGCTTATTGATATGCCACCAAATACCAATCTCGCCGTCTTCCAATTGCTTTAATTCACTTATGACTAGTGCCTGTGGATCCAATTTCTTCTTTGTATATTTTGGCGTAATACTATTGTGTTTGCGCCATTCTATAGCCTCTTTTGAATTTATCTCTTTAACTCCAATGTGGTTTTTGAATTGTTCTTTTAGTTCCTTAAATTCTTCAATAGCTTCCAAAATCTTACTTATCTGCTTACCACTCATCTTTTTGTTGATGAAAACATGAAATAATAATTTTGACCATGTTTCGCGAATTGAAATTTCTTTTACGCATTTTATTTGCTCAATAATCCATTCGGCATCCTCAGGATCACATAGAGGGCTCCTCTCTAATGAGAACCACCTATAATTATATTTATTCTTTTGATCTGTACTAAAATAAGCAATCATATCCTTTAGAATTGTTCTTCGGTCTTCATCATTCTCGAAATAAGGAATCGGATATTTGTCAATACTATCAGTTGGGATTGGATCTTTATGAGTGTCGATTCTATGAATGATTGATTTAATTAAAGCTTTTCTAATAATAATTTTCCTAGCATTCTTTATTATCATTTTATAAGCATCAGAAATAAGCGTTTCAATTGTGGAAGTAACCCAATAAACATCAACAACATCATCTATCCACTCTAAAAGTATTGGAAAATCATCAATTTTTACTTTCTGCAAGAAATCGAATCTAAAGAAAATATCAAAACCACCACCGATTACTGAATTAGAAGGATATTCATTCTCAATATTTACTTCTGATTGTTTCTTCAAAGTAACACATGTTAGAACTTCTTCGATGTTGACATGATCATCCCATAATGACATCAATAGATAACCCTTGAGTTCCTCTTCCTCAGTATCCGCAAGTAAAGGTTTGAGTTTACCTCGAGTTTTAGTATCTCCAATTCTCGAAAGAACGGTAGCACTTCTTTCTCTTAAATACTTATGCTGATCTTTATCAAATACAATAGTAGCAAGAAGTTCTTGAATATCTACTACCTTACAAGCATCAGCGATAAAAATAGCTTGCAGTCTAACTTCAATTCCTTGTGTTATGTCCTCTAAATATTTTGCTAATAAATTACCAATGCCTTCGCAATTAAGTTTTTTATAATGGTGTCTTAACGAGTAATCAGGATCTGTAAGATTGCCATTCGCAAATTCTTCAAGCAATTTCTTCAAAAGTTGATATCTGTTTCTTTTGATAGTTCCAACATCGCTTCTAAGTATAATTTTAGGTTCTAATTCTAATAAAATGTTAAAAAAATCACGATCCATTGATGCTAACCAAGAAGCTACTTCTGCTAATTGTGGAACAATTTTTATTTGATCATCTACGCGATTAGTTAATAGTTTTAAGCGTTGCTCAAGACTTAGGTTGCTAAGATTTAAAAATCGTGCTGTTAGAAATTCCCAGTGTGTTCTCTGATTAAATCGAAAGCAGTTTGTACCTGAGGGAGTAAAGAGCTTTGAATATTTGATTGTGTCATTTATATTGTTCGAGTCAACTATTTGTATTGAACTATTACTGAAATTTAATTCGGCTATCATCAGACGTGCATAAATATCTGATGAGGCATTAATGCTTGAAACTCTATCGAATGAGATATTTTGCCTATTGCTAAGTAATGTCATCGAAGCAATGAAACTCGCAATATCACGTCTCACTTCAGGTTCATATTTTCCTATATCACCCGACGCTTTTCTAGAGATATTTGTTTCCTCACATTTAAGTAGTAAACCTTCGTTATGTATCTCAACTTTGTTGTCTGGTAATTTACCCCCATGCTCTCGGTATAGATTTATCAGCATTTTAAACGTATCAGGATGACTAGCTAAAGAAAAAGCATCGCAACGTTCTAACTCCTCCAAGAATTCGTTTTTGTTAATTTTCTCTGAAAGCAATGCAATCTTAATATCTTCTAATCTTAATGGCATCATTGAATAAACAGCTAATTTGTGTTTATCCGTTTTCTTTTCTCCCCCCTTATTATCTTCCAATGAAATATCACTTGATGATGAGATGTCTGTATCATGAAACTCATCCAATTTCTCAGTATTATCCTTTATCTCATTAATTTCTCCTAATTTGGGTTCTAACGACTTATTCATATATGGTATTGCCCAAAGAGATTCGAAATTGTTCTCAAAATAATCAGGCCAATCAGCACCTCTACATGTAATACGCAATTTTAGTCTTTGTATTTCTAATGAAATAGACATAAATTCTTCTAATAATATATCTGCAATATGATTTACTCTTAACCTTCCCTCATCGAAACTATCAATAAATAGTTCCAAGTACGAATCACTATTCTCCCATTTTTTAAACTCTATGTTATTAAAAATCTTATCAACAAGATTAGATTCAGTGATTGTATTAAGATTGAAATGTAGGACGATACTGTTGTTCTGTATTGCAGCTTTTTTTCGATTTCTTATCTCTCTTTCCATCCAAATCGATTTCCCAATACCAGGCTCTCCCAATAATATTAAACAAGGGATTTTGTCTATTGATTCAAATGAAATTACGGAGAGATTACGTATATGTGAGTAGGGTTCTTTAGGATTTGGGAGAAACCCATCTTCTAAATGTAAATGCACATTGTCGTCTCTAGGTGCCCAGAAACGTTTCCACGCGTATTCTTTTGAGTCTTCCATTATCTATTCTCGAAAACTTAAAAATTTGTAGAAAAATTATAATATTGATTGGGACTACTTATAACTACTTCACTTCCAGTATTGAAATCTTATTACAGTTTATAACTTCGTTAAGATACATGGCCTATGCAAGAGAAAATATCTTTATTCGTTTTAGTTCTCATTCATCTTGAGGGATTGATTTTCTCACAAAATGCTTGCTTCTCCTCGCTTCTTAATCATACTAAAGGTTGTCATGGTCGGTTATGGTAAAATTGCTTGAGCAATCATTTGCTGTAAAATTTATATTGACAGACTCTAAATATTCATTCGCAAAACCGACCAATTAATTTCCTCTTAGCTGTTAATCACAACATATTTTGATAAGATCGATTTAGAAATCTTGAATTTGAGAGGAGGTTCTATTTGGAAAATATGCTCCCTTATTATTTTGACATACAGCCAACTCTGTGATTACTTTGTCAGTTTTAAATACCGTTGCCTGTCAAACTTTCGTTATTCATTAGAATGGCATCGGTTCAGATAAACCAACTCAATCTTTTATTCCGGAGGAAAGAATGGCTTTAGCGATCAACGAGAACTGCATCAATTGCGGTGCCTGTGAGCCAGAATGTCCAGTAGACGCGATTACCGAGGGCGATGAACTCTTTGAGATCGACCCGGATGCCTGTGTGGAATGCGAAGGTCACTTTGACGAACCACAGTGCATTGAGGTTTGCCCGGTACAGGAAGATGATAATCCCTGTATCGTACCTTATAAAGGTTAGGCAAGTTTCTACGAATTTTTTCTTACTTCTCATGCGCCCGGATTTCCCGGGCGCATGTTTATCATTTTAATTTCCCCGGACATTGTTGATGTTAGTAGCTATCCTCATGCTGATTGGCGGCTTGCTCCTTCTTATTATTGGAGGAGAGGGATCGGTGCGAGGAGGATCTTCTTTGGCTCAAAGATTCCGTGTACCGCCATTCATTATCGGAGCAACGATTATCGCCTTCGGTACCTCGATGCCCGAGCTTGTCGTCACCTTAACTGCGGCTCTGAAAAATTCTCCCGGTCTTGCCCTGGGAAACATTGTCGGCAGCAACATTGCAAATCTCGGTTTGATCCTTGGGATAGCAGCACTTTTAATGCCGGTTTCCATAGCAAAAAGCGACATTAAAAAAGAGACTTTATCCATACTTGGTGTAATGATTCTAATGGTTCTTTTCAGTTTTGATGGTAAGATATACCAAATTGAAGGAATCATTCTTCTAATTGCAATGGGTGGTTTTATAGTTCTGACTTTGTTCAGAATTCGAACGGGACCGGCTGAAGCAGAAACTCCGGTTATTCCTCCTCATGGCACTGCTGTAACTGTAATGATGATAATCGGTGGAATCGCTGCCCTGATATTGGGAGGGCAATTGTTGGTTGATGGCGCTGTAACAATATCACGGATGTTCGGAGTGTCGGAGTATGTCATTGGGGCTCTGGCTGTAGCAATAGGGACAAGCCTTCCTGAAGTGGCTGCTTCCGTAAGCGCGGCACTTCATGGCAAGGGTGAGCTGGCGATAGGAAATGTATTCGGAAGTAATGCCTTCAATGTTCTATTTGTCCTCGGTACGGGCGCGACCATAAAGCCGATTACAGTAATGGAAAATATTGTTCCGGACCTCGTATTCTTCGTCGTTCTGACAATTTTTCCACTGGCAATACTCCTTATTAAACAATCCCTATCTCGCTGGCAGGGAGTATTATTACTTATAATTTATATTGCTTATGTTATAAAGGTAATTGCCTGAAACTCGTTTTATCACTCATACGGAACTGTTGTGAAACCTGGATCAAAAAATATTTATACCACCCTGATTGTTACTCTTTTATCGCTTGGTATCCTCCTGATCATTTTCCCCGGATGTGAAGAAGACTTGCCATCGGAACCCGATCCGGATAGAGGTGTGGCTTTGATGAATATTGCATTTTTGTACAGGACACAGTTTGAATTAAGCAAATTGAATCAAATCCGGATCAGCCTTTTAACTTCTGCAAATACCCTGTCTGATTTTGATTTGAATTCGGGGGATGCTGAAAGTCAACTCCAATCGATATATGAAACGACTACAGATTATCTTGAATATGCAGGATTAATGGATGAAACCGGAAAAGTACTCGCTGCTTACCCGGCAAAGTATGACAGCTTATTGACTGAAATGGAAAATAATTATATCCCCTGGGTGAAATTTGCAATGGATAGTCTTCGCCCGAGTATCGGGGAAGTTGAACAGAACGAAGCAGGTATGGGGAATTTCGATTATATCTTTCCCGTTATCAAGGATTCATCGTTAAAGGGAATGGTATGGGCGTCGGTGTCATTTGATACCCTTACTCGAAGAATTCTTGTCTATACAGCGCCGAATTCCACTGAAGATATTTTGATATTTCTTCTTGAAGAAGATGGAAGAATTATATATGACCATAATGAAAACACGTTTGGAGTAGTATATAATGACATCGCTGTATTCGACTCCAACAACGTGGCGCTGGCAAACAAAATGCTCGAAGCTGAATCGGGACATTCCAAGTATTTTGCCAGTCATTCCCCCGGCGCCGAAATAGATGGTGAAGAGAGGCTTATCGGCTGGACACGAATTTACCTGGAGCAAACCTATTGGATAATCGCCGTTACTGAGCCGGTACTCGTTGAATAATTATGGAATAACAACCGCCACCGTCATTGCGAGGTAGCGAAGCGACGAAGCAATCTGTTGAATTACAACAATCTAACGTGAGCAAGATTCTTCACTTTCGTTCAGAATGACTACTGTTCTGCAGTTTTCCACACGAAAGTTTATCGAAAGACAAATATTTGAGTTTATCATGTCTTATAAAAATTTTAAAGCCCAAAGTTTTATCCCCTTATTATTCCCGCTCCTGCTCTTAATATTCTGTTGCTGTGAAAAGGTTGAAAAGAAACAGCAAGAAGAAACATCAGGACAAACGATTGAGAGTAGGAATCAGGAAAATATTTACGAATATTTGATCCCTTATGGTAATCCTGTATGGGAAGAAGGCGCTCTGTTTTCCAGGGAGACAATGGTTGAGACCGTTCGCATTAGAACTGAGGGGCTCAACAGGGCATTTCATCAAACCGAAAAAGAACGCCCGGGACTTCACGGAAAGTTAACAGCTCATTTTTTCGTAAATCCTGATGGGGCAGTAAGCGATGTGGAAATAATTGAATCAGATTGGAACGATATGTTTGGTGAGGTTTTCGAGGATACGCTGATTTCACATCTTCAAAAATGGACGTTCCCACCCGGCGCATCAAAACCCATCGGTGTTACTCAGCCATGGACCTTTGGGTCTTCCTGATCCTGATCAACCGAAAATTGTTTGGATCGAACAAAAATTGCATGTTCATTATCCATGTTGTTTTACGATAGAAATAATCGGAACAATCAGATTACTTGCCTTCATATTTTCGAAGAATACTCAAAGCTTGTGCATGTAGGTCAGTATTAACAGCTGCCAATATTCCAAGATTTTCAGACAATCTCTCTCCTTTTGTGAAATCAAGGGGTCGCCCTGTGAGATCAGTGATTGATCCCCCTGTTTCTTCGAGAAGCAAAACACCTGGAGCGTGGTCCCAACAGAAGTTACAGCCAAAACTTTTGCTGTGGCGACGGGGGTAAAGGTGAGCTTTTCCCATGGCGAGGGCTGCGTATTTCGCCTGGCTATCCAGAGGAAGATGTATGGTTTTCATCCCTCCCTTTGAAAGTCTGCTCGGTCCTTTCTTTCGATCATGCGCTCTCGAAACAACTACCTTAATCCCGTCAACTATATTAACAGGCTCAGGAATTATTCTTTTCTCCGGTTCACCAAGTTTCAGAGGCTGTAAAAAAGCTCCCCGATTACGTTCTGCACGAAAAAGATAACCTGCAACACCAGGCAATAACTCTTCACGACCCGGCACCGAAAGCCATGAACAATTAAGCTCACCATTTACAGTTCTTGCTATTCCAACGGCATACATGAGGTTCTTTACGAATCCCTTAGTCCCATCAAGTGGGTCAACAAACCATCGTCCATCTGAATTTTTATCACCCCGGTAAGCAATCCTGTCCCTGATTTCTCCCAGGGAGAACGATGCATCCAGCACCTCTTCCACTATCTCACGTACTCGCGATGCTTTGTCAGCATCATCCAGGGATTTGGGCTCCTCCTCAGCCAGTATCCCTTCGTCGGGAACTGTATTAGCCAGTTCTCCAAGCAGGATTGCCTGGCTCGCAAGGTCGGCGACTGTAACCGGTGTCCTGTCTTCTTTTGACCATTTATCTCCTTTGATATCCTGCTCGAGAACCAATCGCGTTGCTCGTGATGCAATTCTTACAGCTTCAGTGATTGAAGGAAGTAATTCTGATTTTATATCTGGATTTTTACTGTCTTTTTTAGATAAAGTCATTATGTATCATCCTTGATTTGAAATTAAGAATAGAGAATACTCAATATCATTATACCGGGCAAGTCAATATTAGATTCATCTCCCTGAATTCTTTTCTCAATTCGCAAGACTTTTGAGATATTCAACCTGAAGACTGGCAAACAGTACAAATCATTCATATCTTCTCAAATTCTAAAACATAACATTAAATAACCGGGAGGATGTGTCTTGGCTGGAAAAGTTTCGGTTGTAAAACAAATATCGGGTTTGAGTTCAAATTTCTGGTTTGCAAATTGGCTGGAAGCTAACGAGCGTCTCGCTTTTTTCGGAATTCGTGCGATTCTGCCACTCTACATGGTTGCTGCAGTAGCAGATAACGGGTTGGGACTGACATATTCTCAAAAAGGCGCGATCTATTCAATCTGGGCTCTCGTTCAATGCTTGATTCCGATGATTTCAGGCGGGTTTACTGATCAATATGGATACAAAAAAAGCCTGTTTGTTGCATATACGATAAACATCGCAGGATATCTTGCCTTTGCCTTTGCTTCCGGGTATTGGGGTGCGCTTGGCGCCGCATGCCTGATCGGTTTGGGAACCGCGATATTCAAACCGCCGATAGCTGGAACCATTGCAAAATCTTGCGATGAAGACAACAGCTCCATCGCCTGGGGAATTTTTTATTGGATGGTAAATGTCGGTGGATTCCTTGCTCCGATGTTAGCCGCTATTATTCGTGGAGAGATTAACTGGCAGCTTGTTTTCTTCTGTGCTGCCGGAGTTACAGCATTCAATTTCATTCCAACACTCATTTTTTATAAAGAGCCTGAAAAAGTCGGCGAGATCAAGGCAAAGAGCGTCGTTGAAACTATCGTCGATACCCTGGCGACGTTGAAAGACAGAAATTTTCTCATCTTCCTGGGAATATTCAGCGGTTTCTGGTTCATGTTCATGCAGTTGTGGGATCTTTTGCCGAACTTTATCGACGAATGGGTATTTTCACGAGACATAGCGCCGACTTTCGATATGATCTTTTCCTGGTTGGGTAACGTTACATTAGCCAATGGGAATGTCAAACCTGAGATGATAATCAATATTGATTCCTTTGCGATCATCCTTCTCATGTTACCTATGGCATGGTTAACCGGGAAATTCCATCCCATGATAGCTCTAATCGGTGGAATGGTGATTTCAGTTATAGCATTCGTCGCTGCCGGTGCGACCAATGTTGGACTTATTGTTGCGCTTGCGATATTTATTTTCGCCATTGGTGAAATGTGGTGCAGCCCAAAATTTTCAGAATACATTGGACTTACTGCTCCACCGGACAAAAAAGCAGTTTATATGGGTTACTCTAACATACCATTTGCGATAGGTTGGGGAGTAGGCAATGCTGTGTCCGGTGTTTTATATGAAAAGCTCGGCAGCAAAATCAATTTCGCCCGACAATATCTCGTGGAACAATTAGGAATGTCCGAAGCATCGGTTGCAGACATCCCAAGGGAAAAGGTGATGGATACAATGGCATCCATGATGAACGGAACTGTTGATGAAGCCACAGTAGTACTTTGGAATATGCATGACCCCTGGATTGTTTGGGTGATATTAGGCGTTATCGGATTGGTCTCGACTGTTGCGATGGTTGGCTACTATTATAAAACAAAAAATCAATCGCTGACATCTAATGGACCTGAAACAGTATAAGTTTCAGTGTGAAATCAGATGAAGGTTTTTCTTTCCCGGAGTATTATAGATGTTATGCTACAAATACTCCGGGATTATTTTTGATAATTGTGGAGTTGAGTCACTCGTTATGGCATAGCTCGGAAGTAAGTTCGCATGTTGTAAGGGCAGGATTTATCCGCCCGCGTTTGCATCAATAGTAGTGGGCGGATAAATCCTGCCCCTACATTTCCATGTTTCAAAGGATACTTCTTATTCCCATGGGAATTTATTTGTTAGCACTGCTATAACATCGTATTAAATAAACCCATGAAAATTCTTGCAATTGATACTTCGGGGCAATCTACCCGCTGGGTTGGAGTTGAAAACGGTGAAATAGTTGATCCGGTTGAAAAAATCGAATCACGGCGTCATGACGCTGTCATGTCAATAGGAATAAAAGACTGGCTCAAACAGCACCAGTGGCAGGACATGGGCGCAGTGGCAGTCGTGAATGGTCCCGGTGGTTATACAGGGTTGCGAGTGGGTGTAGCATTTGCCTCCGCTCTCGCCTCCGGGCTTGGTCTGCCGATTATTCCAATTTCAACTTATGAGGCTGTAGCTGCCCGTGCTCCCGGAAAGACGGTCTGGGTATTGCTCCCTCTCCGCAGAGGAATCTGTCGCTGCCGGTTGATGAAAGGTGAAAGCTTTCCTGAACCGTTAGCTGAACCGGAAGAATTTGTCGTTGGCAAATCAGAACCTCCCGATGTTTCTCCCTTGCTGCCTTTGGGTGATGGTTATGATCTTTATAAACAGGAAATTGACAGTTTGTTAGTCAATAAAGAAATCGAATCATTTCCGGACATACTGCCTTCAAATGAAGCTCTTGGCAGGGTAGTATGGGAAGCCTGGCAGAGGGGTAGGACAATGGAACCGGTTGACATTGATGTCGATTATGGCGCTGAATTCGCGCCAACCTTGAAAAGCAATTAAGAATTAAGAATTATGAATTAAGAATGACTTCTATTTGAATACTTCTGGGAAATAGTTTCATCGCTTCGCGTCTTTGCGTGAAATAAGAAAAATTATTTGTATCAATCAGGGTTCTACATATTACATAATCGTCTGAATTTGTTTATATTGAGAAAAGTTTTAACCTCTGGATGGCTTTATGGAAATATTCCGCATCGGATTCATGTCTTTTACTCTTATCGATTTGGTCGATATCTTCCTCGTAACTTTTGTCTTCTATAAGCTATATGATATAATGCGCGGTACCCGTGCATCCCAGATGTTTATTGGGTTGATTATCATCCTGTTAATCAGTGTAGTAGTCCGAACGGTTGGTCTAAAAGGTATGACCTGGCTGCTGGATTCAATTGCCAAGGTCTGGGTTATCGCTTTTGTTATCCTCTTCCAACCGGAACTTCGAAGGCTTTTAATCCAGCTTGGTAAAGGCAGGTTAGTCCAGCGCATATTTAAAGTACCGGCGACAAAAATTATTGATGAAATCTGTAATGCTGCAATCGATTTATCTCAGAAAAGGTATGGAGGGCTTATTGTTCTGCAGCGTGACATGGGAATGCGGGCGATCATAGAAACAGGAATAAAGATGCAGGCGGAAGCAACCGGGGAACTTATAGTCAGCATTTTCTTCCCCCGAACTCCTTTGCATGATGGAGCTGTCATTATCAATGGGAATGTAATCGAAGCAGCACGTTGTATCCTGCCATTAACTCAAAACCCCAACATTGATCCAAGCCTCGGCACACGGCACCGGGCAGCTCTTGGCGCTACGGAAGAATCAGACTGCGCGGTTGTAGTCGTAAGCGAAGAGACCGGGCAGATATCCCTCGCATATCGCGGTGCATTTATCGAGCGCGGCATGACCGGGGAACAACTCAGCGAGCGTTTACAACAAATATTTGAAAAAGTACATGGTTTCGGTAAGGAAAACACAAAAGGATTCCCAGCCGCTACCGTCACAAGATGAACCTCCATCGACATTGTGATCAGTAGCCCGGATGGCTTGCATCCGGGGATGATTTGCTTTGAAAGTAAGGGAGCAAAATGATGGCCAGAAAATATCTTCATTATTGCTTTGCATTCGTATTCATAGTTCTAAATGCTCAATTGGCTTTTACTGCATGGGTTCCAACTGATACTATTGTTGGAGAAAAAGGTTTTCCAACGGCTGTAATTCGTCCAAATATGGTTCGAGGAAGGGAATTTTTTTATGATCATTACGTTGATAAATACGGCGCGTTTCCTGAGCAGATGATCTGGAAAAATGAGTCATATTATATCCCGGTCGCGATTTCTATAGGAACCGGTCAAATCACAACAACAAGAATACCGAATCAGCGGATAAAGTATTCTGACATAAAAGCTTATGTTTACTGGGCATACCATGAAGCCGATGATACTACGTTCCAGGTAGCTTCAATTACACAGATACCCGACACAACCACGGTTGGTTCCAACTGGTATGGTATTAACATCGACTATACATTTGACTCACGTGATCTTCCCATTTCAAAAGATACCGTAACCTATATCTTTCATTTCGAGTCTCATACGACTCCCGACAGCCTCGGACCGGTACAATGGCGTAGCGAACCGCTATTTTATGTTGCGCAGAGCTATGTACTTGATGCAATAGATTCTATTCAGTGGGCTCGAAATTTCAACGAGTGGTCGCCGCAACTTGTCGAGAACCTGTTGAAGCAATATCCTTATAACCTGGAATTATTATACAAAAAATTGAATTATGCGTTGGATAATGATTCAACATGCGCAGTGATAAAAGCAACGGCTTCAACAATTGCAAATTCGATACAGAACAGGCTTGATCCCATGACTGTAACGCAGGAATACAAGGACTGGTGGGATAATGAAATATCTATTGATGGCGAAGAAGACAATGAACCTTTTAACGAGATGGAATATCTCCTGTATATCATCAATTATTGCAAACGACCGCCATCACGATATCCGCCGGGAGGGATTGATTGATATGGGAAATAAAAAGATTACAGTTCTGTCAGTTCTTTAGCGAAGCGATGAACTGACGAGGGGCTCTGTAAGGTCTCCTCTTCGTTCAAGACCAGACAGAACATTCAGAACATTGAGTGTGCTATCAAAGCAACCTGAAGGTTGAACTCTATACTGTTGGTGTAAATTCTCAGATAATTCGGAATCCAAAGCTGTCAACATTTGTGACTTGACTAAATTATTATGCATTATCAATAGAGCTTTCTCTTAAGTAGTATTCATCCTCGAAAATCGCCCTCGCCTTTTCTCAAACGCTGATTATGCCTATATTCGCTTACATTTTGTTTGAAACCCAAAACATTCCGTAACTGTTTAGTTAGGTCAATCACAATTGGCGCTATAGTATTGTATTACAACATGTTTAGCGATTCCAATGTGTCATTCCTGCGAAGGCAGGAATCCAGTAACTATTTGATATTATTAACACAATGGATTCCTGCCTTCGCAGGAATGACACCAAACAAACAGTTACAACATTTCAACAACTATAAATTTTTGCGAGTGAAACATGAGCGAAGAACCCCAGGTAGAACAAACTCAAATCGAAAAAGACCAGGAATGGCTGGATACCGTTTATCAGGGAGATGTTCCCCAGTTGACGCCCCGCGCCTTGATTACAGGACTGCTCCTCGGATGGTTAATGGCATTGTCGAACCTGTATGTTGGTCTAAAATCCGGTTGGGGATTAGGTGTGGAAATCACTGCAATCGTTCTTGGATTTGCTATTTGGAAATTAATCTCTGCTGCGCATCTTACCAAACGTCCGCTTGGGATGCTTGAAAATAATATAATTATGACCAGTGCGGTGGCGCCGAGTTATATAACCTCAGCCGGACTGGTTTCTGCTATTCCGGCAATATGGATGCTGGACCCGGATTTCTATATGACATGGTGGCAGATGGGAATCTGGATGTCAACGATTCTTTTCCTTGGACTCATGGTATCCATTCCTATAAAGCGCCAGGTCATCAATACAGGCGAATTAAAATTTCCTGCTGTCGTTCCCGCGGCGGAAACATTAAAAAGCATGTTTTCGAAGGGCGATGAGGCGATCAAAAAAGCAACTTCGCTGGGAATAGCGGCTTTTATTGGCGTCGTTAACAAGATTGCACTGGAAATGACATGGATTCCTTCACTGCTAACTATCTCAAAAGCAAAAATCGCCGGAGTGTCAATCTCAAAGTTGACATTATTCTTTGAACCTTCATGGATATTTGTCGGTTTTGGAGCATTTATCGGGACGCGTGTTGGAATAACCATGATAGTCGGGATGCTGCTGAATTTCGCAGTGCTTGCTCCCTGGATGATTAACAAAAAAGAGATCAAACACCTGCCACCTGAAATCCGCAGCGAGGTGATCCTTGATTTTCCTTTGACTATTCCCGCCGGAAGCACTCTTTCTTTTGATCTTGATGAAGCCAATACCTCGCCGGAACTCGAAGCCGGAGTGGAAAGTGTTCGCTTGACAAAAACCTGGAATGATTCTGCAACATACTCCTCACTGGATATGTTAGTTGATGACTTGAACCGGCAGGGAGAACGGAACTCGCTTTCACCCTCTTTACAATTCACCGGCAATAAAGTAGGAGTTACAGTCGGGGAAGAAAACTACCGTCCAGTACCGTTTGTCCCCTTTGAATTGACACGACCAATAATCGAAAAGAAAAACGAACTCCGTGTAAATGCCCCGGAAAAGATATACTGGGAAGCGCGGCTCGCATTGGTTTCAGCGGACAGCCTGAATGCCGCCCCTATTCTTGGATTCGACGAAGGCGCCGAACAAATTGTTACTGTTGGAAGCTATCGCAACATTGTCGCCTGGACTATGTGGCCCGGAGTGGGAATGATGGTAGTAGCGGGATTGCTCTCTTTCGCTTTCCAGTGGCGCACTATCGGGCATGCTTTTAAAGGATTTTTTACAACCCTTGGCAGAAACAAGAAGTCGGATGATGAAGAAGAAGACCCATTGAAAGATATTGAGATTCCCATGAGCTGGTTCATGGCGGGATTTACCTTCTTTGGCATAATTGCAATAATTGTAATGAAATGGATGTTCGATATTCCTATATGGATGGGAATCATAGCAGTTATAATGAGCTTTTTCCTCGCTATCGTATCGATTCGCGCTTCGGGCGAAACTGGGATAATACCCATTGGCGCAATGGGAAAAGTTACACAGCTTACCTTCGGTATGCTTCATCCAGGGAATATGCAAACTAACCTGATGACCGCTAATGTAACGGCAGGCGCTGCGACATCCGCCAGCGATATGACCAATCAGCTTAAGGTAGGGCATATGGTCGGTGCAAAAGCCCGGTATCAGTTTATTGCACAATTATTGGGGATTGTTGCCGCTATTGGTGTTATACCGGTTTTCTTTATCATGGTACCGGATGCTACGGCAATCGGAACACAGGAACTTCCCGCGCCGGCTGCAATTGTATGGGCAGGTGTTGCAAGGCTTCTTAGCAATGGGATAGGCAGTCTTCCACGTACAGCGGTAACAGCTCTTATTATCGCCGGTCTGTTTGGAGCTGCAATTACCATTCTTGAGAAAGTATATCCAAAATGCAGAAGCTGGGTCTGGCTGCCGTCTCCCGCAGGGATGGGGAT
>Ga0075120_10001861_pt1 | contig 15980 bp, 23 predicted proteins | sample AntAceMetag02UKL_FD_69792 | JGI IMG/M metagenome (GOLD analysis project Ga0075120, IMG submission 69792) | Saline lake microbial communities from Ace Lake, Antarctica - Antarctic Ace Lake Metagenome 02UKL | ecosystem: Environmental > Aquatic > Non-marine Saline and Alkaline > Saline | place... | reverse complement strand
GGACTCCTTGTTCTATTACACTTAATTTAAGATAAACAGCACTGTTTTTCCCATGTTTAAGGTAATCCCACTCATCTTTAAATAATTTTGTTGGAAGTTTTTCTTCTAGTTTATGAATTATTTTAAATTTCCCGCTATTAAGACCTCGAAAAGACTTTAATATAAGTAACCACAAAAGACAAATTAAAATCGCTGTAAAAACAATTACTATATGCCAAAGTTGAACTGCTATTGAAGATAAATATCCTGTAAGCCCTAATAAAAATGAATTTAATGTTAGAAAATACTTATTGGATGACTGCCTTCTGTCAGAAACCTTTTCAGCAGTTTTAACAAATAATTTATATTGCTCAAAAAAAATCTCTTTATCTTCCATATTTTTAATCCCTTTCTAACTCTGCAACTATATCTTGAATATTCCAGGCAATAATTTTTGAGTTATGTTCTCTTATCGGAGCAGGAATAATATGATTCTGATCTCTGTAGATTCTTATGCCAAACACTTTATTACCCAATTCATAACTTGTTTTTAATTCCCAATTAACTGCTTCCCTCTGGTGTGTGTTTTCTCCTATAAAACAAATAGTCACAGATGTTTGTTTAATTCTCTCTTTGCATTGAGCTTTCCATCTATCATCAAAGGGTTCATTGACAGCGAAATTTACAAATTCTAAATCAAACCTATCACTTTTTGCTTGAGCAACAAGAAGTTCTTTTGCATGCCTATCATCCATATGAAAACTTATGAATACTTTTTTAGCCATTTTACTTTTGTTTTTTTAACCTCCTTGCAATATTATCAATTTTCCATCTTTTTAATTCTTCACTTTTTCTCATCGTTTTGGGAAGGCGATGGTGCTTTCCCTTATGTATTTGAACTCCAATAATCTTATTCCCACATTTTCTACTTTGTTCTATTTCCCAATTAACCGCTTTGCTTTTGTGAGTATCTTTGCCAATCATTATGACTGTAGCAGAAGACTTGCAGATTTTAGGTTTCATTCGAATTTTCCAGCGATTATTAAATGCTTTTGGTGGAGATTGATCATTAAACTCAATATTCATATTTTTATTTTCAGCTTGAGCTTTTAACAACTCTTTTGCATGTCTATCATTCTTTTGAAACCCAATGAATATTCTTCGTGGCATAAAAAATTGAATAGGTGGTGCTTTTTATCTTTTTCTATACTTTATTTTATAAGAATAAATGTTCTAAAAACGGACGTTTTTCAAGATGCCTAATTTTAGACTCGCTCTCGACGATAAGAATTCTTGATTTACAGGGGGGGATTTTTTATTTGCTACAATAAGCTTAAATAGTTTTTTCTCATTATCTTTTCATGAGAAAATCAATATCAAAAAGTTTTGGAAGATTGAAACTTAAAGCAGGTATAAGTAAAAAATTAAGCCCTTATGGAATGTTCAGAGTTAAAACATCTAAAAACACTTCAATTTCTGGAGATACTGGATTTAAAGGAAACCGAATAAGAGGCAGTGCTTGGAAAAATAACAATAAAATTACTTTAGAACATAATACGACTACAAAACAAACCAAAATTAAACTTAAAGACAAAAAAGCACATTATTGACTTTTTCTAGGTCTCCCTAATTTCTTCCCCTGCTTTCTTGCCCTTTCTAACCCTGCAATAGTTCTCTCCCTAATAATATCCCTTTCAAACTGGGCAAAAGCTGAGAGAATATTAATCATAAGCTTATTAGTGGGGTTATCATCTAAAATTAAATTTTCCTTTAAGGTTCTAAACTGAACATTGTTTTGCCTTAGTAATTCTAAATCATTAATTAATTCCTGCATACTTCTCGCCCATCTGTCAAGTTTCCAAACTAAAATTAAATCCCATTTCTTTCTTAATGCCTCTTGAAAGATTTGGTTTTTCAAAGGTCTTGTTTTTCTTGTAGATTCCTGTTCTTCAACAATTTTATAATCATAATTCATAGCTTTTGCATAATGCTCTAACTCTATCTTTTGATTTTCTGGATTTTGGTCGGTTGTTGATGTTCTACAATAAATTATTACTTTCATTTTTTCCTAACTCCTGTGGGTTCTCGATGAATTTCGCAGGGACATTCAAAAGGATCAATCTTAAACTTTTGTTTTAATTCTGTAACATACAAAACTTCTCTTTCTCCCGCACCATAATTAACATGCCGATTCCAGTAGAGATTATTTACTATTGGGATGATTGAAGTTTCTTGTGTTATTGATGCTATTTCGTTTAATTCGGTGCCGGCAAATCTTCCAAAAATATATTCATGAAAGCTTTGAGCGACTTTCTTATCCAGACTTGTTAAGGAAGGGCAGGCTCCTGCCATGCCAACAGATAATTTTCTAAATCTTAAAATCAGACGGGCAAGAGTATCAACAATCGGCTCCTCATAACTTTCAGGACTTCTTGGAATAATCCCATCCATCTCTTCAAAAATGAACCAGGGTTGCCCAAAGGTGTACCTTTCTCCCTTATCTTCCAACTCTTTTAAGTAAGAAATAACCTCTCCTGCAATTTTTCCAACCATTGCCCTGCAAATATCATAATGTCCATTAAAAGAAAGAAAAATAGAATGTCCTCTTTTTATTAAATCAATAAATGAAATATTATCTGTTTTGTTCAGAGAAAAAACTCTTTCTTGAATTATTTGATATAAATGCTGGATAAGATTATTTTTAGTTGAAGATAAAACAATGTCATGGGGTTTGTATTCTTTATTATGGATTAAATTAGGCATATTTCTTTGATATCTCTCTGCTATGTCTTCTCTTATCGGGAACTTTTGTACAAACTCAAGCAGGCTTTCAAAATCCTTAAAAGGCCCGTATTCTTCTAAAATATTTATAAACTTTCTAATTGCTCCAGGACTAAACCCTAAACTCCTTAATTCTTTGTTTCCCAATTCTGAAAGGGCTGGAATAAATTTTTTTTCATGCTTCATTGGGTTGTTTGAAATTGTGAAATAATATGCCCTTTGTCCAGTTTCAAGAAATCTAATTCCTTGAGGTTTGGTGTTTGGAGGCAATTTTATAGGGCGAGAGTTGGGGTAATAACTTAACCTATGATCTAATCCTTCCGGATCAAACACAATTAAAGGCCTTTGGTTTTGAAACAGCCAAAAATAAAAATTTTTGAGTATTACAGACTTGCCGATTCCAGGTCTTGCAGGGATAATTAGAGAATCTGACTTTGGAGTGAACCTTTTCCAAATAAGCTCCTTGTTTCTTGTGAGACCTATCGGTATTTGGTTCTTTTCTACCCAATAATTTCTCTTTTTTGCGTTTTGTAATAACTTCATTTTCTTTTTTTTGGTGTATCACTATCTTATATTATAAAATAATATAACTCACCTCCTTCCCGCAAAACCCCAAATTGTTTACGTCTTATTGCTTTTCAGCCCCCCTTCCTGCATTTCTCTAAGCTTCAGCCAATAATCCCACGTATCTTTATCCATAATCTTTAATCGAGTTTTTTTCCTGCTGTTAAACTTTGCATATGTCGGCTGAATTTTCATAAACTTAACAAGGTCGTAAAATTTAGGCAACAATTGGATCTGCCTTCCATCTACTTCTAATTTTATCTGCACAACCTTTCTTGTTGGGGACTTTCTACCCTTTTCCCAAAAACTCAAGAGATTGATATACCCAAATTTAAGATATTTTCCTGTTGAGAGGTCTTTGACTGGCATTGCAATTCTAGCTGTTGTGCTGATATTTTTAGGCTTTGTTTTCATTTTGAACTTGCTCGTATAAAGCATCCTTCTCTTTTTCTTCATCGGTTCTCATATCTTCAGGCTCTTTCTCAGATTCTGTATCTTCATGGCTTTCTAATTTCTCTCCATCATTATCTTCAAAGACTTCCTGCGGAACTTCAGCTTCTTCAGTTTCCTTAACCTCTGTAGATTCTTCTTTTGGGATTTCTTCTTCCTTTTGTTTTTCTAAAAACTCCTTTTCAATAAAAAGTTCAAGCTGTTCAATTCCCAGTAAAATCTTTTCAATGTTATGCTTTAATCTTTCAGGGATCATATCAATTTCATTAGTGATATTTATGAAATTGTTAAAACCTGTTTCAAGAAGTCCTTTAGCTTTCAGCGTATTTTGAATTTCTCTAAACTTATCTAAATCAACTAATTCAAAATCTTCATTCAGATATCCATCCTTATCAAGTCCTTTAGCTAAGATTTTAAAATCAAGGATTTCTGAAGTTCGGATTCCAAGTTCTCTAAAATTCTCTTTCAATTCGTTTAAGTTTTTTGCTTTCATTTTTTCTTATCAGAAACCCAAGATTTTAATTTAACCTCATTATCAACCATTGCATTCAGCTTTTTCTCAACTTCTTTGTCCATATGCTTTTCAAGATAGCTGATTCTTGCAAGCAAAACAGACTTCTCAGATTTTTCTTTATCTAAATCAGTTATTAACTTACGGAGTTTATTTCCAATCTCTTTATTTAAAACACTAATGCCATTTATGATCAAAGTAAAACCTGTCTCAGAATCTTGCATTATATTCCAATCTTCTAAATCAATCTCATGCTCGGGTTTCTTTAATATGCCTTTTTCCCTGACTAATGCAGTTTTCTGATTTTGTGTTGCTCTCATCCAATCTCCTGTAAGAAAATCGTGGTGAGGTCGATAAGTTATAATTCTATTATGGGTAAGCCATTTCTTTAAATCAAGAACAACTCTTTTCCTTATCCCTCCTGATGCATTTTTACTTAAAATAATAAGCAAAACTGTAAAGACCACTACAATCACAATAATTGCTAAAAATATCAACAGCAAAACTATAAAAGGTTCCATTATGCTAAATCCTCCACAGAATGACTTCTCTCCCTTATTCTCAATACAATAAATAGGGCTGTCACAACTAACAAGATAAATACAATAATTATCAAGATAACATTAGATAAACCTGAACCCTGCTTTTTGTCAATACAAACTTTCAAGTCAGAATCACAGGCATTCATGTCTGCTTCTTTTGATCCCATTTCAATACCTCGTTTTTCCCATTCAACCTTAAAATCATCCCTTGTAGTAATGCATTGTTTATAGTCATCTCTTTCTTCACTAGTCATATCCTTTGTTTCTTTTAAGATTGCCAGGCAATCTCTTAAACTCTGAGGATCTCCTTCAACTGGCTCTGTAAGAAAAGGGCAGGTCATTGTTCTTGTGGATTCATAATTAAAGTATCCCAAATATCTAGGAAAACTTTGAGTCTCTGTTCCAATTGTTACTTTTATCCATTCATCTTCTCCTTCAACAAAGATTGGAATTTCATGCTCATAAGTGCTTACATTTAAAGCAGAAGTTATATTCAGGTCGCAAGCTGCACTTTGATGTATAAGTTGCTCTCCTGGTTTTAGAATTTTTGTTAAACTGCACCGATTGGTTGTCAAACTTGGGTCAGTGTAATTAGAACAAAAAGTTTCTGTTCTCTCAATTATGTCTACCTGGTTAGATGTTTCATTGAAAATCCCTTCTTGAAAAGTAAAATTATAACATTGTCCATTATCCAAATAAGTTACTGCTCCTTGAACTAAGCTTATTAGACTTACTACTACGAGTAAAGTTACAATTAACTTTGGTTTCATTCTGTTATACCCCCTTTCAATTGTTTTTTGAGTGTTTCCATTTTTGTTTTTGTTTTTAATTTAAATAAAAAAATAAAAAATAATTTTATTTAGCGAATTTATTTTTTCTTTTTCGCAGGTTTTTTCTTTGCAGTTTTCTTTTTCTTTCCTCTTGCCATCTTTGATTCGCAGACATTTCCTTTTCCATCTACATAATAAAGATATCCTGGTTTCCTCTCAACTGCTTTCTTCACAACTATCTTTCCCATTTGTATCACCTCCTTTTTGAATTTTTTTAGCATTATCAGAAAACCATTCTTTATTCAGTTGTTTTTGTGCCAATCTTTTCTCGGCAATCTTGATATATTCTGAGCTGATTTCAAATCCGATAAAACGCCTGGCAGTTTCTTTGCAAGCTATAGCTGTGGTGCCAGAACCCATAAAACAATCAAGAATTATATCTCCTTCATCAGAACCATTTTTTATTAATGTTTTAATAATCTCTTTTGGTTTTGGGGTTGGATGGAATCCGCACTCCTTCCTATATTTTATGTTTGTGCTTGTTTGTTTGAAAACATCCCTTTGACTGCATCCTATATTGAATTTTACTTTTCCGAATTTATCATCTTTTCTAAACCATAACATAACTTCATAATTGCATCCATATTGATTTGGAAAAACCCCCATAGTGTCTGGCTTATACCATATTAATGGCTTGTAATATCTAAAACCCAATCTTTTAATCATACTAATAATCCAATCAAGATGATGATAACTAAAGAACATGTAAGCTTGCCCCTTTCCCTTTAGAACCCTTTTATATTCTTTTAAGACTTTCAAAGTAAAATATTTATATTCATCCAAATCCTCAAAACATGAATCCCAATCTGCATTGAAAATATTATTTTTAGAAGACCTTCTTAATGTTTGAGCTTTCAAATTTACTTTAAGATTTTCAATATAATAAGGAGGGTCAGTTACAATTAAATCGATTGAGTTCTTTGGAATTTCTTTTAAACCTTTTAAGCAATCCATACAATAAATCTTATTTAAATTAAATTCTCCCAATTTATCCTCCATTTTTCAAAAAATTTATTATCCTCCGTTTTGCAATTTTGATATAATCCGGACTAAGTTCGATTCCTAAGAAACTCTTATTTTGTTTTAAAGCAACTAAGCAACTTGTTCCAGAGCCAAGAAAGGGATCTAACACAATGCCATTTTTTGGGCATCCTGCTTTAATTGGGATATTTATAAAATCTTCAGGATAAACAGCAAAATGAGCTCCCTTAAATGATTTAGTATTAATTGCCCATACACATCTTTTATTTCTGCCTTTTGGATGGCACATTTTTTTTATATCCATCCCTCTAAAACTGCTCATCGGCTCCCTATGTCCATCCCATTTATGTTTTGTTCTTTCAATGCTCTCTTTTTTATGAGGCTCTCTTTGTTGTTTAAAATAATATTTCTTACTTTTTGAAAAGAAAAAAAGATATTCAAAATCAATCGTGAATCTATCTTTAACAGAACAAGGCATACAATTTGGCTTATGCCAAATAATAACATTTCTAAGGATCCATCCCCTATTAACCATTTCTAATGCAAAACGAAAAGGAACCATAGCCAAGCATTTAGCTTTAAGTTTATAATTAGATAAAGGAGTTTTTTGTTTTGAAGCTGCAAAATATCCTTTTCTAACATCTTGAAATCCTGTGTTTGTGTTTCTTTTTGTTGTACCATATCCTTGATTACTCCCTAAATAACTATCTCCAATATTTACCCAGCAAGTTCCTGTTTTCTTTAAAACTCTTTTAACTCCATCAAAAATATCACAAAGATGTTTTATGTATAAATCAAAAGTTGGCTCTAAACCAAGTTGTCCTTTCCAAGCTCCGCATTTTCTGCAAAATCCTCTTTTAAAATTCCCATAACCTTTATGCTTGCAATCTTTCTCGCTACCCCATATTAATTCATTAACGTCATAGTCTCGTAATCCCCAATAAGGCGGACTTGTGATGCACATGTCTACACTTTCAGCTGAAAAAGTCTCTAAAACTTCTCTTGCATCTCCTTGAATAATTTTATTTCTCTCCATTTTAAAATAAACTCAGCACAAACCAAGCTAAACCTGTCATAATTACTGAAAGTGAAAAAGCAACAATAGGCCCAAACTCACTATTTCTTGTTAAGATATTAAAAAAGGTGCAGAAAGTTATTGCAATTAACCCGCCAATTAAAAACCATTCACTTATCATTTTTTCTTTATCTCCTCCTTTATTTTTTCTTTTTTAACTTCCTCAATTGCTTCTTGTTCTGCTTCTGAAAGAATAATTTTTTGTTGTTTGACTGGATCTACACTCTGCCCGATTCTTCCAAACTGAACATCATGAAGATATTTTAACGCCTCATCTTTTGTCAAAGAACCAATAAACTGATGGTCATATTTTGTATTTCTCCTGCTTACATCAATAGAAACAATATGTGCATTAATTGGATCTAAACTCCCCTCCGAATCTTGTCTTTGCTTTAAATTCCATCCAACTAATGCTCTAGGATATCTTTTATCACCGCCATTATAATAAGAAAAATAATAAATCGCTGAACCTTTTTTATTTTCAAAATTAAAATTATAAATTTCTGAAAGAATTCTCCTTGACTCCTCTATAACTTCTTCATCATTTAGAAGTTTATAAAAATCGGGGCTTTTTTTAATTACATATCTTAAAATCCATATTATAATAATAAAAACTAAAATAAGAAGAATTGCACCTCTCCAGCTTATCTTTGATGGTTCTTCATAAGTTGTTGGTTCTTGGATTGTCTCATTTTGCGAGGTATTTTGGGTTTTAACTTTATTTACAAAAAGGCCCATGCCACCAACAATTAACAGAATAACAATTATGAAAACACTTGCTTTGATTAGTCTTTTAGCTGTCTTTTTTACCATTTATTTTAATCTCCTATCAAAATCAATTCCAATTTCTCTAAATTTATCCTCAAGCCAAACATCAAATTTTGCAATCATTGATTTTTTTGTTTCAATTTTTTTTAAGGTTAAAATCCCTTTTTTTGTTAAACTCAAATTTTTTATTCTATGGTCGTATTTGTCTCTATTTTCAGTTATTAGTTCTAATTGTTTCATGCCTCTTACCTTGCGATAAATATAGATATAAGAAAGATGGAAAATTTTAGCCAGGTTTTCTATGCAACAAGGCCGTTTCCTTATTTCTTCTAATATCTTAATTTCTCTCCCTCCAAGTTCATTTTCCATTTTCTTTAATCAGATTTTTAAGCTCCTTAACCTCATTTTTTAAAACATTGGCAGCAGAACTCATATCCTGAACTGCTTTAATATGTGATTTAATATTTTGAGCAAAAATAAGCTGGTTTTGCTGGATTCCCTGCATAGTATTTACTACAAATTGAGGAGTATAATCTTCAAACTGTTTAACTCCATTAAAGAAATCTTGAACTTTTTTGTTATCTACATCAGCAGTTTTAGGATGCAATGTTTCTGCTTCATGCAAATTAAAACTATTATCAATTACAAACCACAAACCCTCTGACGAATAAACTCCTAATTTTTTCCCTTCTTTATTATACTGTTTAGCTAAGGAATTTTTTATAAGAGAATAATGCTGCCTTGAAACTTTAAAGACATATTTACTTGCTATCTTAAAATTAGCTCCTAACATTCTCTCTAAACTTCTAATAAGAACTACAAGGTCATGAATTGCATGTTGTTTAGCTTCATCAGCTGTATCCGCCAAATAACTTGATTTTTCATAAATAATTATTGATTTATTAGTCAGCCAAATCTTGCGCCCTCTGAAATTTATTGACTGTCCCCTAACAACCCCTCCAAATTTTAATGGCTTAAATTTTATATTTTTCCTTAAAAAAACTTCTTCCCTATTTTCCCAATTTCTTAACTTTGGAAGTTTTAATTTAAATTGAAAAGCATGAGCTCTTACTTTATCTGATTTAAAGAAGTTTGAATATTTTCTTAGTTGTTTGTAAGTTACCTTAGTTGATTTTTGAACTTCTTCGGGGTTAAATTCCCTGCAAACTTCCCAAACTCCATAACCTATTTTTTTAACAAAACCAGAGTTTTTTAATGACGATAAATAGTATTGCAAGGTGCTTTTTTTAATATCAAATTTCTCGCATATCTTAGAGGGTCTCAGCCCTATTCTTATTTGGTTATATACAAGCAAGTTCAAATTTGAACTTCTCAGTTGATTTCCTTTTTTTGGATTTTTTGCAGCCATTTGCTAAGGTTTTTAAGCTCAACAATAGTTTTATTTCTATGACAACCAATTACCGTATACGGCAGCCAATTGTAACAGTAGCAGGACATGTCGACCACGGAAAAACAAGTATACTCGACAAAATTAGAGGAACCTCTATCCAAGAAGGCGAAGCCGGCGGAATCACACAAAAAATTTCATTCACAACTTTACCAAAAGACAACATCAAAAAACGAGCAGGAAAAATAATCGAACAATTCAAAATCCCATTAGAAATCCCAGGACTACTTTTCATCGACACACCAGGACACGCAGCATTCACAAACCTACGAAAACGAGGAGGCTCACTAGCCGACATCGCAATCCTAGTAATCGACATCAACGACGGAATAAAACCACAAACAGCCGAAGTCCTCCAAATCCTAAAAGCAAACAAAACGCCTTTCATAATCGCACTAAACAAAATCGACAACATCTCAGGATGGAAAACAAACACACCCCCAGAAGACCAAGCAACAAATGTAAAACAAAACTTCGAAGAAAAATTCTACACAATAATCGGAGCACTAAATTCCTACGGAGTCAACGCAGAAATGTATTCAAAAATAACTGACTTCACAAAAAACGCAGCAATCGTCCCATGCTCAGCAGAAACCGGCGAAGGCATCCCAGAAATCCTCGCAATGCTAACAGCCCTCTCACAAAAATTCCTAAAAGAAAGAATCGAAGTAAAAGAACAAGGCAAAGGAGTCGTCCTCGAAGTCAAAAAAGACAAAGCAACAAACTTCCTAGAATGCATCCTATACGATGGAAAACTTTCAACAAAAAACGAGATCGCAATCGCATCATTCGATGAAACAATCGTAACAAAAATCCGAAACATCCAAGAAGCAAAACCACTCAACAAAGGTTTCTCAACAGAACAAGAAGTAGAAGCAGCAACGGGAATCCGACTCCAAATAACTTCCAAAGATGAAATCCTCCCAGGAATGCCATTCCAAGTAATCAACGAAAACCTAGAAGAAATCAAAAAAGAATTCTCAAAAGAACTAGCAGAAGAAATCAAAACAGACAAAACAGGAATCGTCGTCAAAGCAGATTCACTAGGCTCACTCGAAGCACTACTCGTCCTACTAAAACAAAAACAAATCCCAGTCCTAAAAGCAGGCATCGGACCAATCACAAAAAAAGACATCTACACAACAAGCTCACTCCCTGACGAAGACAAAATTCTACTAGGATTCAATATCGAACTAACAGATGACACCGACGTAAACGAACTCAAAGAAATCAAAATCATAACAGACCTAGTAGTCTACAAACTAATCGAAAACTTCGAAGAATGGAAAGAAAACAAAATGAAAGAAATAGAAAGAAAGAAATTATCAGAACTACCATCAATCTCAAAAATAACAATCCTAGATTTCGTATTCAGAAACTCAAGCCCAGCAGTTTTCGGAGTAAAAGTTAAGGGAGGATTATTAAAAAAGAGCGAACGATTCATAAATCAAAATGATGAAAAAATCGGACAGGTAAAAGAAATACAACACGAAAAAAATAATGTTCAAGAAGCAACAAAAGGACAAGAAGTTGCAATCTCAATACCTGGAATTAATTTCGAACGACAATTAAAAGTCGATGAATCACTTTATACAAATCTCAGCGAGACTGAATTCCGAAAATTCAAAAAACATAAAGACTTATTAACCTCTGAAGAGAAATCAATTTTACAAGAAATCGCAACAATCAAACGAAGAAAACACCCAACTTGGGGCGTCTAAATTCTTAAATACCCTTCTTCTTATTTTATTCAATGGAAAAACTGGTGATAGACACAGAAACAACAGGACTCTCTCCAAGAACAAATAAAACACTAACCGTCGGAATGCTCCTCGTCGACGTCAACAAAAAATCCCTAGAAATCTTAGACTCAAACCACATCTTCATAAAACACAACAACTACAACCCAACACCCAAAGCAATGAGCGTAAATAAAATCAACATCGACGAACACAACAAAATCGCAGTCCCACCAAAAAAAGCCTGTAATCAAATAAACAAATTCATAGAAAAAAACGTTCTCCATGAAATCCCATTAGTCGGACACAACATAGCATTCGACAGAAATTTCCTCAACACCCTCTTCGACCAAGGCGAAACCCTCCACAAATTCCACCACGAACACGAAGACACAATGTGGATGTGGCGAAATCTTCAAAAAAGAAACTTAGTCCCTTGTGGAAGAAGCACCCTACAAAATGTCGCGAACCATTTTGAAATAGATTACACAAAATCACATGATGCACTAGCCGACTGCCACATCACCGCACAAGTTTATCATAAGTTATTAAGTCTATCACAATAATAATTATAAACAAAACTTCTCTAAAAACTTATGAAAAAATACCTAGATAAAAGATTTTTAACAGATGAACTCGCTCAAAAACTATTCCCTTCAGAAGATTTTTATCAATCAGAACAAAGACTAATTAATTATGTAAAAGCGCTCGAACAAATATTTGAAGGAAGCGGTCAACACATGCCTCCACAAAGTGCTCTTTCAACAATTCTTAACGAGCTCAACTCCCGACAACTTGACAACACCAAAATCCCATAACCTTAAAAACCCAAATATCCCCATCTTATTATCTGACTGTGCAGAGAAATTAACACCTCGCAAACGTTAACGACCAAGAAGCACGGGAACACGCGAACAAAATCATGGCATTCAAAATTAATATAGCATACAAAGGAAAGACATTCAAAGTCGAGACTGAAGACGAAAAATTAATTAGACATTCAATTGGAGATAAAATCAAAGGTGAAGAAATCTCTGAAGATTTAAAAGATTATGAATTAGAAATCACAGGGACTTCAGACAAGGCAGGATTCTGCGGAGTAAAATCAATCAGCGGGCCTAATTTACAGAAAGTCCTTTTAGGATACGGACAAGGAATGCACATGAAACCAAAAGGTGAAAAAAAGACTAATAAAAAACCACCAGGATTAAGATTAAGAAAAACAGTTCGAGGAAAAGAAATCTCAAACTTCACAATTCAGATTAACACGAAAGTTCTAACAGAAGGTCCAAAAAAATTCGATACTCTTTTCGAAGTCCCTGAAACACCAGCAGAAGAAAAACCTATTGAAGAAAAGAAAGAATAATTTTATAAACAACTATTCCATAATTAAAACATGGCAGGGGTGACAGAATTATTTGATGGACTAACTGGAGTCTTCAGCGGAGATACCCACATTCTCTTAGTACTCTTATTCTTCACCGCAGTAATTGTAATCTACGCAGTATTCGTTTATTACTTCTACAGATTCCTCGCAACTAAAAATCTTATCGAACTCAATTTAAATCAATACAACCAATACCAGAACGTCGCCCTCGCAAAATTCTTCGCAGGTCTCTTCTATGTAGCCGAATATCTAATCCTCTTACCCATAATAACATTCTTCTGGTTCGCAATCCTGGCCGTGCTAATTCTAATCCTATCCGAAGGAATGAATATCGGATCAATCTTATTAATTTCCGCCGCCCTCGTAGCCTCTGTAAGAATAACCGCCTATGTAAGCGAAAATCTTTCAAAAGACCTCGCAAAAATGCTCCCATTCACCCTCCTCGCAATTGCAATCACACAGCCCGGATTCTTTACAATGGACTTAATGATGACAAGATTCTCAACTATCCCAACGCTATTTTCAAATCTCCCATATTATCTTCTATTCATCGTAGGAATCGAATTAATTATGAGGACATTTACCTCTCTCGAAAATATTTTCAAGCCCAAAGAACCAGAAGAAGTTAAAACAGAATAATTTTAATCTATAAAAAACATTCCCAGTTAAACCATCATTTTTAAAAACTCATTTTCTTACAATATTCCATGGAAGACATATCAAAAATTGACACAATAAATGTAGGAATAGTCGGACACATCGACCACGGAAAGACAACGCTCCTACAAAGACTTTCAGGAAAATGGGCAGACACACATTCCGAAGAATTAAAACGAGGAATCACAATCAAACTCGGCTACGCAGATGCAATCATAAAACAAGATAAAGAAAACTTAACAGTAGATAAAAACTCTAAAGGAAAACCAATCCGCTACATAACTTTCGTAGACGCACCAGGACATGAAATGTTAATGGCAACAATGCTTTCAGGCGCAGCAATAATGGACGCAGCAATTTTAGTCATCGCAGCAAACGAAGGAATCAAACCACAAACACAAGAACATCTCATCGCACTAAAAGCAAAAAAAATAAAAAAAATAATTATAGCCCAAAATAAAATCGATTTAGTCTCAAAAGAACAAGCACTAACAAACTACAAAGCTATCAAAGAATTCGTCAAAGGAACAATCGCAGAAAATTCTCCAATCATCCCAATCTCTGCGCAACAGGGAGTCAATATAGACAAAATTTTGGAAGAATTATGCAAAATAGAAATAACAAAACCTACTTCAAATGAAAACCCTTTATTTCTTATAGCAAGAAGTTTCGACATCAACAAACCAGGAGCAACAATAGCAGAACTTCACGGCGGAGTCCTCGGCGGAGCACTAAAACAAGGAACCCTAAAAATCGGCGACACAATAGAAATCAAACCAGGATACTCATACAAAAAAGGAAACCAATACCACTACAAAACCGTAAAATCAAAAATCGTCTCAATGCAAAAAGGAAAATACCCAATCACAGAAGCAACACCTGGAGGAAGCCTGGCAATCGAAACAGAACTCGATCCATCCCTAACAAAAGCCGACGCACTCTCAGGAGGAATCGCATCAACCGAGAACATTCTTCCAGAAATCACAGAAAAAATCACAATGAAATTCAACCTATTCGACGAAGTCTTCGGAACAGGAAAACACGAACCAGTCCAAGGATTAAAACCAAACGAAATGCTAATGCTAAGCATAAACACCTCAATCACCGTCGGACAAGTAACCAAAACAAACAAAGATTCTGTAGAACTCACACTAAAAATCCCAATCGTCCCACTCAAAGGCGAATCAATCGGAATCGCACGAAACCTAAACAGTCACTGGCGACTAATCGGCTTCGGAGAAATCATCTGACTCCAACTCTTTCCTTAGTTTCACAAGAGCCTTCTTCTGAATCTGCCGAACCCATTCCCTACTAAGCCCAAACTCCTTACTAACCTCTTTCAAAGTCATCCCCTGCGTTCTCATATCTAATATATTTCTCTCCCTGTCATCCTTCAACAAATTCAAAATCTCCTTACGATCAAAATCCAAAACCTTATCAACCGAAGCTGGATCAGCAATCTCCTCACACATCTCATCTCCCCCTTTACTAAAAGCCTGAGAAAAAATCGAATATTCCTTATTACGCAAACAAGAAATTTCTCTAAAAAAAGCACTCATAGCATAACTAGAAAACCTATTACCTTTCCTAACATCAAAAGCATCTATCACTCTATCAAAACAAAAAAACATCTCCTGAAAATAATCTTCATAAGTATTCAATTCAATAGCTCCTCCTCTCTGCCTCAAAGCAAAATGCATCAACCCAATATTATCTTCAATAATTTTATTCCGAATACCCAACGCCCTATCATTCCTATAAAAAACTTTCTGCTCTGCTCTTATACGCCCCCTAATACGCAACTCCCCCCCATTATCTCTAGCCCCAATAGCAATATTCTTATGACCATCTACAACATGTCTGCTAACATAATCAAACTCCCCAAAATGCTTAAGCCCTTTCACAATTTCCTCAACCCTCGAATTCCTCCCCGTAGGAAAATCATAAAGCTCCAACCTGTTCTCACAAGCAACACCTGACTTACCATAAACCGGAACATGAACACGAAAACTATTCTCACTATACTTTCTAAACAAAACTCCTTCTTCCGCCCTACTCAACAAACCCTTGTTTCCATTTCCTCCAGACATAACATCTCCCCACCTCAAAAATCACCACCATCCAACCTTTAAAAATCTTTATAAAACACACACCCCTTCTTAATCCATGCAAAAAGAAGTGACACCACCCAAAAAAGTAAAATATCGATACGCAGGAAATGAATCCCTAACAGAAATCATAAAAAAATCTACCCCAAAAGAATTAATCCCCACTAAAAAAACAGGTTACGCCTTCGGAATAATATTCT
>Ga0075120_10001859_pt1 | contig 16000 bp, 5 predicted proteins | sample AntAceMetag02UKL_FD_69792 | JGI IMG/M metagenome (GOLD analysis project Ga0075120, IMG submission 69792) | Saline lake microbial communities from Ace Lake, Antarctica - Antarctic Ace Lake Metagenome 02UKL | ecosystem: Environmental > Aquatic > Non-marine Saline and Alkaline > Saline | place... | reverse complement strand
CAGTTTGGATTTACAGATGTGGAAATAGAGGAGTTGCTTAAATAACGGACCCCAAGAATAAATAAATCTTTCACAGAGACGTGGAACTCGCAAGGAGAAGCCAATCAAACCTTCTGGCTAAGGTCCAGCCTCCGCGAAGCGGATTTGGTGTTTTCAATTTCTTCTGAAAATTGTAAACATAAACAAAAGATCAAGTAGATCCTGTTAATCCTGCCTGCCCTGTTGAACCGGGTCCCCTTCGAGGGTGTTCAACCGGGGTCGAATGAAGATAGAAGGTACCAACGTTATCGCGGTGAGACCCTTCTATATACAGGGGATCTCTTTCGTAAGGATGAGGATGGATATTTATATTTTGTTGCCAGGAGAGACGATTTGATAAAAACAGGAGGCGAGCGTGTAAGCCCAAAAGAGATCGAAATGACTCTTAATGAATTGCACGGTGTTGGAGAAGTGGCAGCGATCGGGGTCCCGGATGAAATCCTTGGCCAGGCCATTAAAGTCTTCATGGTAACCAATGGTGCAAGCAGCTTAACAGAGCATACTGTCATGCGGCACTGTAGTGAAAACCTTGAGCCTTTCATGATCCCGAAATATATCGAATTCCGATCTTTTCTTCCGAAATTGGCCAGTGGCAAGATCGCGAGGAAAAGGCTGTCATGATGGGAAAAAATGCTCGGGAGAATACCCCCCCTTGGCCTTTTCCATGATCGATTGCTGAAAGGACTCCAGGTTTCTTTCCTCTCCTTGGGAGTCTTGCTTATCGGCATATGGGTTAGTATGCAAGTTGCTTATACCCCTGCAAAAAAAATGAAACGAATTGGATCAAAGGGGGTCGACATAGGGCTAACCAGTTAACATTTTTACAATTGGTCAACATAGGATGATGGACTTAGGTTAAGGGTCGGCTTCACGGGGAAAAGCACTTCCATCCTATCTTGAGTCTATTGCAGAATTTTGTCATAAATTATTAACTCGCCGAAATTACACCTAATTCCTTCTAATCTTGGGTATACAATGCTTCATTTATCTCCGAATTATTTTGACATTCTACCATTCTCTGATAGTTTTGCTGTATTGATATTAATTCAGGTAGATTCAGTGTATCCAGACATCTCACCCAATTTTTGTCTAACATCAACCGGATACAACATCTTGATTCGTGGCATCTAATAAACTCACGCTCGTTATCAAACGGGCTCATAGAACTTGACATGGCGCAGGCATGAGGGACATCACTCATCAGATGAGGCAAGGTGAGGTTTTTCTGTTCTCAAAAGATATGAACAGAGATGTGTCCCTGGTTTTAGACCTAGAGTGAAAAGGCCGTTTTTTCTATCCTCTCCCTATGAACATGACAAACACAATGATCCAATCCGTTAAGCTTCAATGAACCAGGGTATCTTCCAAAATCTTGAAAGTGAAATTCATGTTTGGTGGTCTATGCTTGATCAGCCTCAAAATAGTGTTAATCAATATTACAGAATGCTAAGTTGTGAAGAGCAAAAAAGAATTAACAGATTTAGGTTTCCACTGGTTAGAGATAGGCAGATTGTATCCAGAGGAATTTTAAAACAATTAATTTCTAAATACATCGGTAGAAGCCTGAAAGAAGTACAATTTACGTACAATAAATATGGCAAACCTTTACTTTTTTCAAAACTGGATGAGTGTGATCTTTATTTTAATATGTCACATTCAGAATATATGGGCATTTTTGGTTTTGCGAAAAGCGAAGCAATTGGTGTTGACGTTGAAAAAATCAAAGAATTACATAACCTCGAAGATATAATTCAATTATGCTTTAGTGATTTTGAACAAAGTTGGTTTAATGGTGTTCCAACAAAGATGAGAACTGAGGTTTTTTATAAAGTATGGACTGCTAAAGAAGCTTTTACCAAAGCCATCGGCACTGGCTTTTCCTTTCCTCTCAAAAAAATTATTTTTAAGTATGATAGTGAAAATAATTTATCATTTCATAATATATCTGATGATGGTGATTTATTAGAAAATTGGGATATCATAACCTTTAAACCACACCCAAATTTTATGGCTTCCCTGGTTATGAAAACGAATGGTTTAAAGGTAAAAAAAAGGCCCTGGGAGATTGGCTTTGAATAGGTATAGGGCAAGCTATATCTATCTCGATAGTATTGATATTTGGTATCAAATTAAAATTATTGTTAGGATGCATTTCAGTGAATTGGATCAAAATGATATTTTTTGAATCAATTTTTACCAGAGGTGATAAATGGAAAAAGAAAGATTGCTCTTGAATTACCCTCTTTCTTCACTCCAGAAGGGAATGCTGTTTCATTCACTGTCGTCTGAAGAATCAGGCGTAGACATAGAACAAATCACGTTTAGCCTCCAAGAACCATTAGATCTAGCAGCTTTTGCCAAGGCATGGAAATTAACCATAGAATGCCACGATGTATTGAGAACCCGATTTATGTGGGAAGATCTGAACGAACCGGTACAGATTGTAGAGCCTGAAATAGAATTCAAGCCAAGGTCCTACGATTTTGGTGGTCTCTCATTAGATAAAAAGAATTTGAAGGTTAATAAGCTGATTAACGATGATAGACATGCTGGCTTTGACATGACTGTAGCGCCATTGATGCGCGTTTCTGTTATTCGTCTCGATCAACAAAAATTTCAAATTATTTGGACGTTCCACCATATTTTATTAGATGGTCGCTCCTTTTTCATTGTACTTAAAGACCTTTTTAACGCCTATGATGCAATTTTGGAGGATAGACAACCAAACATAATAGCCCCCCCTCCCTACCGAAAATACATTGATTTTCTGCAACAAATCGATTTGAAAAATGCGGAAGCCTTTTGGCAGGAATTCCTTGATGGTTTTATCGCGCCCACCCCGATAGGTTTCGGCAAACAGGCCGAACGCAGTGGGGTAGTTGCCGGTGCAACTTCAGCGGAAGAGTTTGTGCTTTCTGAATCAGTGACCTCAAGGCTTACTCAATTGGCAGAATCTTACAATGTCACCCTTAATACTCTGTTTCAAGGAGCATGGGCCCTTCTTCTTCACCACTATAGCGGCGATGAAGATATAGTTTTTGGAGTTACAAGAGCCTGTCGTCATTCAGGCGGTTTCGGGTCAGACAAAATGGTTGGTCTTTTAATAAATACCCTCCCCGTGAGATTTAAGTTGGCCGAAGACTTACCGCTTTCATCATTTCTTGAACAAATACGAAAGATTAACACCGATTTGAGGGAGTACGAAAATACGCCATTGCCCGGCATTATGCGGTGGAGCGATGTGCCTTCTGGTCTACCACTTTTCGAGAGTCTTGTGGTATTCGAAAACTATTTGCTAAACTCCGCATTGCAGGCCCAGGGCGGCAAGTGGAAATCAAGAGATTTTTTCTACCGCGGGCAAACTAATTATCCAATCACGTTGATTGGATACGCCGGTAAAACACTTACGGTCAGAATCGAATATGATATTAATCGGCTTGATCAAACAGCTGCTCGTCGAATGGTTGCGCATTTTGAAACCCTGCTACTTTCCATGCTGAATAGTACTGATTTGCCGGCCACAGCACTAAAATATATAACAACTGTCGAACTCGATGCCCTGCAAGAGAAAAAAACGCCCTGCCAAATCGAAGCAGTTGATCAGTGCATTCATCGTCGTTTTGAAACTTTTGCGGATCGTTTTTCTGACAAGATTGCGGTTATTTGTGATCAGGATAGTCTTACATACGGAGAGTTAAATAAAAGGGCGAATCTCGTTGCTAATAGATTAATTTCAAAGGGCCTGAAGCCTGGTACGCTTATTGGGCTTTGTTTTGAGCGATCTCTGGAGATGGTTATAGGGATTCTTGGTATTCTTAAGGCTGGTGGTGCTTACGTACCCCTTGATCCGGCTTATCCCTTAGAACGCCTCCAATATATTATTGATGATGCTCATGTCCCCATTATTTTGACACAAAGGAGCCTCGCTTCACAGTTTCAGTTCAAATCCATCGAAACAGTAACGATTGATTCAGCCGAGTATGCACTGAAGGCCGATAATGATAAATTCTTCGGCAACCCTGCAACGGAGCTTCAACCAGAAAGCGTCGCTTATGTTATATACACCTCGGGTTCAACTGGCAATCCCAAAGGAGTACTCATAACCCATGCTAACGTCATGCGACTCTTCAAAGCTACAGATCATTGGTTTGGTTTCAATAAAGATGATGTGTGGACCTTATTTCACTCTTATGCATTTGATTTTTCTGTGTGGGAGATTTGGGGTGCTTTGCTTTTCGGTGGCCGACTGATTGTTGTCCCTTACTGGGTTAGTCGATCTCCGGAAGAATTCTACAAACTGCTTGCTAAAGAGAGGGTGACAGTGCTGAATCAGACACCCTCTGCTTTTCGTCAGCTTATTCAGGCTGAAGAAGTTCTTGATAAACAAGAGAATCTTGCGCTGCGGTATGTTGTTTTTGGTGGTGAAGCGCTTGAACTCAAGAGTTTGGAACCCTGGATTGAACGCCACGGCGACCGTGAACCGCAGTTGATTAACATGTACGGCATTACAGAAACAACAGTTCACGTCACATATCGTCCCATCACCCGTAATGATGTTTTAGGTGCACAAGGCAGTGTCATTGGTCAGCCCATTCCTGATCTTGATATATACTTGCTAAATTCACACATGCAACCGGTCCCCATTGGCGTAGTTGGGGAGATGTATGTCGGAGGTTCGGGATTGGGTCTTGGATATTTAAACCGCCCTGAGCTAACCCGCAATCGATTTATACCCAATCCTTTTGATAAGAATTCATCTTCCAGACTTTATAAAACTGGTGACCTGGCAAGATATCTTCCAAATTACGATATAGAGTATATAGGGAGGGCGGATTTTCAGGTTCAGATCAAAGGATTTCGCATCGAACTGGGTGAAATAGAGTCCGCCATGTCGGAGCATCCGGGTATATCTGAGAGTGTTGTTGTCGCAATGGAAAATTACGACAACAGAAGGCAACTTGTAGCCTATTTCGTACCTAAGGACGGAAATAAAATATTTGTTCGTGATTTGCGAAAATTTTTAAAGAAAAAAATTCCTGAATACATGATACCAACTGCTTTTGTTTCGATGAATGCCTTTCCCTTAACGGAAAACGGAAAAATCGATAGAAAGTCGCTTCCGTCTCCTGATCAGGATGAGATGGTATCCGATGAATCCTATGTCGCCCCGCGGCATGAGAGCGAAAAGTTGTTGTGCGGGATTTTTTGTAACGTTTTAGGTTTAAAAAGAGTCGGAATTCATGACAATTTTTTCACTATTGGCGGAGACTCCATCCTTAGCATACGGGTAATCTCTGAAGCGAGACGGGCTGGTTTTATAATAACGCCCAGAATACTGTTTCAAGCGCCGACTGTTGCGGAACTCGCTGACCACGGTTCCCGACATCCGGCTCATGAACCAGCAAAGGAAGATCAGGGGATACAAGCGGGCTCAATGCCATTAACGCCAATTCAGCATTGGTTTTTCGAGCATGATTTTTTAGAAAAAAATTATTGGAATCAGGCATTTATGTTTGTGGTGCCACGAAATTTCAGCACATCTTTGTTTGAGCAAGCTTTCGAAAATATCATTTTTCAGCATGACGCCCTTCGATTGCGTTTTTATAAAGACGAAACCGGTTGGAATCAAGAATACAGCAAGCCGGAAAAATCAGATTATGTGTCTCATTTCGACCTAAGCGGTACAATAGCTTCAAATAGAAACCAAGAAATATTAGATTTTGCTAATAGAGTTCAGTCCAGTTTAGATATCACAAGGGGTCCACTGATTCGGGCTGGGTATCTGGACTTTGGCAGTGAGAGTTCTGGCCGCCTTCTTATTGCGATACATCATCTTGCTGTGGATGCAGTATCTTGGCAGATTATATTGAGCGATCTGGAATCAGTTTACCTGAGGCTTGGGAGAGGAGAGGGGGTTAGTTTACCGCCCAAAACAACTTCTTATAAACTCTGGGCACAGCGCCTATCTGATTACGCTCGATCTGAAAAGTTACAACAAGAGGTGACATTCTGGCAAACTGAGCTAAGTGAAGTCACAGGTAGTATCCCGCTAGACCTTCAGACAGCGCTCGAAAACAACACAGAAGCGTCAACACAGATCGAAACCGTGGCGTTAACTGAAAATGATACCGAAATTCTTCTGCGAAAAATTCCCTCTACATTTAATGTTCGAATTCAGGATGTGCTGCTTTTTGCCCTCTCAAAAGCTTTGCTAAATTGGACAGGGAGCAAATCTCAATTGATAGACCTTGAAGGCCATGGTCGGGAAGATATTTTTGATGATATGGATCTATCGCGAACCGTAGGCTGGTTCACAACTATATATCCGGTGCGAGTGGAAATTTCAGGAGAGTCGTTAAAACACAATCTGCAATATATCAAGAAACAATGTCAAACTGTTCCAAACAAAGGGTTAGGATTTGGCGTCTTACAATATCTCAACAAAGATCGAAATTGGGATTTCAGGACCAAGCGGACTAGTGCTGACGTAGTCTTTAATTTTCTTGGCCAGTTAGATCGATTGGTGACTGATTCTGCAATGTTCGAATTTGCTGATGAACCGGTTGGGCCCTGGCATCATTCTTCGGCTCAAAGAAGGTATCTAATCGAAGTAATTTCTTATATAAAAAATGGACTTTTAGAAGTTCAATTGATTTTCAATAAAAATTTCCATCGTGAAGATACAATAAAACTACTGATAGAAGAATTTTCAGAGACGATGGCCCAAACGGTTCAAAGCTGTTTTGCTGACAAAAATCGGATCTCTGTTAGTGCTGAATTTACGGACGAGGGATCCGATCAAATTCAAATCAAAGCGCTTGAATCAGTATATCCTGATATTGAAGACGTTCATCCGTTGTCACCGATGCAGGAGCTTTATTACTCTCTTGGGTCTACTGAGCATGATATCGGTTTTGACCAGTCACACTTTACGATTTCAGGCAGCCTTGATATCGAATCTTACAAACGGGCGTGGCAGCACACGGTCAACAGGCACTCAGCGTTGCGTTCTCTCTATATTTCAGATGGTATAAAGGGACCGGTCCAGGTTGTGCTCAAGCAGGTTGCCATCCCCATTGATGAAAAAGATCTGCGAGCTCTGCCAGAGCTGCAAAAGGATGCTGAAATAGAGAGAATTCTGAAGCTGGACAAGACGCAGGGCTTTGAGCTCTCCGAGGCCCCCCTGACAAGATTGATTTTACTGCGCATCAAGGACGATCTTTATAATGTCGTCTGGAGCCATCATCACCTGCAAGTCGATGGCTGGTCGTGGCCTATGATCCTAAATGAGGTCAACTTGTGCTATCGTGCCTTTAAAATGGGGTCCGAACCTTCACTGTCAGAAGCAGAGCCCTACGGCTGTTATATTAAATGGTTGCAAGAAAAGGGTAATCAAGATGACTTGTTTTGGCAGGAGATGTTTCATGCCGACGATGACAAGTTTATCCTGCCGGTTCTACCAACTGCGCCATTGGAAAAGGGAAAACTTGCAAAATACAACCGGCAGAGCATTATTTTCAGCGAGGCCGAAACGGCTCGTATTGCATCCTGCGCGAAAGAGTTGAAAATCACTCAAAATACCATTTTGCAGGGTGCCTGGGCCCTTCTTTTGTCAGCCATTTCCGGGAAAAGAGATATCGTCTTCGGGGCATCGTTTTCCGGCAGACCTCCTGAGTTGCCAGGCGTTGAGTCGATAGTGGGTTTGTTTGTCAACAACCTTCCCCTCAGGTTAATTGTTAATCCGCAGGAGTCGGTGGTTGGCTGGTTGCAAAATCTCCATAAGCGCGTCTTTGATATAAGCCAGCATCAACATACTGACCTGACACGTATCCACCAGTTGAGCGGAATTGAGATGTCAATGCGACTATTTGACAGTCTAATTGTATTCCAAAATTACCTGATCAGCGAGGATACCTGGGATATTGATAACCAGGCTGAAATCATCGATTTTGCAGCTCCCGTTCAGACAAACTATTTGTTAACGTTGGTCGTAGTGCCCGGTCCCCAAATGTCTCTGGAAATTGGCTTTCAAAGCCCATTTTTTGATTCGGCATCGGTGAAGGAACTACTGGGTGCACTCAAATCGATTATTTTATCAATTGCGAATGGAAAAGTTTTAAATTTACAGTATTTCATTGACAATGCCGGTACCCTTAAAGATCTATTTACCCTGGAAGCCAGACATCAGGGCGCAATGTGGCGTTCTGAATATACGGCACCTGCTACTGAAGTTGAAAAGAGGCTTGCTTCCATTTGGGAAGATATTTTCAAGATCACTAAGATTGGTGTTAATGATAATTTTTTTAATTTAGGGGGCCAATCAATCATGGTATTGGAGCTTCACCGGCGTCTCCGTCTTGAATTTGAGACTGATTTATCGGTTGCAAGTTTATTTCAGTACCCAACTATTAGCTCGCTTGCAAGACAGTTGGAAAATAAAACGAGTTCCGAACCCGATAAAGGGGGAGCTTTAAGAAGGGCACATCGTCAGAGACAATCATTAGCCCGCCAAAAACGTCGCAGAAGGACCACAACGATCAATGAGTGAAGAATTCGATAATATAGAGGCTGTTGCCGTCATAGGGCTGTCGGGTCGTTTTCCTGGAGCGGAAAACGCAGATCAGTTTTGGCGAAATTTGGTTGGTAGGGTCGAGTCGATTACTCATTTTCGAGATGATGAACTGGATCAGAGCATTGCTGATGCCGTTAAATTGGACCCCGACTATGTCAGGGCCCGGGGCGTACTTGCGGATGTCGACAAATTCGATGCTGCTTTTTTCAACATTAGTCCTCGGGAAGCTGAAATTTTAGACCCTCAGCAACGCATTTTTTTGGAGATTTGCTGGGCAGCTCTGGAAAATGCAGGGTACGATCCCGACTCGTACAGCGGATTAATCGGCCTTTATGCAGGAATGGGCAACAATACGTACCGCGACTTCAACCTTTCGTCACATCCTCAATTGATTGAGAGTTTCGGCGAACTTCAGACTATGATGGCGAATGAAAAAGATTACCTCACCACACGTGTTTCACACAAGCTCAATCTGAAAGGACCCAGCCTGAACGTTTACACAGCATGTTCAACCGCTCTGGTAGCCGTTTGTGAAGCTTTCCATAGTTTGATCAGCTACCAGTGCGATACGGCTCTGGCAGGTGGTGTGTCGGTCACTTTTCCTCAAAATCGTGGCTACTTGTACCAGGAAGGCGGCATCGTTTCCGGCGATGGGCACTGCAGACCGTTCGACGCCAAAGCGCAGGGAACGGTTTTCGGTGGTGGTGCCGGTGTGGTTGTACTGAAGCGTCTTGGGGATGCGATAGAAGAAAGGGATCATATATACGCAGTCATCCGAGGAGCGGCGATGAACAATGACGGCGCTAGCAGGGTCAGCTTTACGGCCCCCAGCGTTGACGGTCAATCCGAAGCGATCGCACTCGCTCAAGCTTATGCGGATGTTACGCCGGATTCAATTTCTTATGTTGAAGCCCACGGGACAGCAACCCCGTTAGGAGATCCAATTGAAATTGAAGCCCTTACAAGGGTATTCGGAAACAGATCAGATAAAAAGCAATTTTGTGGTATCGGATCGGTGAAAGGCAACATCGGACACGTTGATGCTGCTGCCGGCGTAGCCGGACTCATAAAAGTTGTGCTATCATTGATGCATAAAAAACTTCCTCCCACTCTCCACTTTGAAAATCCCAATTCCAGGATCGACTTTTCCAATAGTCCGTTTTTTGTGGTCAACCAGTTTAGCGAATGGGAAAAGTGCCGCCTACCGCGGCGCGCAGGCGTCAGCTCTTTCGGAGCTGGCGGAACCAATGCTCACGTAATACTGGAAGAAGCGCCTTCAACCGGGCCATCGGGAGCATCTCGTCCCTTTCAACTGATAATGCTGTCAGCAAAAACCGAATCAGCATTACAGAGAGCCAAGCAGAATTTGGCCGGGCACTTTGCCGAAAACGGTGATCAGCCTCTATCCGACCTTGCCTATACTTTGCAAATGGGCCGCAAAGCATTTAAGCACCGGTACATTCAGGTGAGCAGAAATACTGAGGGAGCAATAGAAACGCTGCAATCTCCCACTCTTCAAAGCTCTGCGAAACGCCAATTGGAAATTGCGAAACCAGATGTTGTATTTATGTTTCCGGGCCAGGGCGCACAATATGTGAATATGGGTATAGGTTTATATGAATCTGAGCCTGTTTTCAAACAAGCAATTGACGCATGCTCAGAAATTTTGAACTCCTATTTGAAGACCGATCTGCGCAATATCTTATACCCCGAAAATAATGATCCTGAAACAGCTGCCGCTATCATTCGCGAAACCCAATTTACCCAGCCGGCTCTATTTGTAGTTGAATATGCGCTTGCAAAGCTTTGGATGCATTGGGGGGTATTGCCGGAAGCAATGCTCGGGCACAGTATTGGTGAATTCGTGGCTGCCTGTCTTGCGGGTGTCTTTTCGCTTGAAGATGCCCTCAAACTGGTTGCCACAAGAGCTACTCTCATGCAGGAACTCCCGGCAGGCGCTATGCTGTCTGTCCGGCTTCCGGCGGAAGAAATGGAAAAGATTCTAAGCCCCAATGTATCGATTGCAGCCATCAATGGTCCTTCCCTTTGCGTTATTTCGGGACCAACGGATGACATCAATGTTCTTCGGGATCATTTTGATCAGGAAGGCGTGGTTTGGAAGAAGCTTCATACATCGCACGCCTTTCACTCACCGATGATTGATGGGATCATCGATCCGTTTTTAGAGGAAGTTAAAAAAATAAAGCTGTCGCCTCCGAGCATAAAAATCGTCTCAACTGTAACGGCGGACTGGCTGACTCCCCAACTTGCAACGGACCCTGACTATTGGGCCAGACACGCTCGCAGAACTGTCAGGTTTGCGGAAGGAGTTCGCACGGTATGGGAAAATCCTGAGCGCGTCCTATTGGAGGTAGGCCCACGTGCCACAACAAGTACGCTTGCGATTCAGCAGGCGAAAGACCGAAAAATACAATTGGCTTTTCCATCCTTTCCGGACACAGCCGACGATGATCGCGAGTGGCAAAAAATCTTATATGCCATGGGCCAGCTCTGGCTCTCTGGAGTTTCGATAAATTGGAACAAATTTTACGAAAACGAAGATCGTCGAAGGGTACCATTGCCTTCTTATCCATTTGAACAAAAAAGGTTTTGGGTGGAACCAACATATTCCGAAAATGATATTAGCCCCCCTGTAATCCATGAACCAATTCGATCACAAAGTGAAGAAAAGATGACCCAGGTGAAAATATCTAATAATAATCCAACGGTTAAAGAGAATCTGATTGCCTTCGTCAGAGAAATTTTTGAAGAAATTTACGGCGAACCGATTGAATCCAATGATGAGAATGTTACTTTCTTTGAACTTGGATTTGACTCCCTCTTTTTAACACAAGCAAGTCTTGCTATTAAGCGCGAAACAGGTCTGAACATATCTTTCCGGCAGCTAATTGAAGATTTTCCGACATTTGCATTTCTATCTGATTATTTGGAGATAAATTTGACGGACGATATGCTAACCGAGATTCTTAAATTGACAAGTAACGATGCAGCCGCAGCTAAAACACCAAGTGCCAGTGAGTTTCAAAATGAGATCCGCGCTGGGACTCCTTATGAGGTGACCCTGGATAAAATCCCTATCGACACCGATCAGCTAAAAGATGTATTGGCCCAACAGCTGTCAATTATATCCAGGCAACTCGATATGATTTCAGGAATTAGTGATAATCCGAAAAGACAGCAAGCATGGTCTAAAGATATGCACCACAAAGAGGGTATATCCGGCTCAGAATTGAATCGGGCGTCTGCAACCGACGGACTTGATGATGAGGATCAAAGCAAAGATAAGAGGCCTATACAAAAGCCTGCTAAAAGTTTCGGACCTGCGGCCCGAATTGATTTGTCCTATGAGAATAAGCTATCCGGAAAAACTTTAGACCGATTTAATCAATTTTTTGAAGAGTATACTATCCGTACCGCAAAATCTAAAAAATTCACTCAGGACCACCGTCCTACTCTCGCCGATCCAAGGGTGGTTTCTGGATTTAGCCCGATTTTAAAAGAAGTTACTTACCCAATCGTTGTCGATCGTTTCGCGGGATCAAGGATCTGGGATATTGACGGCAATGAGTATATCGATATGACCAACGGATTCGGATCAAACATATTCGGGCATGCGCCAGCCTTTATCAAGGAAGCTTTAACCAGTCAGTTGGATAAAGGAATCGGAATCGGTCCCCAGCACCCGTTGGCAGGTGAGGTTGCAAAATTGTTTTGCGAGCTGACCGGGCACGATCGAGCCGCTTTTTGCAACACAGGTTCTGAAGCTGTATTAGGAGCCATGCGAATCGCGCGCACTGTGACCGGCAGGAATAAAATTGTGATATTTTCGGGATCATACCACGGTATGTTTGATGAAGTTATTGTCCGTGGCACTAAAAAATTACGATCTTTACCGGCGGCTGCAGGTATCCCGCCGGCGGCAGTTGAGAATATTATTGTGTTAGATTATGGAGAAGATAATGCACTTGCATATATCAAAGCGCATGCTCATGAGTTGGCAGCTATCATGGTCGAACCGATTCAGAGCCGTCGTCCGGATCTTCGGCCAAAAGATTTCCTGGCAAAGCTGCGAAAAATCGCGGATCAATCCGGAACAGTCTTATTTTTTGATGAAATAGTTACAGGTTTCAGGGTAAGACTGGGTGGTGCCCAAGAGTATTTCGGTATCCAAGCGGATTTGGCTACTTACGGAAAAGTTATTGGCGGAGGGATGCCTATTGGTGTTATAGCAGGGCGTTCCTATTATATGGATGCCTTGGACGGTGGAAATTGGCAGTTTGGAGACTCGTCTGCGCCGGAAGCAGGTGTAACCTATTTTGCAGGTACATTTGTCCGTCATCCATTGGTGCTCGCGGCAGCCAAAGCCACCCTTGAGTATTTTAAGCAGAAAGGCGCAAAATTTCAAAACGATCTAAACAAAAAAACAGAGGGACTGATCTCAAAACTTCATAGTATCTGCCGGAAGGCTGAGGTCCCGATTAAAATTGATGGGTTCAGTTCTTTTTTTCAAGTCTCATTTACTGAAACTCTTCCCTATGCATCGTTGCTTTTCCCCTGGTTGCGCAGCAAAGGGATATTTATTTCAGAAGGCCGTGGATGGTTTCTAACAGAGGCACATAGCGATAAAGACCTTTCTCTTGTTGCTGATGCATTTGAGCAGTGTATCGCGGAGATGCAAGAAGCCGGATTATTGTCCCGAAATTCAGACGTCCAAAAGGCGAAAATCCCCGTTTCCTCAAATAAAAATGATAACGATCTTACTTACGATCGGTTACAAAAAGGATCATATACTTCTCCGGTGCCGGGAGCAAAATTGGGCCGCGACCCAAATGGTAAGCCGGGCTGGTATATCCCTGATCCTGAAAGACCTGGGAAATTTTTAAAAGTAGGAGATAAAAATGGCCGAAACTGAAATAGACAAATCAGAAAGTCCTCAATCTGTCGACTTTGATCCATTTGCAGATGGGGAATTAGTCTTGACGGCACCGGCAACCGAATCACAAAAAGAAATTTGGCTGTCAGTCAAACTAGGTGGTGACGACGCTAACTGTGCATTCAATGAATCCATATCCATCAGGCTGTCAGGGCCTCTCGACACCGGCGCTTTGCGCGCCTCGTTTCAATTTATCGTCCAGAGACACGATGCTTTGCGCACCACATTCAGCCCTGATGGTGAAACCCTTTGCATAAACTCCTCGCACACCATGGAAATTCCAGTCGTTGACCTTGTTGACCTGGATAAAGAACAAAGGGAAAATCGCCTAAAAGAGATTCAGCGCCATGAAGTTGAGTTCCCATTTGATCTGGAGCATGGACCGCTTATCCGGGCGCAAATAGTCAAATTGGAAGAGCAATTGTCTTTTATTATTTTCACGGCTCACCATATAATTTGTGATGGCTGGTCGACTGCGGTGTTACTTAAAGAACTTGGTTTGATTTATTCTGCACTCAAACAAGGCGTCACTCCTAACCTCACAGAACCATACCAATTCAGTGAATATGCGCTTTCAGCAGAAGAAATATACCAGACACCAGAATATGCTGATGATGAGAGATTCTGGCTACTGAAATTTGAAGGAGAAATACCGGTTTTAGATTTACCAATTGACAGGAATCGGCCTTCTTTAAGAACTTTCAAAGCCGCGCGAGAAGATCTAGAACTTGATCGTTCTTTAGTAGCAAACTTGAGGAGCATTGGCGCGAAAGCGGGTTGTACTTTTTTTATGACCGTACTTGCAGGATTCAAAGTGTTTCTCTACCGCATATCCAGGCAGGAAGACTTGGTGGTGGGAATCCCTTCAGCAGGGCAATCCCTTGTGGGCAAAGACAATCTTATTGGACACTGTGTCAATATACTGCCGATTCGCAGCCACTTGGACGATATACAAAGTTTTAGTGATTATTTGAAAGAGGTGAGAAAAGCGTTGCTGGATGCTTACGATCATCAGTTGACCACATTCGGCAGTTTTCTAAATAAACTGACACTTCCACGAGACCCCAGTCGTATCCCTCTGGTACCGGTTGTTTTTAATCTTGACAGTGCAATAGGAGCCGAGGCATTAGGGTTTGAGAGCCTTGACGTTGAATTGAGTTCAAATCCAAGGAGTTTCGAAAATTTCGAAATATTTATAAATGCAGTCGATTATGGTGAATCTGTTGCATTAGAGTGTCAGTTCAATAAAGATCTTTTTGACCAAACCACCATAGCTCGTATGCTCAACCATTTTGAGACAATCCTGGAGGGTATAGTTGAAGAGCCGAATGATCAAATAGGGCTGTTGCCGATTTTGCCGGAAAGTGAGCTAAAGCAGCTGAAGACCTGGAATGAGACCCGTATGGAGTATCCTGGTGATAATTGTCTGCACCAGCTTTTTGAAGCGCAGGTGGAACGGTCTCCGGATGTGGTGGCGTTGGTTACGGAGACCGAAAATTTGACATACAGAGAGCTTAATGACAGGGCAAACCAGGTGGCACAGCGAATGATATCTTTGGGGGTGGGGCCGGATATTATCGTCGGTGTATTTTTGGAAAGATCTGCAGAGATGATCGCAGCCATTCTGGGAATACTCAAGGCCGGTGGTGCGTATTTGCCGCTTGATCCGGAGTATCCCAAGGATCGACTGGCCTTTATGCTTTCAGACAGTCAAGCACAGGTACTTGTTTCTGAAAGTCAACTGAAATCGCAGCTGCCTGAAAAATGCCCTGAAGTTGTATTCCTGGACACCGATTTGCAGGGCGCGGATTCGAACAAGACTGAAAATCTGCAGAGTACTGTGCAGCCGGACAATCTTGCATATTTACTCTATACATCCGGATCGACTGGCGTACCAAAAGGCGTCGCAATCGAGCACCACAGCCCGGTGGCATTGGTTTGTTGGGCCCATGATGTTTTTACCGAAAAAGAAATGAGCGGAGTTTTGTTTTCCACTTCGATTTGTTTCGACCTGTCGGTATTTGAAATTTTCTCAACCTTGACGGTGGGGGGCAAGGTCATTTTGGCTGATAATCTGTTGGAACTGCCATCGCTTAAAGCAGCCTCTGATGTGACGCTTATCAACACTGTTCCTTCGGCAATTGCCGAATTGCTCCGGTTGGAAGGGATACCGCCCTCCGTTTGTACAGTCAATCTTGCCGGTGAACTGTTAAAAAATTCTCTGGTTCAAAAAATATATGATGTTAAATCGATAAAACGCGTTTACGATCTCTATGGTCCGTCGGAAGACACGACTTACTCGACCTGGGTGCTAACCGAAATTCGTGACTTCAAAAAAATAGTTATGTGTTATCAACAGGTTACATGTTGCAAAATTGCTATTTTGGCACTACACATTCGAATTCTCTCTATATAATAGCCTTCAGTGTTTTGCC
>Ga0075120_10001856_pt1 | contig 16009 bp, 9 predicted proteins | sample AntAceMetag02UKL_FD_69792 | JGI IMG/M metagenome (GOLD analysis project Ga0075120, IMG submission 69792) | Saline lake microbial communities from Ace Lake, Antarctica - Antarctic Ace Lake Metagenome 02UKL | ecosystem: Environmental > Aquatic > Non-marine Saline and Alkaline > Saline | place... | reverse complement strand
ATGGAGAATAGAGATGTATGTTTATCAGCACACACAGAGAAGTAAGATACTTTTCTTTATTATAATAGTTGTGCTCTTGTTCATGCTTTTCCTGATGTTCAGATTTGGATTCAACTGGATAAATGTTGTTGTTTTTATTATAATGATCTTTGCTTTGTATCTCTTTAATTCTCTTACTGTAAAAATAACTTCTGATAAAATATCAGCAGCTTTCGGATCAGGTCTTATTCACAAAACAATTCCTTTTACTAGAATTAAATCAGCTGAGAAAGTTAGGAATAAATGGATTTACGGATTTGGAATCCGACTTATTCCTGATGGACAAATGTATAATGTTGCCGGTCTCGATGCAATCGAATTGAAATTAACAAACGGAAGAGTGTTTCGCATCGGAACCGATGAGCCGGACAAACTTCTCGAAGCTATCAAATCTCAAATCAGAGTAAAATAATCTAAATCAACATCAAAAAGAAGGAACAATGATGAAAGTCCTTATTGTATATGCACATCCTTATGAAGGAAGTTTTAACAAAGCTATCCTCGATAATACTCTTGAAGGCTTAAAGCATGCTGGTCATGAGGTTGAACTCATTAATCTGAACGAAGAAGGTTTCAACCCGGTTCTCACTCGTGAGGAGCTTGCAAAGTATCCCGACGGGGAATATCTTGATCCAAATGTAGGAGAGTACCTTGCAAAGATCAAAGATGCCAAGCACCTTGTTTTTATCTTCCCGATCTGGTGGGGTGAAGTACCTGCAATCCTCAAAGGATTTTTTGATAAAGTCTTATTGAAGAAGGAAGCTTACGATTTCAAAGGTATGATGCCTACACCAAAATTGAAGGGCAGATCTGCCACGGTTATCTCAACCATGAATTCTCCGAAAATTTATTACAACTATATCCTAAAAGCGCCGGTTAAGCAAACTGTGATCAAGGACACATTGAAATTGTGTGGTATCAAACCGGTGAAATGGATCGAATTCTCTCAGGTCATTTCCACTTCGGATACAAAAAGAGAAAGGATGCTCGATAAGATTTTAGACTATTTCACGAATTTATAAAAAAACTAAAATCAGTTTTGATAAGCTTATAGTCCGACTTGCCAGGGCGCAGTTAAACGAAGACCGATCTTGCGCCAATGAATGTGAATCTCAATCACATTATCTAATCAGTGTTAATCTGTGTGCTATTCTTTTAAACCATTGCAAAGGAATCCTTCACTAACCATTCTCAGGATTCAAGAAAAATTTGACAAAGTTATTAATTTATAAATTTTTCTACAAAAGACATATATAAATATGATAACATGTGAAGGATAATGAAATATTAGGACGCGGGAAGGGGAAAGGTGGTTATGAAAACTGAGTTTTTATATATTGTTGTTCTTATTACATTGAAAAATGCAGTAAGGCACAATATTACTGCTACAAAACGAAAACATCAAAATAAAATACTAACAGAAATAATGGCTTTCTTTGAAGAAGATACAGGTTTAAATATTTCTGGAAATAGTATTAAAATCTTATACGCTATTACACATTTTGGAAATTATAAACTTCTCTTTCCGATTTATTTGGTGTTGATCATTTATCTACTTACTCTTAAAGAAAGATAGTCATTATGGAATAAATTAAAAGAATGAAATTTCTCATATTTATAATTTTAAAACATGCAAAAAATAACTAAAAATGGAGGATAAAAAATGAAAGGTAAAATAATATTAACTGTAGCACTTGCTATTTTATTTGCATGTTCAATTATTCATGCTCAAATTCCTATTTATAACAATTTTAGTGATAAAGTTGTTACTGATAAACCAAAATATGATTATACTGATCAAACCTATGTATATGATGATTTTGAAGATGGTTGGTATTGGACAGCTTGGGATACTCAGTCCTCAAACGGTCGTGATTATTGGGATATTCATGATGGGACATATTATGGTAAATCTGCTTGGTGTGCAGAAAATAACGATGGTGGTGTAGTATATGGGGATCATTATGACAATTACATGGATTCCTATATGAAAAGAACTTTTGATTTCTCGGGATATTCAACCATGACCTTGGAATTTGATTATTTAGTTGAATGTGAAAATAATTATGATTATTTTAAACTTTTAGTAAATGGCACACAAAAATTTTATGAATCAGGAGGACATCCAAATTACTGGTATAATGAAACAATTAACTTAGATTCTTATGCTGGACAATCTTCTGTTGAAATCAAATTTATTTTCTATAGTAATTACTCAAATAATCAATACATGGGTGCTTTTGTAGATCATTTTTTACTACATGGAGATTTAATCCCGGAACCGGAACTCTCAAGATATCCATCTTCTCTAACATATGATGATCTTGATATTAATCAAAATTATACATATTATGACGTATTTCGTCTTTGGAATTCAGGTGGTGGATCATTCAACTGGTCTGTTACAGATAATCGGAGTTGGTTGAGTGAATCTCCAACAAGTGGCTCAAATAGTGGTGAGAACGATTATATAGATGTTTACATAGATACCGATGGATTAAATTATAATTTTAATGATACAGGGACAATTACAATAAATGCTTCGAGTGGATCTTGGTCCGACACTAAAACTATATCTGTTAACATAAATACTATTTCTCCCCCAGATGGGAATGTAAATGTAACCTGTAAATATCCTGATGGAAGTCTATATACACCAACCAAATATAAAGTATGGGATAATGATTATTCAGATCTTACTGTAGTCGATAATCCATCAAATCCACATACTTTTTATAATTTAGATGGTAATGAAACATATCATTTTGAAGCTTACGAAGATGAAATGTTTATGGGAACTATAGATGCAACAGTATCACCGGGTCAAACAATTTATGAGACTTTATGGACTAATTATCAAAGTTCGATTATTGTTAGGGCATTATATAATGATGGGGTTATTCCCTTGCCTGGTGCTACAGTTAAAATACTAAATTGGGAAGGAATTGTAGTTAGGGAAGTAATAACTGATGGAAACGGCTACACTATACAATTGTATGTTTGGGATAGCATCACAAATACAAGTATAGATTTTTTCTATGATATAAAAATTTATTATTCAGGTAATTTGGTTTATGATTATCCTGGAAATTATGAAATAGATGGAAATCAAAATGTAACTGAACCATGTACAACTAATGTTGAACTACAAGGACAAATAGAAGTATCTGTACAGTATCCAAGCTCCCAAGATCCTGTAATACCTGACGAGTTGTGGTTATTTTCTGGAGATTGGCAATACCTGCTATATACTGGATATCCATCAACATCAGTCTATCTGTTTCCTGATTATTATACTTCTGGTGATTATCATGTCCAAGCAATGCAAGATGGTATAAATTTAGGACATGTTGATGTTAATCTTGATGAAATTCTTGAACAAGTTATTTTAACAACTTCTCATCAAAGTGATATTCAATTTGAAGTTTATTGTATTGATGGTTTAACCACTCTTTCAGGTGCAGATGTAATAATTAAGAATCAAGATGGTGTTGAAATCAGACAGGGGATAACAGATGAATTTGGTATTGCTTATTTTGGACCTTATGATAGAACCTGGTTATGGGACACAACAATACCGTCAGGTTTTGAATATTATTATAAAATTGAGGTTTCATACAATAATCAAGTTGAATATTCTAATGATAATTATGAAGTGATAGGTGGACAAAGTATAGTGGAAAATATAATTACTTCAGTTTTCTTATCTCCCGTACAAACTAGAAGTAATGGAATTTGTGTGTATCCTGAGTATATTGATAATGTATTATCCAATACAGATATTGAAAATATGTTGGACGATTTTTTGTTACATGACATTGATATAATTTATATAACTGTTTTTCAGACTGTTAATATTGGGCAGGGAGATCTAATATGCAATGATCAACCAGGAACATGGAATCCAGTATGTGGAGAGGTGCTTGGGCGTTATTCTTTCTCTCATCTTGCTGAACAAGCTCGTATAAGAGATATACAGGTAGTTCCTATAATAAAATGTTTTTTTCATAATGATAATATTACAGTTCTTCCTTCAAGTGAAATCCACAGAACCTTTTTACTTAATCAAATTTTACCATATTTTTTAGAATCATTTAATTCTAATGGAAATCCGTACTATGCTTTTGATGGAATTGCTTTAGATTATATCCGTTACTTCCTTAATACTGGTATTCCTGCAAATGCTTCTATCGTTACTAATTTTGTTGATGATGTTGCTGGTCTTTGCGTTGGTATTCCATTAAATGTTTTTTTAAAAGTAGATGCATGTGAAGGAGGACATTTATGTACACACCCACTTGCACCTACACCATATGATTATGCTATATACTTTTTTGGTCAAGATTGGGTTGCTCTATCTTCATTAGCAACCAGTTTAAATCCAATGTCATATGTCGATCAGGAAGTTTATGGTGAAAATCTAGTGACGGGATTTACACGTGTTAACGAAGCGGTTAATACAATAAGGGCATATACTGGAAATAGTGTAAAAATCCAATATGGCGTCCATACTTATAATGATGATATTAATAATAGCCATGCTTCACTATCAACAATACAAACATCACTTTGTGCAGGTTCTGATGCTGAATCTAATGGTTTTTTTACCTTTCGCTATTACAATGATCTAGTAAATCAACCAGCTTGGATGGACGCTTTATCTGATTATTCAACCAATGGACCTGATTATCCCTTAGTAAATTTTAGTTTGAATATAGAACAATCACCTGTGGAAGGTATTAGAGTAACTGCTGATGCTAGTTTATCATCTGATAACCAAACACCTGTTGGTAATCTTGAGTTTCGCTTTATGTGGTCAAATGGAAATGGAACATGGGAACCATGGACAGCTTGGTCATCATCTTCCATTGGCTTTCGTGATTATCCGGAGCAAACAACAGCCCAAATTGTTGTTCAAGTCAAAGATGAGGACGATTTAACAGACATTGAGAGAATGCAATTTATTGCAGAAATCTTAAGTCCTTTTATAGTACTTATACCAACTAACATAGATTTAGGAATCCAACCATCGGGTGAAACTTTTTCAGAAAATTTTATTGTAAAAAATACTGGAAGTGGTTTATTAACAGGTAATATATCATACGATCATATACCATGGATAACAACTTTATCGCCAACATCCTTCGAAGACTTAGAACATAACGAACAAGTAACAATAAGTTTTTCGGGAAATTTTCCATCAGATCCAGGTGAATTTGGTGATTACATAAACATAACCTCAAATGGAGGGAATGAAGATGTTTATGTTCACGGTATTGTGGAAGGTGTAATAAATATCTATGTTAAAGCTTCCTATATTATTAATGATATAGAAACTGAAGTTGGGACATATGAATTTGAATCGCAAGAACCAATTGTTAATTTACATTTTGGCCAATCCAATGAAGGTATTGTAATGCCAAAATCAAATACTGTATTTTACAATTCTAGGACATTTCAGTTTAAAAATGTAATTTATAATAACGGATTTCTTGTTGGAGAGCTTGAAACAGACACATTTATTATATCTGATTATAATAATTTTGATGCAACTTTTAAATTAGAAATTTTAAATCAAGATAATAATCCTGATGATAATATTTTAATACAAGATGCTGAAGTTTGGATTGCTGATTTTGAATATGGAGTTGATAATTATAATTTTTCTAATTGGGAAGGAACTTTTTGGGATGCTGGTAATATAATACGTTTAGGCGGTAGGTTGTTAGATCCTACACAGTATAGGATATTTCCACAAGAATTTTTGAATCTTATTAGAAACATGGCAATGACTTCGCATTGTGCAGGAATGTCAAGTACATCAATTCTATATAAATATCACCCTGATTGGATCCCTAATAATCAAATAAATACATATCAACTTGATTCTCTTGATACGCAAGTAATTGAAAATATTAAATTTGCATTTGGAAAAGTAATGTTTTCTTTTTATGCAGATGCTTTTTGGCGTGCCCATCGTCCATTTGGTCCTTCATTACAAGAAATTTCTGCTCAAGAATTAGATAATATAAAAATAAAACTTTCAGATAATAAATTACTTAATGCTGGTTATACCAAACCTGGTGATAACAATCATTGTACTACTCTACATACTATGATAAAATTAGAAACTGATACTCCTTTAAAATATACTTATCGTCTATATGATTATAATAATGATTATCTTATTTCTAATAAATTTTCACCCGACCAAAGAAATAATTTTATTGAAGAAAATGGCATAATTCAACTTATGACTTCAAATAAAACTATTACATTCCATGAACCAGATTTTGAATTAGATAAAGACAGCATGAAAAATTTTCATAAAAAGGAAAATTCAATCTATGATTCTCTAATGACTATGGCATTAGATTCATTAATTATTAAAGGATTAAATTTATTTGTTTATATGGAAAATGATAGTAGTTATGTCAATTCAAATTTTGTTGCAAATATAACCATTGATAACGGTTTGATAGAAAGTTATGATCTTGGCTCATATAAAGTCTTTTATATCGATAATGATGTAGAACCTAATATAAACATAGAGGCAATAAATGAAGGCTCATTCTCTTTAATGGGAGTTAACACATCTTCAAATACTAAAGATGAGATAGCGCAATTTACATTTGAAAATATTACTTTCCCATCAGATAGCTCAACAGCAGAAATACCATCGGCATTTAGTCCCGGAGATCAGATATGTCAAATTGATTTTGATGGAGATGGAGAAGTAGATATTGAAATTACTAATAGTTATAATGGCAATGTTCCACCTTCAGAGAACTTCCCACCTTATGTATATAATGAAATCCCAATTTTGGTTTTTGCACCTAACATTTGGTCAACTGATCTCACATTACTTGAATATATAAATGATGAATCAACAAATACTCTTATTTATAGTTTAGAATATGATACATTATTATTTGATATCAATATTGAAAATCATATTTTAAGCGTTGATTTGTTAGAAGCATTTGAGAGTCTTTCAGTTATTAATTTAACAGTATCAGATAATGAATATTCCATACAAATACCAATTTTTGCCCAATATGATAGCATTGCTTATGGACTTGTTGCCTATTACCCATTCAATGGAAATGCAGATGATGAAAGTGGAAATGGTAATGATGGCACACAATATGGGGGAGTAGATTTTACTACATTAGATAGATTTGGTAATCCTTCAAGTGCTGCTTTTTTTGATGGTAGTGATGATTATATCGAGACTTCATTTGAGCCAATATATTATCAAGGAGATCCGCTTACTATCAGTATGTGGATAAAATGTACTAGTAACGATGGAACTGAAAGAATAATAGGTCTTGAAATCCCAGGTGCTCAAGAGTTATGTTTCGTTAGACTTGCAACGGATAATACTGTTAGATTAGATTTCAGAGATGATGGTCATCAAGGAATAAATTGTCAAGCTTCATCAAATGTTGAGGATAATAATTGGCATCATATAGTAACTTTGAGAGATATTGATGATGATGTTTTTAGAATTTATATAGATGGTATACCTGCTGAAGATACAGTTTCAGATGTAACAACTACTGCTATGAATGCAACAGCAACACGCTGGTTATGTATAGGTGCCAATAACTATTATGGTGCAGGAATAGTTGATAATTATATGGGAGCAATAGACGAAATACGTTTTTATGATTATGCATTAACAGAAACAGAGATAGATTCGCTCTATCATGAAGGTGAATGGCCTTCTATTACAGCAGATTTCACAGCTTCTGATACAACTGGTATAGCCCCTCTCACGGTTCACTTCGCAGACCTGTCATCTTCGGATTATCCTATTGTATCTTGGCAATGGGATTTTGGAGATGGGATTGATACAACGTATACAATATATCAACCAACAATTGAACATACCTATCAACTTGCAGGAACCTATGATGTTTCGTTGATAGTTTCCGATGGTATAATTTCTGATACATTGATACAATATGATTATATAACTATATCTCCTGATGGTCCAGATTGGACAGTGAATCCAGCGTTATACGAATACAATGGAAACATCACTGCAGCGGTTTTTCTAGAAGGGGTTCAGGTAAGTAATCCTGGTGATTCGATTGCAGCCTTTTGTTCAGGAGAATGTCGTGGTGTTGCGGGTAACATGGAATTTCCATCTGGAAGTGGAGAATACATTTATTCCTTAATTGTTTATAGTAATGTCACAAGTGGAGATATATTAACCTTTAAGTACTGGAATTCAGAAACAGGAACCATAAATTATATAATTGATCCCATTTATTATGTAATTACCCCCCTTGAATTTATACCCGATATGGTTTATGGAACACCGTTTGATCCTTACCAGCTGAATATAGTTGAACTGCTAGATTATGGCATCATTGAAGGTAATGTAACACTTGTTGGTGGTACAGGTAATATAGAAGATGTAGAAGTCACCGCAAATTATGAAAAATTGTATCCAGATGGTTTGACAGTGAATCCTTATGTCAATGGAGATTATTACATGATCATTGCTACAGGCACTTATGATGTTACTGCTTCCCTTACTGGATATACGTCACAAACCAGTAATGTGACAGTGCTTGAAGTACAGGCAACAACAGGGATAAACTTCACACTTGAATGTTGTATTCCAGAGTCACCTACAAATTTAAATGCTGCTGTAAGTGGTAATGATATCATACTCTCGTGGACAGAATCTGTAAATGCAAATATTTACTATATCTATCGTTCCACCAATCCTTATAGTGGTTTTACTCAGATCGGCATTTCACTCACAACCTCTTATACTGATAATGGAGCTGCCAATGTTTCTAAATATTTCTACTTTATAACTGCAGCAACTTCCCATTTTGAATGGTGCGATGTCCCTGTCGGCCAATACACTTATGGTGAATATGATGAAATACTAACCATAGATTACGACTACCAGATTATGAAATATGAAGTAACCAATCAGCAATATGTGGATTATTTAGAAGAAGCTTATGCGGCTGGTGATATTACTGTATCCACTTCTACAGTGCAGGGCTACTATCCCGGCGATGAACATTATCCTGCTGGAAATTACGATTTCTACGATCTTGGAACACCATCCTCATACAATTACGCGAGAATTTCCTGGGATGGAGATTCATTTGTTATTAATGTCCCATCCGGCTACATTTCTGGTGATTTTGATAACCACCCTGTAGTTGAAGTAACCTGGTTTGGAGCATGGGCATTTGCAGAACATTATGGCTTGGATTTACCTACACAGCATGAATGGGAAAAAGCAGCTCGTGGTGATACCGGCTATGATTATCCCTGGGGAAACAGCATTGATGGAAGTAGAGCGAATTATTGGAATAGCGGAGACCCTTTTGACAATGGAACCACACCTGTAGGTTATTACAACGGAGAGACCCACAGCGGTTTCCAGACCACAGACAGCCCTTCACCTTATGGTGTTTATGATATGGCTGGCAATATATGTGATTGGACAGATAGCTGGTGGAGTGATACTACTTCCTGCCGTGTTGTTCGTGGTGGTTCTTGGAGCTGTGTTACTAGCGTCCTGCGATCATGGTATCGGTTCCTCGAAGGCCTCTACCCTGACTACAGCTACTACTATATGGGCTTTCGATGTTGCAGGACTCAATAATTATGGTCCCTTGAGTTTTGTGCTTTGACACTTGTTTTGGTTTTACCTTACGAAAGTTCCAAACTTTCGTAAGGTAAAAAAATCATGGTAAATCAAAAAGAATTACCACTATTAAAAAAAATTTATGATATAATAAAATGGATAATACCAAAGATAAAAAATAGTTTTATTACACAAAACATCGCGGTTGTTTTACTCCATATTACTAAGTAACGCAAGATTCCAATCTTGCGCACACAACATCGGAATGTTGTGTTACTAGCCAGAAACATCTGATTGACCTTCGAAGATGATCATCCGAATGTTTCATGTAATTTTCTTCAACACTCGGAAGTTCGCTTGGCGAACATTCAGAGGTTGATTAGTAAGGATTACTAGCCATCAATACAATAATTATCCAAATAAAAAATTTGACAAATAAATTTTCTTTATTAAAAAATAGACCGACGGTCGGTCGAAAAAATAAAGGATACATATGCCAAGAATCGTTAAAAAACATGATGTAAGAAAAAATGAGATCATCGATGCTGCACAAATGCTCTTTTATACAAAGGGCTTTGATGTCACATCAGTGAATGAGATCATCAATACAATAGGCATTGCAAAAGGGACTTTTTATCATTACTTTACTTCAAAATATGATCTTCTTAATGCAGTGATCGAGCGCTTTATCAAACAAATTACCGATTCAATTCAACCAATTTTACAGCAAGGAGATTTGGATGCAGTTGAGAAATTTAATGAAAGCTTCCAGCTCATCGGGCAGATCAAATTTGAGAAAAAAGAGTTTATGTTTGAGCTTCTTAAAGTGATGAATAGAGACGAAAATATTATACTCCGCTACAAAATGGTCATGAGAAGTATCGAGTTGCTTACACCCATTATTGCAGAAATAATAAAACAGGGGAATGATGAAGGGGTATTCAATACAAAATATCCAATAGAAAGTACTCAATATATATTATCAATTTCAGGTTATCTCAATGCCAAACTATCACAAATAATTCTTAATATACTCGAAAAAAAGCAGGATGTATCAGCACTTATTGAGAACTACAGAGCTTACGAAAGGGCTATCGAACGGATAATCGGAGCTGCAGAAAATACTCTTTCGCTTGCAGATGAAGAATTAATCAGAAAATTTTTTATTTCTGAGGAGGAATAAATGCCATTACTCGAATTACAAGGCGTGATCAAAAACTACATGAAAGGCGAGCAGATCATACCTGCACTCCGGGGTGTGGATCTCAGTATTGAAAAGGGAGATTTTTTATCGATCGTGGGTCCGTCCGGAAGTGGAAAATCCACCTTACTCAATATCATAGGATGTATTGATACTCCCACAAAAGGTAAGGTGCTTCATAACGGAGAAGACCTAACAATCCTCACTGATAAGGAAAAAACGTACTACAGAAAAGAAAACATCTCTTTCATTTTCCAATCTTTCAATCTTATTCCTGTGCTCACAGTACGCGAAAATGTAGAACTCCCGCTCATCATAGAAAAAAAGTTCACTAAAAGTGAAATTTACGATAAGGTCACGAATATCATAGAGATCGTTGGGCTTGAAGACATGGCAGATAGATTCCCAAGAGAGCTCTCTGGAGGACAGGAACAGCGTGTTGCGATTGCCCGGGCACTTGTAAAAAATCCTCTGGTCGTTCTCGCTGACGAGCCAACTGCAAATCTCGATTCCGAAATGTCTGAAGATATTATTTCAGTTATGCAAAAAATGAACGAGGAAATTCACACTACATTTATCTTCTCTACTCACGATCTGCTTGTGCAGAAACATGCAAAACGTGTGATAATTCTCAGAGATGGTATGATCACATCTGACGAAAGGAAGAATCATGAGAACACTGATTAAAATTGCATGGCGAAATGTTATGAGGAACAAACGCCGTACAGTTCTTTCTGCACTCGTGATCTCAGTCGGATTATCAATCTACATCCTCATGAATTCCATTATGGCAGGTATGGATCGCGCGAATATTGATAACCTCATCGAGCTCAGTACTTCATCGATCAAAATTTCTACAGAGCAATATGCTGAGGATAAGGAATCACTTCCTCTCAAATATGGCATTCCATTTGCTGATCAGCTTCTTGCATACATCAAAGAGCAGCAGCATGTGATCGGTGCGACTCCACGAACCCAGTTTCTCGGACAGCTCTCTAACTGGGAAGATACAATGCCGATCATCGGACAGGTCGTTGATATAAAAAGTGATGAAACGGTTTTTAGTTTGGATAATTACTTAGTTGGAAATTATTTCACTGGTTCTGAGGAGAATGAGATCATGCTTGGAAAAGACCTTGCTGATGAAATGGGAGTTGGCGTCGATGATTATATTACATTGTATGCTCTGACAAGGTATGACAGCCGAAATGCTGACGAATTTCATATCGTGGGACTTCTCAATACAACCGATCCGAACATCAATCTGAACACTGTTTTGATAAGTTATGACACTGCAGATAATTTCCTCGATCTCGAAAATCTTATTACAGAAATCGATGTGGCTTTGGAGCGAAGAGTCAGCTTTAGCCAGTTTACAAACGACGTGGACGAACTTGCTCAAAGTATAAAAAAGGAATTTTCTGAACTTCGGGTTGAAACTTTTACAGAGTTAGCAAGTGCATTTCTGGGTATCACAGAGCAGAAGAAGATCTTTGGATCAATCATGATGCTGATCATACTTGCCATTGCAGCAGTTGGTATTTTTAACTCCGTATTGATGAGCGTGTATGAACGAATCAGAGAAATTGGAGTTTTGCGAGCTCAGGGTTTTGAAAGAAAAGAAATTGTGGGTCTTTTCATCTGGGAGGGGATATTTATTGGAATCCTGGGAAGTCTGATAGGTGTGGCTCTAGGATGCGGCTTCAATCTTTATTTAGTTATACAGGGTTTCCCGTTGGATAAATTTGTGGGTTTTCAGAACAGTGGAATTCCATACTGGGGCACTCTATACGGGGAATGGAATGTTGGTGCAATAATATTCGCATTTTGCTTCGGTATGATCGTGGCATTAGCCGCAAGTTATCTTCCTTCGAGAATGGCTTCAAAGATGGAAGTTACCAAAGCATTGCGTTTCGTGTAAGGAGTGACAGATGTCATTTATCCAAAAATTTGCAGTGAGAAATGTCGGGAGAAATAAACGCCGTTCATTACTGGCAGTAATTTCAGTCACACTGTCGATCTTACTCATCGTATTTCTGCAGGGATTGATAGGTGGATTTCTTGATAACCTGGTTCATAATTATACCAAGAATGAAACAGGGCATGTCAGAATTGCTACAAAGGAATTTGAAGAAAAAGCAAAGTTTTTTCCTGTAACAGATAACATCAAAAATCCGCAGAAGATCATAGATGTTATCATACAAGATAAGGAAATAAACAGAAATATAAAGTCAATAAGCCAGCGAATAACCTTCGGAGTTCTGCTCACAAATGAAGGGAACAATAAACAAGCTCTTGCCTATGCGGGGGATATAGAAATAGAGAAGAACCTTTTGATGCTCAATGAGTCAATTCTACCGGATGGAAGATATCTGGAAGCTAATGATGAAGCAATTGTCGGAAAACTCCTTGCAGATGATCTTGGTTATAAACTCGACGATGAGATAAGCGTAATGACTCAAGGGAGCGATTATGCGCTTCACCTCAAGAAATTCACTATCGTTGGACTCTTTGATACTGGTTTGAGGATATATGATGAAAGGATATTCCAGATTCCTCTTTCCAGTGCACAGGAATTGCTCCGCATGCCCGATCAGGTGCAACAGATCGTTATCATGCTTGATAATTACCATGATTCCGAATCAGTTGCAAAGAAAATGGCAGCAAAACTTTCGGATTACGAAGTAGTTGTTTCACCCTGGACCGCAATTGGTGGTTATGCCATGTGGGTGGAAATGGCAAATCAGATATATAACTGGTTTTATATTGTGATTGCCTTTCTCGGCGCGTTCATTATAGCCAACATTATGATGATGGTCGTATTGGAACGCAGAAGGGAGATCGGTATCATCAAATCAATGGGTTTCACAAACGGACAGGTGCTCTCTATGTTTGTGAGCGAAGGTATGCTGCTTGGTTTTGTGGGAAGTGTTGTTGGTGCACTTGTTGGACTCGGCATCGTTACACTGCTCCATTTTCATGGCATTGATTTCTCTAAAATGATGGGTGGAATAAATTTTCCTATGAGTAATATAATATACTTGCGGGTGAACTTCATGAGTCTTTTTATAGCTATCTTACTGGGAACACTGGTCTCCACATTTGTGTCCTTTTTCCCATCCCGTAGAGCAGAAAAAATGAAAATAGTTGATTCAATAAAAAGTGTTTAATAGAGGAGTATACATGAGAAAAATTTTGTTATTCATTGCAATCGTAAGTGTATTTACAATTCTACATGCTCAAGGAATAAATTTCACAGGTCTTGAAATCCTGGAAAGGATCGATGATAATGAATTCTATCAAACCATAGAATATAACGGAAGTATGACTATCTATATTGATGATCAGATCAGAACAAAAGAGCTGTATACACTCGCAAAAAGTGATGGACGCAAAGCTCTCGTAGAGTTTACAAATCCTGAAGATTATGGCACGAAATACCTGATGCTGGAAGATGAACTCTGGATCTATTTCCCGAGTGAAGAGGAAGTGGTAAAAATTTCGGGTCATATGCTCAAAGAGGGCATGATGGGAAGTGATTTTTCCTATGAAGATGCCCTGGAATCAGACAAAATATCAGAGAAATATAATGTGGAGATTACAGATCAGGATACGTTAAACAGTCATCTTTGCTGGGTAATCACCCTCAATGCAAAAGTAAAAGACGTGCCTTATTATTCCAAAAAAATGTGGATTGATAAAGTTACTTTCACCGTCTGGAAAGAAAAGATGTATGCAAAATCCGGGAAGCTTCTCAAGGAAATGAATGTGCTCGAAGTGAAACAGTATGGTGGTCGGTATTTTCCAGTGAAATCAGAGATGGTGAATAAGCTGAGAAAGAATAGCAAAACTGAGTTCGTTATGAAGGATATTTCATTTGATGTGGATCTTCCGGATGGCATTTTTAGTTTAAGAAATCTACAGCATTAGGAGAAGAGAGTATGAAAAAGATCGTATATATTTCGTTACTGTGTCTTTTCTTATCTGTAAATTCATTGAGTGCTGGTCAAGAAACCGGTATCAAGCTCTGGGGATCAAACTACGTCGATATAAATGGGTATCATTATTTGAATAATACTGAATCGGATTCTCTAAAATTTGGCGGGATGAATACACTCAATCTGAATTTTCATAACAGGAATAAACGGTATGGCAAAATTGAAGGTAATTTCGATCTTATTATTCCTTTTGGTTTGACTGCCGATCAGTTTCAAAACCTGATTGAACAATCTGAACAATCGGACACACTTTCTTTACCATATTATCCGATATTTGTTCAAGGTAATGCACCTATCCTTTTGGATATCAGAAAATTGTATGCCTCTGTATACCTGTCCTTTGCCGATATTACTCTGGGAAGGCAAATCGTAAACTTTGGAAAAGGATGCATTTTTTCCCCAATCGATGTGTTCTCAACAGTTGATGTGTCAGATATTAACTTCCAGCGCCATGGGAGCGATATTGCAGCAGTAAAAATTCCTTTTTCATATTTATCAGGATGTGACCTGATCACTGAATTTCCTCGAAAACACAGGGAATATTCATCAGCATTAAGGCTTTATCATCATATGTGGGGATTTGATTTTGCAGCCAATGCGATCTACAAGCACAGGAGTGATGATTTTATCGGAGGTATATCATTTAAAGGCGATGCATTTGTCGGGATATATGGAGAATTTGTTGAGCACTGCAAAGATGATTTTAAAACGAAATACTTTGAAGGAATGCTGGGCGCGGATTATTCGATCAAAAATACCTTTTTTTTCAGGATTGAGTACTTATATAAAAATCCAAATATCAGCAGTCAATGGGGAAAGCATAATATTTTTGCATCCGCCGAGTATATGATAAACGATCTCATGCGTGTTTCTATGAATGTACTCGGAAGTGATGTAAGCGGAAATGCTCAGACAATAATGTACATGGGGCAATTTTATTACAATATTCTACAAAATGTTAATGTGGTTTTGTACACCCGGTACTTTTCTTACAAACAGGAGAATCCTTTATTACCAGACCTTGAATATGCAGTACGAGTTGAGGTGAAGTTTTAAAAACGAACTGAACCGTGTTGACTGATTTTTATTTACCACAGAAGAAATTTTAACCACTAAAGACACTAAATTTCACGAAACAAAATT
>Ga0075120_10001855_pt1 | contig 16010 bp, 13 predicted proteins | sample AntAceMetag02UKL_FD_69792 | JGI IMG/M metagenome (GOLD analysis project Ga0075120, IMG submission 69792) | Saline lake microbial communities from Ace Lake, Antarctica - Antarctic Ace Lake Metagenome 02UKL | ecosystem: Environmental > Aquatic > Non-marine Saline and Alkaline > Saline | place... | reverse complement strand
TTCAGCAAATTCGTAGAGGTCCGTCTCAAAACCTCCATCCCCCAGTAATTTCCCTAAGTATTCTGCGCAGGCGCGTTCCTGGCCGGGCGGGTTCATCGTGTTAAAGGTCAAGAGCTTGCGGGTTAGAGAAAGCGAATTCATAGAGGGTTTCATAATTAATCTCCTTAGGGTACGATTAGGCTAAGTTTTCAATCCTCAATCCCTGCAAGATATTTAGCGATATTCTTCTTTGATTCCAGGTCATAGCCTGAGCGAATCCCGATTTTCTCCATAATGGGGGAACCACCACCGTGAACCCCTGCGTACTGACTCCATCCAGCCATGGCGGAACAGGAGAAATCTGAGATAAATCGATAAAGACGATGAAGTTTCTCTGCTGAGATCCCGGGCTTGCGCTTTATATATTTTGCAAGATCAGGGCCTGTTTCCGGGTTTAACCAGTCTTCTTCCGGGGGAATAGTGGAAGGCAACCCACCCGCGATCGAATTGAGGATGTCATATTCATGATAGATATTCATGCCGGCCATATACCTTCCCGTATTGGAATAGAGGAATTCAGGGGTATAAATTCCAGAAGAAGACTTCTTCGCCCGTGCCGCAGCGGCAATCCCGGAGGCATAAACGAGCTCTGCTATGACCATCAATTCTGTCAATTCGTCCACAATATGGGGTGAACTCCCAACCCCGTTGTATTCGGCCACGAGGGCCGTGGCCCCTAAGATGATGTCGGTGATAGCGGGTTTACAGCCGCAGTAGGAGTGGCGGTGAAAACCGGCAAAAGTCAGGGCAAGCCGACCGGCGAATTCCCACTCCCCGCACATGAATACCCTCTCCCAGGGGACAAACACATTATCGAAAACCACCACCGAGTCCGCCACGCCATAGCGGTTGTATGGGGCCTTGAGTTCTATCCTGGGCCTGGGCGCAACTATCCGGGATATTATTTTCACCCCCTCCGCATCGGCAGGTATTGCAAATGAAACGGCCCACGCCCCTTCTTCCTTTGTAAAGGTCCTCGTAGGGATCACAAGGTGCTCATCCACATAAGGGCCCATGGTGATATGGTTCTTGGCTCCTCGCACCACAATCCCTTTGCTGCTTTTTTCCACCACGCGAAGGTAAAGATCAGGATCTTCCTGCTGAGAAGGTCTCGCCTTTCTGTTCCCTTTCGCATCGGTCATGGATGTACTTCCCACCAGATCGTTGACCTGATAATATTTAGCGAACTCCAGGAAATTATCATGGTAATTTGTGCCCTTGGCGTCGTCGATATCTTTTGTTACAACCCCTATGGCATTCACCGTATCCGTGGCCATACAGCGCTGGGCACACCCACCAACACGGTGACAGCAAAGCCTTTTCATTTCTTGTTGTTTGTAGAGGTCTTCTACGCTCAAGTTCAGAGCGGTGAAACGGTTTATCGCTTCACCGGTCAGGTGGGAGCGAGTCACGATCAGGTCCTTCAGCTCCGGATCATTGACTGAATCAAAGGTGACCCTGAGGGTATTGATCGCAATTTCAAGCATGGGATCATCACGCCTGATCTTTTTCCCATGGGCATAGACGTTGGGTCTCATTCTGCTCAGTCTTTCAACATATTCTTCTGATGTCTTAAGGGCCATCTGCATCCTCCATTTCTCTATTTTCGTAATAATTTAGTCATTTGAAATATGGCTGAAGACCATCTTCCCCTGCTCTTTATTTGTATGAGAGATTATTAAAGTTTAGCATATGAACGATGGGAATGTAAGTATCATATTTGTCTGAGGACCCAAATACCGACGAGAACATTTTTGTGGTAAAGTTCGACGTAGGTTTGGCGAGATTATCAATATGGTGTCGGGATCAACCGCAATTCTGCCTTACCCCACAGATATTGTGGCCATTTTGTCCTTGACCTGCAAGGGAAGTTTCCCTATAGTCCCTCTCCAAAAGAGCACTTTACTTATTATGAAAAATAATAAAAGTTCAATTTTTTTATAACGATTATCCACTGAGGGAGGAAAAGCCATGACAACGTATCGCATCAGACCATTGCTGAGCCTAAAAGTCGAATTTGACAAAGGCATTTTGACCTACAGGATGAACTATGGGGTTAGGTTGTTTATCCCGGTCTTCATGTGGTACATTGAAGGCGGAGGGGAAAAAATACTTGTCGATTCCGGGGCCGATGCATATTTTGCAAGACAGGTCAGAGGATTAAAGATACAAGAGGAGAGGTCTTTTGAGGACGTCTTAGCAAGTGTGGACCTGCGACCGGAAGATATTGACCTCTTATTGCAAACCCACCTTCACTGGGACCACTGCGGCAATACTTTTAAGTGCAAGAGGGCCAGGGTAATCGTTCAGGAAGATGAGTTAAAATTTGCTCTTAACCCTCACCCCATCTTAGCCAATACCTATCACCGTCCCCTGTTTGAAAACGTCAAATTCGATGTTATTAAAGGTGACTGTGAAATCGCTCCCGGGATTGAGCTGATTCATGCTCCAGGGGCTACACCCGGAACGCAGGCGATTTGTGTGAACACCGTTCAGGGCAAGGCAATCATCAGCGGAATTTGTTCAATCAGGGAAAACTTCGAGTCACAAGACGGGGTAGTCACTCCAGGCATCCATACAAATGCAATGGAAGCTTTTGATAGTACACTGCGCATCAAGGAAATGGCTGATATTATCATCCCCCAACACGAGCCCGAGCTTGTAGGTGTAAGGTACATTCCTTGAAAGAGGCTGATTTGGACCGGTGCAATTGACCTGTTCAATACGTGGCGAACATGAGGTGGGAGTTTTGGTCCGAACCCGTTTAACAAAAGAAACCATGCCCCTTATTATTGAGGGGACTAAGGTACTCCCTTGATTTTATTATCCCTCTTTTTCCTCTTGTTCGAGAATAATCTCTGCAGCCCATTTCGCTGCCTTGCCCACTACGCCGGGGCATTTGTCCGCATGCCCACCCGCGGCTAAAAAGGCATCCCACTCCTCAGGATTATTTAGATGATAGGTTTTCCCTAACACCTTTTTGTGGATCTCTTTACATATAGAACTACCATATTCCTCGACGAAGCGCTCATGGAGTTTGTTTGCCAGGCGATAAGAAATAAATCGCAGACCCTCCCGATCCTCAATGTTGTCGAGTTCCCGACCATACCACAAACCAATGGCCATAACCCCCCCTATAAGACCTCCGCAGGAGCCCTGAACTGATAGGCCCACCCCACCGCCTAAGCCGGTTGCAGCCTTAAAGGCCTCAGGTTCTTTCATATCAAAGATCTCCATAAGCGGGCCAAGCACACATTGGGCGCATCCGTGATAATTTCTTTCAAAATCGTATCCCTTCGATTCCGCCTCACTCAGAATTATCTCCTTTGGCTTTTCAGGGATCTTCATTTCTGATCTCCTCCTCAAGACAGTTAAGAATGCCTGCGATGTAGATTGTCAAATTAGAAAAAATCAAGTTTACAAAGTTATTGTCAGAGATTATGAGGAGTTAATGTAATGACGTGTGGTCTCAGCAATTGACATTGTTTGTCAAAAGCTGAGACCTAACACCAAAACAGACTGCCCTGCCACTTTCCAAGCTGTTCCTAATCCAGATCCAGAAGTCTAGCCGGATTAAGTTTGGCAGCTTTTTGTAAGTCATTTTCGCTTAAACCTACTGCCAACAGGCTGGCAAGAAACATTTTGTATCCTTCAACTGGAGAAGGATTGAAGATTTGCCCAAAATCCGAGAAAAGGAGGCAATGATCCATCCCAACCCCTGCCATCATTGTAGCGATCTCTTTAGGATGTTGCCTGTCAAAAAGCGGCATGCAAGGCAAAAAAGCATAGCTCACATATGCGCCTTTTTCAACCAGTTCTTTTTGCTCCGAAATGGTCATAGGGTTGACGCTGCAGTTGGGATGGGTCACGATAATTTTCTTCACGCCAATATTCTTGGCTTCGTCAATAAGTTTTGAACATTCATATGCTGACAGATGGCAGGTATCCAGAACGGCATCCTTTTCAGCAATGAGTTTCAAGATCTCCTTCACTTCGAGTCGGATGTTTTTTCCAGATGGCCATTGGTCCAAAACCGTAAGACCCTGCTCTGGTTTTTTTAAGTCGACCACCGGCAAAAGCCAGGGCGTTTGATGGGTTGCGTGCACCTTCTCGATGGTGAGGCAGGCATCCGTGCTGGGCATCCAGACGATCTTGGCCCCCAGTTTAAGGGCCTTGTCCACAGCTTCCGCATTAAATCCGCCAACCGCGTAGTTCAACACAATGCCACCCATTAGCGTAATATTTTCAGGGATGACTTTCTGTGCCAGCGCCACGCGGTCGGCCGTGGCCGTATTGTGATCTTTGATACCCAGGACACGCATGCCCGCTTCGACGGCTTCCTGCGCCACCTCCAGTAGATCGTGCTGCCGAGGCACGACATCCGGCCCCGCATGAATATGAAGGTCACAGGCGCCAACCATCAATTCTTTGACATTATCCCACATGATGTACCCCCTCTAAGAGCCAAAAAGCGCGTTCAGATGAAAAAAAACAATGCATATGCATAAGTTCACTTATTTGGACAGCTTCTGGGTTTTTTCCCACTCATCAAAGCCACCCCACGTAAACGGACCGTAAAGCCCCTGAGCGATATCCAGACGGTCCCGATGGGCGCCTCCCAGCCACATCTGGACGATCTTGTAGTCCCTCATGTATTTTTCAAGGTTGAACTCATACGCATACCCATAAGAGCCCATCATTTCCATTCCCGTATTGCAAACATATCTGGCGCAATCGCCGGCAAAAGAACGGGATGCGGAAAATTTTGCAACCATTTCGCGGGACCAGGGCGGACCGTATAACTCAGGGTGCGTGACTTGCCACGTTGTGGTCAGATAATACTGTCTGGCCATGTCGATGTATCTGTACATTTCCGCCAGGTACATGGCGAACAAGGATCGCTCTCTCATGGGCATGCCGACGATCTCCCTGTGTTTTGCCGAGTTCAGAACAATTTCCATCACCGCCTGCGACAACCCCACCAAACGCGCCGCGCCGGCCAGTCTTCCGAGACCAATCACCAAACCTCGAACAAGATTCGCTCCTTCACCCGGTTCGGTGTCGATACGATATCTCTTGGGTACACGGACATTTTCAAAATAGATCTCGACATTTTCATCCGACCAGCAGAATCCCATCTTTTCATAAGGATTGGAGAAGGTCATGCCCTTTGCATCGGGGGGTATGTGGATCAGGGCCACCCCTTCCTCGCCCTTGGCAGGATCCGTCGTAGCCACAGTCCAGTAGCCCAGATGGCCTTTCATATCCTTAGACTGAAACCGTTCCAACGAACCCGCGGGTCCGGGCCAAATTTTGTGGCCATTGATCACGTAATCGTCCCCATCCGGTTTGGCGATGGTCCGAACGGTTCTGAATTGCTGCCCCGGATCCTCCAGGTTGGCGCCCCCTGCCGGCTCCGTAATGGCCACGCAGGCGGTCCACGAGTCTTCCCCGATAATCCTGGGAGCAAACTCCTTAAGAAGGTCATCCCGCTTGGCCGCCACCATGAAAGACACAATCCAGTGTATCTTTCCAACCAGTGTCCCAAGACCGATATCGCCGCGAGAAATTTCTTCATTAACCATCTGGCGAACGACAGGGGATAAGCCCAGCCCCCCATACTCGGTGGGAAGATTGGACTTGGTTACTCCCAAGCCAACCAACTTGGCATAGAGTTCATGCTGGGTTTCAATGGCCAACTTTTCATCTCTATGCCACCCCCCTTCCAGATCCTGACGCTTGGGCATGATTTCCTTGTTCACAAACTTACGGATGCTCTCTGCCATGCTGACATCTTCTTCCGTACAGAAAGCCCGCGTGTATTTGAATTCGGGTGACAACATTTTGTAATACTCATCGTGTACCATCATAACGTTCCTCCATCCTTTAGATTTTAGCGGTTATTTTACCCCTAAGCCTAAAACTTGAATATATCAGCAAACCCCATGTTCAATTGCATGCCTCGAGTGAAAGGCGTCAGCATTTCACCTCCTTTCCTTATTTACCTGTGCTTGACCACCGGGACAGGAACATAAACGCTCCCCTTTTTCCAGCCTTTCTCACAGGATTTCCAGCCACCGGCAGGGGGAACAAAATCAGTATCTGAAACGGTATGTCGGCCTCGGTCTTCTACCAGCTCGCCGGGGTATTTACCCACACAACCATGGTATCCTCTTTCCCCGGATTTCGAAAACGGTGATTTCTATTTGATGAAAAATAGAAGCTATCGCCTTCTCTCAATTCGTAAAAATCGCCATCAATGGTCAGATCAAGTCTACCTTTAAGAATAAGGCCGAATTCTTCTCCTGGATGTCGATAGTCCCCCTCGGAGCTGCCTCCAGGATAGATCGTGGCGATCCTGGCATCAATCAGTTTGTTAGATAGTTGCGGGACAAGAATTTCTATTTTCGTCTTGGAGCGATGGAATTCGGCATGTATTCTATCCTCTTTTCGGATAACGACTTCCTGACCGTCTTGTTTTTGAAATAGATCAACAATGGTAACGTCAAGCCCATCGGCGATTTTTTTAAGACGAGAAATGCCGGGGTCAACTTTTCCATTCTCAACCATCGAAAGATAAGAGGGCGAACAGTCTATACGTTCACCCAGTTTTTTGAGCGAGAGACCTCTTTTCTTGCGCAAAGAGCGCAGTTTATGGCCCAATTGATCCACGCTATTCATTCCTCAAAAATTCAGTATCTTGAACTTCTACTAACACAACAAAGACCATAAATCAATGCAAAAAAAATAATAGCGATAGAACCCGAAGCACTATCAAAGGCAAATAGTCATTAAACAAAAGATGTTTAAACAGTTCTTACATATTTATTTTATGCATTTTAGGAGAATTCTGTCAAGGCTATTCGGAAAGAATTTCCAATCAGCATTTATATTTCTAAAAAAAGACTTGACAAAATTTCAAGATTTCATAAGAATAAGATTCATAATGAGGGTTGTCAGATAATTGTTTTTTCTCGGCTATACGAGGATTTTGAGTATGGCAACCTTGCTTCGAACATTGCGGAGAAAACCGATCGATATCCCAAAACCATGGGATCCAGAATTCTTGGTTTGGAAGCCAGATATGTGATGCGATCAGCTCTCTGATTTTGTTCTATTCACCGCGCATCCAGCATGGCCCCGCTTTAAGCAAGCAAATATTCACTCCATCAACCCATCGGATTGAGGTAAGGCTTCGACAGTTTCACTAAAAGATCGGCTCTGGTTGTTGGCAGCACAATGCCCGCAGCCTGATTACAAAAGCTGGAAACCTTAATTCTTTTTGATCCTATTTTTTTGTTTTGACCAACAACCCTCTTAGCCCAACTGAAAGTATACATAACAAATAACGAAAGGAGGTGAAACAAAAAAGGGGCGATGGGCTACCCATCTCAATTTGTTCTAATACTAAAACCCAAAGGAGGAACAATCATGGAAGAGTTAAAGACTAAAGACATTATGACTATGCTTGAAGCAGCATCATCAAAGGCAAAAGAGTTGGGGGTACCAAGTTGTACCGCAATTATGGACGTGGGGGGGAATTTGGTCGGTTTTCTGAGACCAGAAGGAGGGAGAATTGGAAACGGAACTCTTGCCATAAACAAGGCTTGGACAGCCATTGCCATGAAAAGGCCAACCTCCATGCTGGCGCCTATTGTTCAACCAGGGGAGTTCGGGTTCGGCATTAATGTTAGTGAACCCAGGATTTGTCCTGTTGGCGGCGCTCTTCCCATAACCAGGGATGGAGAAAATTATGAGGGTGCTATTGGCATAAGCGGCGGAACCGTGGAGATGGATACTGAAATGTGTGAAGCAGCGCTAAAAGCGGTTGGGTTTAAAACCGAATTTGGTCAGTTTTCATACAGTAAGAAATAGTATTCCCTGTGTTTAGATGTTACGCCAACGTTCAGCTTATTAAGCTGGTTGAATAACTTGACCAACAACCTTTTTGCGGAGGAAATCCATGGCTGCGTATAGTGAAAAATATCGTTGGCTTAGAATAAAACATAAATTTGGTCCCTGGTTAAATGATGATGAAATCGAGATGGTAAAAACAATACGGGACTACATGCAGGAAAAAGTCAAGCCCAGGGTCTGGGAATTAGAGGCAGCCCATTATCGGGATTGGGATTCTGCCTGGGATGCAGCAGAGGTATTCGCATCCGATCTTGTGAAAATGGGTCTGCAGCGCAGTGGTGCGCCTGTAGAATATGGTGGATTAGCCCTTTCCATGCCATGCAGGTTGGCCATAACTGAGGAAATGTGCCGGGTTGATCTTGCCTTTACCATGCAGACCGGAAAGGCTGGATGGATGACCGGCCCTATCTTTGCTTCTAAGAATGAATATCTAAAGAAGCTTGTTGCAGAGAAAGTATGTGGCGATGATTTCTATGTAGCTGCGTGCTGCTTCACTGAACCACAGGGAGGAGTCAGCATCGAAGACATCACTCAGCACTGCCGCACTGAAAACATGACTGCCCTGCCGGACGGCGATGACGTTGTAATAGATGGCCAGAAAGTATTCCCGGGTCCTTCAGGTCCACCTGAGATTTTCCAGAGGAAGCTGTTGAAAGGACACATGGGATACACGGTAGTCTGCAACACGGAAAGTGATGAAAAAAAACGCGGCTGGGACTCCATCGGTCTCTTTTATGTGCCACCCGATGCCAAAGGCCTTAGCTTCTCGGAACCATATGAGGTAATGGGCACGACCATGGACAGGAATTGCCATATCTATTTCGATAATGTGAGGATACCCAAAGAGAATAGAATTGGGGGTCCCGGCCTTGATGCAGCATTATACTATTCGACCATTCTCGGTGCTTCCAGACTGGTTGAAGCCGCTCGGATAACAGGCGCAGCAGCGGGCCTGTTTGACAAGGTCCTGGATTACCTCGCAGTAAGAGAAATAGAGGGGAGACCCATAAGAGAATACTCACTGTGGGCTGCAATCATAGGCGAAATGGCACAAAAGATCTATGCTTCAAGAGCGGCCTATTTCTATGCTGCCCATACGGTTGCAGATCCTGAAACCTACGGTTATCTGTGGGACCAGGATGGTCCACACGGGATTTGCAGTGCCATGCGAGATGTTGCAGGGCGAACATTTCGCTGGATTGCCAATAAGGCTATGGACGTGTTTGGGGGATATGGGTTCTGCTGTGAAACAGGTGTTGAAAAATATATCAGGGATACGGAGTTGCTTATCATAGGCCCCGGCGGTCCTCAGAGAGACAAATTGGATACGGCCCTCCTCTTTTTTCCACGAACTTGGGCCGGCAAAGCGCCTGAATTTCAGAGATGGAGACCCTGAGTGAGCTTGTCAAATATTGAGCCTTTCTTTGACTGGACCAAAGAGGCCGTGGCGGGAAATTCGCAAGAGATCAATGCAAAACTAAAGACGGAGATCTTTGAGCAATCAGACCTTTGACTTCTATGCAGGTATCAGGTTGCTTAATTTGGACGGAAAGGAGGTGAGTTTAATTGGGCTATTAGATTCCAGGGATGATCCCCAAGGCAGATTGATAAGGCAAGGCCTTGCATGCTGGCGCTTTAGATCAACGTTTTCTCATTTTTGCTAAAGATCTCTCCTGGATGTAACGCATAACCAAGATTGTTCAACCTGTTATGATTGTCTAGTAGTGCCACTATTCGCAAAAGTCAACCAACTTTATAACAAGGAGGAACCGCGATGAAACTACGTTTATTGGATTTCGGAGAAATAACGGCTGATGATGCATGGGCTTTTGAGGGAGCAGGTGTGTCGGTTGTAAGCAACCCTAACGTGGACTCACTAAGACGTCCTTTCCATATGATGGGCGTGCTTATTGAGCATCCAAAAGAAGGTCCCATCTTGTATGATGTGGGCCCGGCCCCCAATTTCAAGGAACTCTGGCCGGAACCGGTTCAGGAGGTTTTCGGTATCACACAGTATGAGGAAGAAAACCGACTGGATAAACAACTTGAGAAGGCAGGTTATGCTCCAAAGGACATTTCCGCAATCATCATTAGTCATATGCACCTGGATCATGCAGGAGGCCTTGAATTTTTCAGGGGTTTAGATGTTCCGGTTTATGTACACAAGGAAGAGCTGAAGTATGCATTCTATGCCATCGCTACAAAAGAGGATTTCGGTGCCTATGTACCCCATTATATCGACTGGTCCTTTAACTGGAAAGCTGTACATGAGGATGAGATAGAGCTTTTCGAGGGGATCACACTTTATAAGACAACAGGGCACACGCCCGGCACTTTATCAATGATGGTTAATCTCAAGAACTCTGCACCTTTTATTTTCCCATCTGATACGATGCTTCATAAGGAGAACTATTTCGAAGAAAAGCCGTTAGGCTGGCTGGTGAGAGATATGCACGCCTGGTGGAGGGACCTCAGAAAACTTCAAAACCTCGAAGCCCGTTATAACGCCAACGTGCTTGTACCTCACGACAAAGGAGAATTTATGAAGTACGCCGAAAAACCCTTTTACGATTAATGTTCCTTGTACCGAGCTCCTTTTCCTTCAGGAGAAAAGGAGCTCTAATACCTATTTGATTCGACTCACCACATTTACAGCCTTCGGAGGGCCATAAAAATGCATCATAATCCCTTTGATTTCAATTCTCTTTCCCCACCGAATCTCAAAAAACTTTACCAACAATTAGACGATTTTAGCAAGAATTATCCGGAAATATTAGAAATTCACAGTTTGGGCCTTTCTGACGAGGGTCGTGAGATCAAGGCTGTTCATGCCACTGATGGGAAAAGGCCCCTTGCGGAAAAGGAAGTTGTTGCCGTCATCTGTGGACGGCATGGTGATGAACTGGGAGCATTCGCCGTCGGGCTTCAACTGTTGCACTGGCTTGTGTCTGAAGAGGCCTCTGACATCATAAAAAATCAACTTCTGATTGTCGTTCCATTTGCAAATCCGGATGGATTTGTAAGAGGAGAGTTTTTTGCGCCAAGGGATAAACTTTCCGGCATTGAAAAAAATTATATTAAACTCCTTGTGGATAAATTTCTGCCAGATGTCTTGATTGATGTCCACAGCCTTGGAAGGGGAGATCTTGAGGCTGTTATAGGGGGCCACACCTCTCATACGGGAGAGGACGACTTTATCTCAGGATTGATAGGCACAAGGATGATAGAGGGTGCGGGGCTAAAGGGGTATCCTTTTATTCTACATCCATTAGGTGTGCAACAACTAAAACCGTGGATGAATGTTCAATACAATAACTTCATTTGTCAGGAATGCTTTGAACGCTGTCACTCCCTTGTCTTCGGTCTGGAGGTTAATCATTTTTCGCTTGATATTGATGACGCAGCGCAGAGCGGGGTTGCGGCAATAAAGCCCCTTCTAAATTCAGCAAACAAGAGGTTCCCGTGGGAGTATCATTCCGGATACCCGAATAGAATTCTAAAAGGGAATTTCCTTACGTCCATAAGGACGGCAGGGAATCGGCCCGGGGATCTCAGGAAGTCCCGGTATGAAATCTGGAACAACAGGGATTCCTTCACGGAACCTATAAGAGAAATGCCCGATCGGCAAACGATTAAAATCAAAACAGACTATTCAGGAGAAACATTATTGCACCCGATTTCCTTTTGCTGCCGGATCAGGGGCAGACCGAATATCCGCCAGGTCTATCTGGATGGGAGTAAAACCCGGTTTTATACATGTGAGGACGATTGCTCCCTTTATCTGTTTTCAGATGCCCTTTCTTTGAATAGAGCGGCGCATGAACTCCAGATAAAATTCGACTAAAGTAAGTAGAGGTCTATCTCACATTGAGATCCTACTTACAAAAATGGACAGGAGGCGAGAAATCTTGAGCAAGGAGGCAAAGAGATGTCAAAAATAATGGAACATATTCAAGAGCTTGAGGAAATACTCGGCTCGGACAAAGTCTATACTGACAAACCAACCCGTATTGCCCACAGAATGTCACACTCGCCGGAAATACTGTTACATCGAGACCGCATGGCAGATTTTCTCCCTGATGCAGTGGTTTGCGCTGAATCTTCAGAAGACGTGGCAGCACTTGTAAAATTTGCCAATAAGCACACCATTCCTTTGATTCCCCAAGGTGGCAGGATTGGCACACAGGGCTCACAGGGAAGAAAAGGGGCCATTGCCATAAGTCTTCATCGCATGGATAGCATCCTGGAATTTGACGAAGAAAATGAGTGGGTCATCGTTGAGCCCGGGGTCAGGGTGGATCACCTCGGAGAATTTCTCCAAAAGAGGGGGTATTGTCAATTGGAGTGGCCAACAACCAGGAGCGCAACTCTCGGGGGCCGTGTGGGAACCGATGGATATAACAGATGGTGCCTGAGATGGGGGCGTAGCAAGGACTCGATTATTGCCGTCGAAATGGTCCTCCCTGATGGGGATGTTGGCGTTTTTGGTGAAGGGAGTAATAAACCCGTAAAATCCGCCATGGGATTTGATTTAAAGGACCTCTTTATCGGTTCAAGGGGCACTCTCGGCATTGCCACCAAGATCTGGGTGAAGACACCGAAACTGCCTCCTGTGGAACGCTTCGGATACAGGGCCTTTTCAACTTTGGAGGATTTGATAAGGGCGCAGGTAGAGATTTCAACCGATCCGATTACAAGCGCCTGGGTCTGGAGAATGACAGGAATTCCAAGGTGGGTCTTTGAGCGTACCTTCAAGATCTTCTCCGGTGTGACCCCTCATGAAGAGTTGGGAGCTATTTTGGACTATAATGTCCTTGGGACGGAAGAGATTGTTCAAGAAGCGAAGGGACGTATTGATGAAATTACCAAGAAATATGGTGGATTCCTTTCTGATCATCTTCCACCGGAAGAGGACTTCGGCAAGGCCGCTTACACCAATCGTGACCTCGGTATTAATAGGTTTGCGGCACTGGCAGGCGAAAGGCCTGACAGCGGCGGCAGGGGAGGATTGTGGACGCCCATTGATCCTGTGATCCCCAACGGCACGGCGCCTGACTATGCGACCGAAATAAGAAAAATGCTTAATGCCTGGGACAAAAAATATCCGGCATTCAAAGACAAGGCTTGGTTTTTTCCGGCAATTACCTGCACAACGTCGATACATTATGTTTTCTGTTACGGTGTATTTGATTTCGATGTACCGACTTGGTCAAAGGAATTTTCAGATGAGTTTGTTAGATTCTACCAGGATCATGCAGCCCTGGTGCACAAACTTGGAGGGTCATTTACCTATGTGCATGGTTTTGCCCCCAGGGTCGTAGAGGAAGATATGATCAAGGAGGAGGTTGGAGAAGCTGGATACAAATTGATGAAGAAGATCAAACAAGCCCTTGACCCCAACAACATCATGAATCCTTATATCAGATTTACCTATGATGATGATCCGATTACCCGGGCAATTAAGGAAGGGAGGTAACAGCAATGGATACGAATTTGCCACATAAGGATTCTTTCCAGCTTGAAGACTACAGGGATATTTTGTGGACCTGTCAGATGTGTACCTGCGGCTTCTGCATGTTTGAGTGCCAGGCATACAAGCTCACCGGGCTTGAGGCTGCCGGTGCAAGGGGCAGGAACCATATTGCATTAGGCATCTTAAACGGCGAGTTGGGCCTTGATGACTTGCCAGACCTGCTCCTTTATGCATGCACGACTTGCAGATATTGTGAGGAGGTCTGCGCCCAGAATATGCCCCTTTCCGTGAAAGAACGTCACCAGGTGATCTCAGGCGCTACGACCTCGGAACTACTGAGAAATATGAAGGTGGCGGCCGGGAAGATACCCCCTCAACTCAGGGATGTATTTAAAAGTTTTGTAAAATATGGGAACCCCTACGGTATTTCTGAGAGGAACAAAGATACGTGGGTTGAAGGGTTGGGTCTGAAGCCGATGGATATTCAAGACAAGGAGGCAATACTTTATGTGGGGGCAATGGTTCCATTTGAAGAGAAATCCACAAAGGCGGCCGAAGCTCTGTATGGTATCTTATCAAAGGCCGGCCTAAATCTTGGAATGATCGGGTCAAAAGAGCTAAGCAGCGGTGGTCTTGTGCGACCCATGGGCGAAGAAGGGCTCTTTGAGTATTTTGTTGATCATTGCTCGGCCCTATTCAAAGATAATGGGGTAAAAAGGGTTATATGTTTCTCTCCACATGACCTCGACGCATTTCGGACCTATTACTCCGACTTGGGAATAGAGTTTGAGCATTACACCGAAACCTTATCCAGATTGATCGAGGATAAAGCGATTCAGATAAAGAAAGAATACCAAAAAACCGTTACATATCAAGATCCTTGTTACCTGGGCCGAAGGAGCAAGATTTATGATCCGCCCAGAAAGATATTAGATAACATACCTGGCATCACGTTCATCGAGATGGACAAAATAAAAAATGACTCTCACTGTTGCGGGGGTGGGGGCGTTGGATTATGGCTCGATTTCGAGGGACTCCGGATGGACCTCCAGCGAGCTGATGATGCTCGTGAATCAGGAGCCCAGGTGATTGCGACTGCCTGCCCGGCGTGCCTGCAGATGCTGGATAGCGCTGTAAAGGCGCGAGGCTTTGATTTGGAAGTCAAAGACCTGGCGCAGATTCTTCAAGAAATCATTTGAGGAAAATCCGTCGCTCATTATTTGAAGTTTTTTTTGGGGAGATAATATGTGCTTAAAGATTTTTGATCTGAGTGGCAAAGTGGCCATGGTGACAGGTAGCACGCGCGGCCTGGGCGAGGTCGCTGCCATGGCGATGGCAAAAGGAGGGGCAGATATTGCGGTATGCGGCCGGAACACCACTGACCTGGAACGGGTTTCCAGCACAATCAGAGAATTGGGGAGAGATTCGGCAGGATTCGCCCTGGACGTCACCTCCAAGAAAAGTGTGCACGAGGGCGTGGATCAGATACTGAAACGCTTCGGAAGGGTTGATATCCTCGTCAACAACGCCGGGACGAACCACAGAGTGCCCGTGCTGGAATTTCCCGAAGAGGCCTGGGACCTAATCTTGAACACCAACCTCAAGGGATATTTCTTAGTGGCCCAGGCCGTGGCACCACAGATGTTGGAGAGGGGCTATGGAAAGATCATCAATATGGGTTCAATCCTGGGAAGGATTGCCCTCCCTAACCAGGTCGCCTATGCCTCTGCCAAAGGGGGTGTGGAACAGATGACAAAGGTCATGGCCCTGGAGTGGGCTAAACAGGGTGTCCGGGTGAACGCCATCGGGCCCACCTATTTCGAGACCGAAATGGTAAAAGAGATCAGCGAAGACCATGAGCGTTTTAATTTCATCAATGAACGGACACCCATGGGCCGCTGGGGTCATCTACCCGAACTGGAAGGGATTGTCGTTTTTTTAGCGGCACCGGCATCGGACTTCATTACCGGGCAGACCATCTATATTGATGGTGGCTGGACAGCCTGTTGATCATTTAGGAGGGTAATATGGCATCAACTTATGAAAAAAGACCGTGGCTGAAAAATTACCCAGAGTGGGCTACCTCCGACCTGGAGATAACCCCTGATACGGCTATAGGCGACTTCGAAAAATCAGCAGGACTCAACCCTGAAACTCCCGCAATATACTATTTCGATCATGTCATAACCTACAGAGAGATTGATAGGCTTTCTGATCAGTTAGCTGCGGCATTTGAGGACATTGGCCTCGGAAAAGGAGACCGGATTGTCATAGATCTTCAAAATGTCCCCCAGTTCCTGATTGCGACCTATGCTGCATGGAGGGTCGGGGCCATAGTTGTGCCATTGAACCCCATGTACAAGGAAAAGGAACTGACCTATTTCTGCCAGGATTCGGGCGCCAAGCTATTTGTGACCCTTGATGAAATCGCATCCGGACTGGATCTCTCCTTTCTGGGGGATACGTCCGTAGAAAAAGTCATCACCACATCTCCCTTGGATTTCCTTCCCCCTGAAACCGATCCTCCTGACCTCTTAAAAACAGTCAAAAAGACTCCTGTCTCCGGGACCATGGACATGCT
>Ga0075120_10001850_pt1 | contig 16070 bp, 17 predicted proteins | sample AntAceMetag02UKL_FD_69792 | JGI IMG/M metagenome (GOLD analysis project Ga0075120, IMG submission 69792) | Saline lake microbial communities from Ace Lake, Antarctica - Antarctic Ace Lake Metagenome 02UKL | ecosystem: Environmental > Aquatic > Non-marine Saline and Alkaline > Saline | place... | reverse complement strand
ACGAACCCCTCGATATTTCGGGTGTCAACGCTTCCTGCGGATGCACGACAACATCAAAACCCACTGAACCGATTGAACCTGGGGAATCATTCGCTCTCGATGTGCTCATCAATACGACGGGATTTGGCGGAACGATCTCCAAGTCCATCACCGTCTATTCCAATGATCCAGACTCTCCTCTACTTAGTCTTCGCGTCACTGGCCAGGTCTTGAAGTCAGATCCCTATCACATATCGGCAAGCGACGCCTACTACCTGCTCTATGTACTCATTGATGTACGACCCGTTGAGGAATTCGAAGCCCATCACTTCTTTGGGGCAGTCAATATACCGGTTGACGGGCTCTCAGAAACACTCTCTGAGCTGCCACACGAGACGTTCATCATTCTTTATGACGCAGATGGAGCCACAGTTGAAGAAGCAGCTCTCACGCTGAGGAATGAAGGATTCGCTTTTGTTCACACACTTCTGGGCGGCATCAATGAGTGGGTCTATCAGTATGACATGGAGAATATCCTCAGCGGTAGCGAGATCTACACGCTTCCTCCACGAGCCGACATCGATACAACAGATCGTCTGAATACGGAGCTGCTGCCCAATGAACTCGATTACCTGTTCTATCTAAACATCGACGTTCGCTTGGCAGACGCCTATGCAGCCGGCCACATTATTGGTTCAATCAACATCCCGTTTGATGAGTTGGAGTCTTGGATCGATATCCTTCCCACAGACATCCTCCTGATCACCTATGACCAGGATGGATCACTCGGCGATGAAGCTGCCCTGTGGATGATTAACAATGATTTTAGCAATGCACAAAGCATCTTGGGCGGCTTGGATGAGTGGATTCGTCAATACGGGCAAAGCTATCTGTTGCCTGTCTCACAGTAGTCTCTTCGGATCGTGAAAGGAATCTCAGTGAATCGCAAAGCGCTAATCGTTCTCTTGTTGATGACCGTTGCCTGTTCTGTATCCGCGGCAGCAACCACTCTCGTCTTCTTCCACGAGATAGGATGCTCTAACTGTGCCAGTGCTGAAGCGTTCCTTGAGTCGATCCATCCTAAGTATCCCGACCTCGAGATCGTTCACTATGAAATCAGCGAGCGAGAATCACTGGAAACGCTTGCGGGACTTCTAGCCGCTTATGATGTGAAGCAGGACTCGGTCCCCATGATCTTCATTGGAGACGTCGCGTGGATTGGAGGAACGTTCTATGGCCTGTATGACGATCCTTATACGGTCGCAGGACGTGCTGCAGACATGACGCTTGAGACTGCCATCCAACTAGCTATTGAGTCGGATGCAGCCTCTCCGCTTGATCGTATCGAAGACACGGATACGTCAACGTTAGCTGAGGGACTGACCATTCCAGCCATCATCGTGGCTGCTGCCATTGATTCAGTCAATCCATGCACATTCGCCGTTCTCGTCCTACTCCTGGGAACATTGATCGTCGCACAGCGGAAGGGCAAGAAGGGGCTCGTCCTGAAGGCGGGGCTCGCATTCACGGGCGCCATCTATATTTCCTATTTCTTGTTGGGCATCGGCGTATTCACAGCCATTCAAGCAGCAGGCGTACAGAGGCCTTTCATCATTATCGTTTCGTCTTTGGCTATCTTAGTGGGCTTGTGGAACATGAAGGACTTCTTCGCTTATGGCAAGTGGTTCAGCATCGAAGTGCCAAAGCGTTGGCGACCTCTGGTGAAGAAACTCACCGCCTCTGTCGTCTCGATCCCCGGCGCGTTCTTTGTCGGTATCCTTGACTCGTTGTTCCTACTACCCTGCTCATCTGGCCCCTATATTGCCATCCTTGCCCTGCTCTCCAAGAATTCGTCCCAAGTCGAAGGGCTATGGTACCTAGCGCTCTACAATCTGATCTTCATCCTCCCGTTGTTGGCCATCACCTTCGCCGTCAATTTCGGATACACAACCACAGCGCGTGCTGAACGGTGGCGATCCGAGCGCCTAGGCAAATTGCACTTGATATCAGGAATCCTTATGTTCCTACTTGGCGCAGGCATGCTGGTCGCTGTGCTCATGGGGTGGTTGTAGAATGAAGGCATTAGGCATCGCAGCCGTCTTAGCCTGCATCGGGTTGTCCGTTGTTGGCCTTGCCCAGGACGCGACCCCCTTCATCGTCGTCTTCTATCAGGACGGCTGCAACAGTTGCGAACAGCTTGATCGATTCCTGAATCCACTACTCATCGAAGCGCCTAGCGCCACTCTTGCTAAGTATGAGATTGGCGCGCCTGAATCTGAGCAGATGTTACTTGCCCTCTGCAGAGCCTATGATGTCGAAAGACCTGTTTCCTACCCAATTATCTTCGTAGGAGACGATGTTTTTTCAGGAACGCTTACTCGCCTCGAGGAGCTCGCCATAAGTGATGCGCTTTCGCGTTGTCTTCGCTTGGGCTGCGAGTCGCCGATTGCCCGGCTTCCGATCTCACAACTGCGGACCGACCTGCCTCGGCTTGCCCTGTTTCTCAGTGTCTTCCTGGCGATTGCCTGGTTCCAGCTGCACTAGAGAACTCACTGTGGATCTCCATTCCGGGGCAATTGACCGTATACTAGGTTGAGGACTTGGATATTGGACGTGTGATATGGTGGAGTCAAAGCACTTCGAGCTTGCAGATCTCAGCAATGAGGCCTTGATTAACGCCCTGCGCAAAGCGACGGAGGGGAAGGCCGGGCTCCCTTCGCCATCCGAGCTTCGTGCAGAAATCGTGCATCGTAACATCGGCTTGGTAAAGTCAATTGCACTCAAGTTTCTCGCCTCTGGAGAACTACTCGATGATCTGATTCAAGCGGGCTACATCGGCTTGCTCAATGCCGTGAGCAACTACGATTTGGATCGCAGCAACCGATTCTCCACCTATGCCAGCTATCTCATTCAGGGAGAGATTCGTCACTACATACGGGATAAACACGCCACCATTCGTATCCCTCAGTGGGTTCAAACAATGAACCGGCGCATTAAGGAGGCAGAGGAGCATATTTTCCAGCAGCAGGGCCGCCCCCCTACATTGACAGAATTAGCAGCCATGGTCGATCTGCGCGATGACCAAGTGCGGATGTTGTTGCGGAGTCGAGAATCTATGACCTACATCTCGATTGACCAAGATCGGCGATCTGGAGACCCCAACCCCTCTCCACCCACAACCGAGCGCTTGCTGGGCAAGTCCGAAGGGCTTTCCTTCGACATTCGCATGCGGATCCTCGCGGCTATTGAGCAGCTTTCCGATATTCAGCAGAGCGTCATTCAAGGACTCTTCTACCAAGGGAAGAGTCAATCCGAAGTAGGAAAGGAACTGGGAATCTCACAGCGCCAGGTATCAAGAATGAAGGACACGATTCTTACGGAGATGCGCGAGGCCACGCAAGGTGACGACGCAAACTAAGAAACGTCTTCATTAGGAATAATCGCAGCATGAGGGAGATGTTATTCATGCAAGAAAAGACGACAGGCGACCTGCTCACGCTTATTGGAACAGCGATTGAGCGGCTTCGACAGAGTATTGAGTTGTTCGAAACAGCATCTCAAACAGAGGGTATCTCCTGTCTTTCAGCTGTTATTCGCGAGATTGACATCTATATGGGCCAAGCGCAGGATGACCCCTTATTACAGCTTGCCCACATCGACGCATCAACGCTTGCCACAGATTTAGCACACATCAAGACCGATCTAGTGGCAGTCATCAATCAAGTTGATGGGCCTGCGGATTCTTAGCCGATGAGTACTCTCTCCTGCGCCATCATCACAGGAAGCACAAGAGGCATTGGATTTTCCATCGCTGTAGAGCTTGCCAGACTTGGCTTCACGCCCATTCTCAACTACTGCAACGACACACAGAACGCCGTGCTGGCCCATGCGCGTTTGTTGCAGATCTGCGGGGATGCCCAAGTCGTGCAGGCCGATGTGTCAACTGAGAAAGGAGCTCAAGCACTGTTTGAGGCTGCGTCGAAACAGGGCGATGTCGACGTCTTGGTCAACAATGTCGGTCAATTCCACAACAAGCCATTTCTCGAAACATCGATTGATGAATGGCAATCTATTCTTGATAGCAGCCTGACAAGCGCCATGCTGTGCTGTCAGCAAGTACTACCAGCCATGCGCCTTCGCAAGACGGGCCACATCATCAATATCGCGTCCATGCACGCAGACATGATTCGAGCACGCCCACACACGCTACCCTATGCAATAGCCAAGTCCGGAATCGTCCATCTCACTCAAACGCTTGCCAAGACAGAGGGCGTCTATGGGATTCGCGTCAACGCTGTGGGCCCTGGATTTATTGATGGAGGTGAACACACGAAACCTGAGCATGCCTCACGTACCCCAGTCGGCAAACTAGGCCAACCTGAGGATGTCGCCAAGGCTGTAGGTTTCTTGGTTTCTGACGATGCGCAGTATGTGAATGGCGTTCTGCTTAACATAGACGGAGGCGCTCTGCTCTAACCGCAGAACGCCTCCGTCAAGTTTCAGCTTTTTTGCTACTACAACCGCCGTTTGTTTAGTTGTTAACCTCTGCTTGGTAGCCACCGTTAGCCTGTTCGACGGTAACTTGTGTCGTCTGTTGCTCGGATACCACAACATTGGACAAGGTAATTGCCGGATTCGTGTCAATGACAATTGTATAAGAGCCTACAGGCAACTGCGGTCCAGATTCGCCCAAACGCCCTTCAAAGACGACATTCCCTTCAAGGTCATAGACCGTGTAACTAAATGGAGCGGCCAAGCTCAGGGCTCGTCTTAGCTCTTCCCTGTTGTCTGCGTCGTAATACGCGCCACCGGTTGCAGTAGCAATCTCAAGAAGCTGATCACGTGCACTACTGCTATTGCTTAGGTCGAATCCAACGATATGGAAGCTCAGATCATATCCCAATTGGATGAGATCTCTTGCTGCTTGTACAGGATCTCCACCACATGTTTCCATCCCATCACTGATTAGCAAGATCAGCTGTGGGTCAGTGATGTTCGCTAGATCCGCTTGCGTCTGCTCAAGCGCATAGGCAATCGGTGTTGCTCCACCAGACGAGATGGCATGAATTTCAGTTTGCAGCAAATGTCGCTGCATCTCTGCTACTGGAGCAAGTAATTCGCTGTTTCCGCAACCGCCAAATCGGCGAATGCCAATGACAGCTGCGTCAGGAAGATTGTCTAACAAGTCAGCAATCACATTCTTGGCAACATCGATCTTCACTTCTCCATCAATGACTTCCGCCATGCTGGATGACGTATCGAGGATGATGAGATACGTGCTGGCTATGCTTGTAAATGAGAACGCCAGATCGCCAACGGGTAGGAGTTCAAGACTTCCAAATGCTTCCCCTGTGATCACAATCTCAGTTCGGCCCATGGCGCCTACGGCATCGATGCTCGGTCCTGGACAGTTCGAGTGATCCTCATCAGCGGGGACATCGCTCAATCGCACATAGCGGAACGTATCTGTCGCATTGACATAGGGGCCAATATCGATCGCTCCAGGATAGCCGACAATCTCGCCGACGAAAATGTAGGAGTATCCATCCGTGCTGATTTCGACACGTGCGGGGTTATGGTTCGTGTTATAGACGAAAAGATCGGGTCCTGCGACGTCAACAAGCGCGTTATCGACGAATTCCAAGACAAGATACCCTCGATTATCAATAACACTCAGTCGAAACCCTAGAGATACTGCGTTGGTATCACAGCCACTGCATCCTTCGCAGCCATCGCAATAAGCATCGGGAGGCCCGAGAGCTTCCTCGGGATCGTCATAGGCATCTCGCACACAACTTGCGACGAGATAATCAGCAACTCGATCTGCGAACGCCGCATCCCCCATTGGAAATGTCACACCGAAGTACGTTGCCGGCTCTGATCGGAGAACTGGATTCACCAGTACCAATAGACAAGCAATCAGAAGACTATGTCGAATGCATCTAAAGACCACCGTGGTCTTCATCCCGCCACCTCCGCCCCTTGAGTTTCCACCCTGTTGCACCAATAGTCTTCATCATAGAACGATTTGCTGCAGAAGGCAAATAAACTGACTTCTGATACGATTTGCCTTATTTTTGGGCGATCTGCCATGGTTGACGGTTTGAGCTCATTTGGCTAACATCAGCTCCAGTTGCCGAGGTGGCGGAATTGGCAGACGCGCACGGTTGAGGGCCGTGTGGACTTTAACGTCCGTGCGGGTTCAAGTCCCGCCCTCGGCACCAATTCGAAACGGAGAGCGCATCTATGCGAATCCTATTAGATGTTATGGGTGGAGATCATCATCCCAAGGAACTCATCAGGGGTGGAATCGAGATCGGGCGTCTTCGTTCCCTCGAAATCGTCTTTGCAGGCGATCCTCAGCTTATCAAGTCCGCACTGACTGAATTCGGTGAGGCCGACGGTCGGTCGTTCCATATTCTCCCATGTACTCAAGTCGTCCAGATGGATGACAGTCCCGTGAAAGCGGTTCGCGACAAGTCAGATTCCTCGCTCGTCAAGGGCTTACAGGAGCTGAAAGCGAAGACTGTGGATGCTTTTGTATCGCCAGGCAACACCGGCGCCGTTGTCGCTGGGTCCCTATTCACGCTCGGGCGTATCAAGGGAATCCCTCGACCAGGCATTCTTACCTCTCTCCCCACATTGGAGGGGCGTGATACCTTTCTCATCGATGTCGGCGCGACGTCCGATTGTCATGCCGAACATCTCATGCACTTCGCCCAAATGGGATTGACGTATGCCCAAGAAGTTGGCGGCATCAAGAGCCCCACTGTTGGGCTCTTGAATATTGGAGGAGAACAGGGGAAGGGGAATCGACTCATAACCAAGACCTATGAACTCCTTGAAGCCGCGGATCTCCGTTTTGTTGGCAATGTGGAAGCTCATCAGATTATCCAGAATCGACCAGCTGATGTCATCGTGGCTGACGGATTCGTCGGTAATGTTTGCCTCAAGTCAATCGAAGGCAGTGTTTCCGCTGTCACTGGGCTTCTCAAGAAGTCCATCCGAGAATCTGTAATCGCCAAGCTAGGAGCTCTTCTTATGAAGCAAGCCTTCGCGTCACTCCGCTCTGCTTTATCGTATCAGAAACGAGGAGGCGCCCCTCTACTGGGCGTAAATGGCGTTGTCGTCATTGCCCATGGCAGATCTGACGCTGAAACCATCGGCAGTGCCATTGACGTAGCTCGGCGCGAGGTCGAAGCCAAGCTAACAGAAAAGATCTCCCTGGCTGTCTCCCGAACGGTGCAGCATGGGAGCTAGGATTGCAGGCACAGGCAGCTATATCCCTGAGAAGGTCGTCACGAACGAAGATCTAGAAAAGATCGTCGATACGTCCAGCGAGTGGATCGTCAAACGAACAGGCATTCGAACGCGACACCTGCTTACCGAATCGGAGATCCCATCCGATATGGGCGTTGCCGCAGGCAGACAAGCTCTAGAAGCGGCTCACGTAACCCCTGAAGAGGTCGATCTGTTGATCGCCGCAACCAATTTCCCAGACATGATCTGTCCCGGATCAGCCCCCTTCATCGCAGATGAATTAGGCTTGGGCAACGCGCCGTTTTTTGACCTTAAGGCAGGCTGTTCTGGATTCGTCTACGGGCTTGGAGTTGCCAATGGATTGATCGAATCAGGCCTGTTTCCACGTATCTTGGTCATTGGCATCGAAGCCCTCTCCCGCGTCACGGACTGGACCGACAGACAAACGTGTGTTTTGTTTGGTGACGGAGCAGGTGCTGCCTTGCTCGAAACAGGGAACGATACCTCTGGCATCCTGGGAGCGGCCCTGTACGGTGACGCAGCCAAGTCGATGTTCCTCCACATGCCAGCGGGGGGGACGCGAACACCCGCATCTCCCGAGACACTCGAACAGGGCGGACACTTCCTGAAAATGGAAGGTTCCGGCGTATTCCGCAATGCAGCGCCTATGATGGAAGAGGCAACCCTAGCAGCGCTGGCCAACGCCAATCTCACGCTGGCCGATGTTGATTGGGTCATACCCCATCAAGCCAATCAACGCATTATTGACGCGCTAGTAAAGAAACTGGGCATCCCCGACGATCGAGTCATCGTCAATCTCGACCGCGTGGCCAACACATCGACTGCCTCCATCCCCATCGCGCTTGACGAATCTATTCGCTCCGGGAAGATTCACCCCGGCGATATCATCGTCATGACAGCATTTGGCGCAGGTGTGACCTACGGCGCAATCGTCGTCAGACTCTAGTCTAAGGAGGAGTCCATGTCTTCCAATCCCCATGTCGCCTTTCTCTTTCCTGGACAAGGGCGAATTCCTGAGAGTCTTCCCTCGAACCAAGATCAATTCTCGCACCTTCTGACTCTTACTCAGGAGGCAGGCCTGCTCTTGGAACATTGGATCGAGTCCGAACAGACCGACCGATTGACGCAAACAGATGCCGCTCAACCGGCCCTACTCCTCGACAGCATCAGCCGAGAGCAGCTTCTCCGTGATGCTGGGTGGACTCCAACCTGCGTTGCCGGCCACTCGCTGGGAGAATACGCAGCCCTCGTCAGTGCAGGCGTCCTCACCGACTTGAATGCGATGAAGTCTGTAATCGAACGCGGGCGACTGATGAATGGCATTGCTGGCACAATGGCAGCCATTCTCAAACTCGATCTGGATACTGTTGCCGCACTGTGCGCAGACACACAAGCTGTAGTTGCCAACCATAATGCCCCAACGCAGATCATCGTTTCTGGCCCTGATACGGCAGTTAACATCATCATGCAGCGCGCCGAAGCTAAGGGGGGCAAGAGTATTCCCCTCCAAGTATCCGGTCCGTTCCACTCACCACTGATGGAGCCAGCGCAGCAAGCACTGTCCCAGCTGCTAATGAGCCTCGAGTTCCTAAAGCCGACTCTCCCTGTGATCTCTGGCGTAAGCGGGCGCGTGGAAGCCGAAGCCTCAGCATTGAGAGAATTGCTTTGCCGCCAGATGACCTCATCTGTCCATTGGGTCGATGTTACGCAGGAACTTGAGGGGTTGGGCGTCGAGATCGCCATCGAGGTTGGATCCGGCGACGTACTGACCCGGCTGGGACGCAGATCTGATTCATCCATTCGGTTTCTAACCTTCAAGGAGGCTATCCATGAAGAACTCTGATCAGCATATCAGCGTCGTCACTGGCGCCATTCAAGGAATTGGCAGGGCAATCACACAGAAGCTGCTTGATGAGGGATCGACGGTTGTTGGCATTGACCTCAATCAGGAAGCAGGATCAGCCCTTGAACGTGAGCTAGAGAGGTTCCGATTCCTATCCGCCAATGTGGCTGACTTTGACCAAGTCCAGCAAGCCATTGACACGGTCATCGAGGAGTACGGACAGATTGACGATCTCGTCTGCAACGCAGGGATCACCAGAGATCAGCTCATCCTCCGCATGACAGAGAAGGAATGGAGCGACGTGTTGGCAGTGAACCTAACGGGAACTTACAACTGCATCCGGGCAGCCGCTCGCCAATTCGTCAAGCAGCGAGGCGGAGCCATCGTTGCAATTTCATCCGTCGTTGGGTTAACCGGAAACGCTGGCCAGGCAAACTATGCCGCGTCAAAAGCGGGAATCATCGCGTTATGCAGCAGTGTGGCTAAGGAGCTCGGAGCGCGCAATGTTCGAGTCAACGTCGTCGCCCCGGGGTTCATCGAGTCCGACATGACGGCCGTTCTCTCCGAAGACGTCCGCCGTGCCTATCTCAAGAACATCCCTCTCCGACGTGCAGGAACCGCTGATGAGGTGGCATCAACCGTTAGTTTCTTGCTTTCCGAAGGGGCATCCTATATAACTGGACAGGTATTTGGAGTAAACGGGGGATTACATCCCTAGAATAGCCAAAAAGAGGGAGGTTCATTCGATATGAGCGACGTAGCAGACAAGGTAAGGACGATCATCTGCGATCAGTTAATGGTGGATCAAGCGGAAATCACGGACGAATCTTCGTTTGTCGAGGATTTGGGTGCAGACTCTTTGGATACAGTCGAGCTCATCATGGAATTCGAAGACGAATTCGGAGTTGAGATTCCAGACGAGCAAGCCGAGAAGATTTCCACTGTTGGTGAAGCCGTTGCCTACCTTGATAAACTTATGGCAGACAAGCAATCTTAGAATTTATTCCAGGTTGAAGAATTGGGGACAACGAAGGCTCTGTTGTCCCTTTTTCGCTTTTCGATCACACACGATTCTAGAGAGAGGTGAGCGGGAATGACTGAGCGCGAAAAACGCGGACGCATCGGCGGCAAGAACCCCAATCCCTATCACGAAGATAAGAAATATTCGGAACCAACAAACTGCCGACGATGCACAGCTTGTCCGTCTTCATTGGGAGCGATCAGCATAGGATGCCAACTCTTCAGGAAACGACACTGCAACAGTATCTCGATGATGTCTCGTCTGCATCTCCAACACCGGGAGGCGGGAGCGTTGCCGCAGTAGTAGCCTCTCTTGGCGCAGCTTTGGGATCCATGGTCACTGCCATCTCAAGGAAGAAGTCTGATGATGCCCGAATCGCTGAGTTGGCTACCGCATGCTCTGAGTTTGGAGAGACGTTCTTGCGACTGAGCGCGGAGGATGAGTCCGCGTTCAACGCGGTGATGAAGGCGCTCAAACTACCCAAAAACGATCCGGAACGCGCACGTCAGGTCGAAGCCACTGTCCAGGCAGCTGCCCAAGCGCCGTTGGCTGTCGCCCAATCGTGTGTTGCGCTGCTAATCGATCTTGAGACACTGGGGCAGTTGGCATCCCGACACTGTATCAGTGATGTGGGCGCTGCAGCGCATCTTGCACTCGCTGCTTTGCGATCAAGCCTTCTCAATGTACACATCAACGTCACATTCATGACGGATCAGGATGCTGCAAAGGCGCTTCAGACCTCGGCCCGGGAATTGGCAGACGAAGCCACAGATCGATGCCAACGCATTGTCGATCACGTCATCACACGCATTCATGACTAAGCAAATCAAGCAGCCATCCTCTGATCTCATCAGTCGCTTGGATGTGGCAATCCGAGCGGCTCATGCCGCAGGAGAGATTCTTCGCGACGGCTTCCAAACCGGGATGATCGCCTTTGGCACGAAATCCAATCGCAACGACGTGGTCACTGAATTCGATCTGCGCGCAGATCGGGCCATCGCTGACATCATCACGGCAGCCTATCCTGGCGACGGCATGCTCAGCGAAGAAAGCGGGCAAACCGCAGGCGCTCAGCAAGGACAATGGGTCGTCGACCCCCTTGATGGCACCAACAACTTCTCTCAGAACATTCCCCATTTCGGGGTCTCCATTGCCTTCTGCGATGGCCATGTGCCACTCATCAGCTGCATCCACGATCCCATCTGCAACGAAACGTTCACAGCCATTCGCGATGCAGGTGCGAAGCGCAACCAAGCCTCTCTAAGCACATCGTCCCAACAGACACTCGGCGGCGCCTTCCTCTGCGCAGGGACATCGACCCAGCCAGCACTGCGAGAGACGTTACACCAACAAATGCCGCCATTCCTTCGCGCAGCGCGGGCCTTGCGAACAACAGGCTCAGCAGCTCTGGATCTGGCCTATGTCGCCGCAGGACGGTTCGATGCCATGTGGTATCCCGAACTCAGTTGGTGGGATGTCGCTGCTGGCATTCTGTTGATCGAAGAAGCCGGTGGGCGATGCACGGACTATTGTGGCAACACCCTGGCAGGCATGACATCCAGTACCGTTGCGTCAAACGGCATCCTCCACAATGCAATTCTGAAGCTCGTCAAGGATGGGTGCCATGGACAGCCCTAGCCAATCCAGATATACATCCATCATCGAAGAGTGGGATGCGTTCCAGAAAGCGTCGAACACACCCATGCCGTATGTCGTGCGATCCAACACACTGAAGACATCATCCGACGAACTTGCCCAGGGATTCGTTGATTCAGGCATCAACGCAGTACGATATGCGTGGAATAGTGACCTCTTCGAGCTGTCTGAGCCACCAGGCCGGCGCATTGAACATTGGCTCGGGCTCTATTACTCACAAGAAGCCGTTCAAACGTTGCCTGTCATAGCCCTTGATCCACAGCCAGGCGAAACTGTTCTCGATTTATGCGCAGCCCCTGGCGGTAAGACAACGTACATAGCTGCGAGGATGCAGAATCAGGGCACTCTCGTAGCCAATGAGCCAAGTGGCCGAAGGCAGATGTCTTTGCTTGCCAATATCAACAGACTGGGCGTCCTCAACACCATGGTCACTGCCTATCAGGGCGAGAATTTCCCCATGCAGACGAGTTTTGATCGCATCCTTGTCGATGCCCCCTGCTCTGCCGAGGGCACACTGAGGAAAGAACCATCACTGCGCCATGGCGCATCAAGTGGAACAATTGCTCGATTAGCACGCCTGCAAAAGCGACTCATCCTTCGCGCCTTCGATGTCCTGGCTCCTGGCGGTACCCTCGTGTATTCCACTTGCACGTTTGCTCCCGAAGAGAACGAAGCCGTCGTCGCTCATCTGCTGCAAGAGCGTACTGCTCAGATTCTTCCCTTTGATGCCCCCTTCAACGCTGCGTCCGGATTGACAGCGTGGCAAGGGGAGACGTTCCCACCCGAGATCGGGCACTGTGTCCGCGTCTATCCTCATCACCTCAATAGCGGAGGCGGTTTCCTTGCCCGTATCACCCGAGCTTAGACAAGAGATTGTCGCATTCTATGCACAGCAATTCGGCGTTCCCGAATCGTTTCTCCTCAACCTCAGCATGGAAGCCAACAAAGAAGAGATCTGGGGAGGCACAGGCGTCTCGCTCCCCGGCATTTACTCACCACGAGCCATCGGCCTGCGCATTGGCCGGAATTTCCCAAAGGGGTTCAAGCCGACCAGCGTGTTTCTCACAGCACTTGGTTCCTTGATCACGCGCTCAAGAATCAGCATCGACCTTGAGGAGCTTCGAAAGCTTCTGTTGGGACAACGGATTCCCTTTTCAGGAACGGAAGTCGGGTACGTCGCGCTCTCGTATCGTGGGGATATCCTCGGCTGTGGTCGCAGCTACGATGGCAAACTGCACGCTCTGATCCCAACAGGCAGACGCAAAGAGTTATTGGACATCCTTCGCACCCATAGCTAGGACAATACGGAATGGCGAAACTGTAATCCAGATCACAGATTCCTGACCCCTTGATCGGCTAGAATCAGCATGGAAGTTGGACCAATCGTCAAGGAGGTACAGGATGCGAAACCGAATTTTGTTGCTAGTGGTTTGTCTCACCACCATGGTGGCACTAACTGCTAGTGCTGTAGATAACGTGGTGTTCATTCTCGATGCGTCAAACAGCATGAATAAGGCGCTGGGAGAGGACACGCGATTGAATGTAGCCAAACAGGCTTTGATCGACCTGCTCGAGGTCGCGGGAAATCTTGACCAGGCAGGATTGTTTGTGTTTGGCCATCGCGTAGACAAGGATGACGAGGCCGCTAGCTGCCTCGATATCGAACCGCTGTTCCCTGCGCTGCCTGAAGATGCAGCCAACAGTCCCGATGTCGTTGATGCTATTCTCGGACTAGAGGCATTGGGTAAGACACCCATCGCCGACTCCCTGATCGCAGCGTCGAACGTGCTATTAGGATTGGAAGGCGAGAGCGCCATCGTATTGATCACGGATGGCGAAGAAACGTGCGGTGGAGATCCCACGATTGTTGCCCACATGCTGGCAACGCTCAATCCTCCCATCAAGCTACACATTGTCGGATTGGACGTCGGCTTTGACATCCAGGAACGACTCGCTGAAATCGCAGGAATCACAGGCGGGCAATACTTTGCTGTGGGTGCTGCTGACGAGCTCTTCGCTGCCCTTTACACGGCAGTCGCCGTTCAGCCTCAGGAAGTGCTGGCTGCGATCCCTAGCGATTACGAGCGATACGGAGTCACCAACATTATCTACGGAACAGAAGGCGACGATGTTTTGTATGGTACGGCCGCCAATGATCTAATTCTCGGGTTGGGAGGCAACGACTTCTTGATCGGCCTCGACGGTGACGACGTGCTCTGCGGAGGCGCAGGAGACGACATCCTCGAAGGTCTCAGGGGTAATGACCGATTGGATGGCGAAGCTGGCAATGACCTCCTGATGGGCGGCATCGGCGACGATATCCTATGTGGCGGCCCTGGAGAAGACTCGCTAGAAGGCGAAGCTGGCAATGACGTGCTCGATGGCGGACTGGGCACAGACACACTGCTGGGCGGTTCAGGCATGAACGTGCTCTACTCAACGGATCGCAGTGACATTCTCATGGAAGGCAAGATCGTCGTTGGGACAAGCCCCCAGTGTCCAATCTGCAATGCGCCAGAAATCGCCTGTCCGCCAGCTCCGGCAGAACCTACGTGTGTACCCGTGGACTGTCCTCCCGTACAGCCAGCACCCGTACAACCGATTTGCCCCGCACCGCCTATGGTGAAGACCATGAATGAAGGAGAATCCCTTCAACTCCATGGCACAGTCGCCGATTCGGACTGCAACATTACGGACTATATGTGGCAGGCATCTGCAGGCACATTTGACGATGCTTTCTCACTAGATCCCGTGTACACGGCTCCGATGATTGACGGCTGCGAGAACATCGACGTAGAAGTCGTGCTTACGGCGGTGGATAGCTGTGGTGCATCCGCATCAGACGCGTTCATCCTGCATGTAATCAACGTCAATCATGTGCCGGTCCTAGAATTGGGAGAAGCTCGCACTGTAGACGAAGGCAGAACAGTCGTTCTCACACCTGAGGTCTTCGACGCAGACGGCGACGCCCTTGTCTATCGCTGGGATGTCAATGGCAATTGGGGAATCATCGAGAATGGCATATTCACTGCCCCGATGATCGATGCCTGCGACGGCGTGGAAGTCATCGTCACACTCTCAGTTATCGACCCTTGCGGTGCCATGGTTTGCGATTCGACGGTCATCTACGTCCGCAATGTCAATCGAGCACCCATCGTCGATCTCGGGCCGGGTTTCATGCTCGATGAGGGCATGATCATCCAACTTGCGCCTGTGGCTGAGGATCCGGAATGCGACGTCTTGGCCTACTGCTGGAGCTCGTCTAAGGGAACGTTTGACAACCCCTACAGCGCGACGCCAATGTTCAGTGTGCCCCTGACCGAATGCTGCAATGGCGAGCCACTGACGATTACGCTAACTGTGAAAGATCCTTGTGGACTGTCTGCAACAGATTCAGTGTCTGTTCAGGTGAATAACATCAACGCTGCACCGTATGTTGACCTCGGTCCTGACTTCTGTGTTCTCGAGTGCAGTAGCACGCTGATCACACCCGTCGTCGGCGACCCAGATAACGACCATCTTATCTATACATGGACCGTATCTGGAGGCGCACTGGACAGCTACTGCGCAGGCGCAGCCGTATTCACGGCACCAGCCACAGCTCACTGCGAAGGGGAGACCGTGACCATCACCTTGACTGTCACCGATCCTTGCGGCTTATCGACAACCGACTCGATCTTCGTACGGATTGACAATGTGAATCAGCCCCCGCTCGTTCACGCAGATCCGTAGGCACACAACCTCCGACGATTGAATCGCCCGATCTGCTCCGTCTACTCGTAGGCGGAGCAGATCACTTGTTGTGGGGGACATTCGAGCGAAGGAACCATGCGTAAGATAATGCTACCGACGGGATTCTCATCGGCCAACGCATGAGCTGCATGCAGATGAAGGCACTTCAGCCGATCCCAATCTGAGATTCCGCCAATGCCTCGGCCATCCAATCCGATTAGGGTTCCCGCCTCAGCAAGAGATTTCTTCTCTTCAAGGGACAGGAGCCCATCACGTTGTTCGCATGTCCGGCGATGCGCCTCATGCATGGCGATCCGCAGATCGTCGTCCTCGGCCATGCGGGCTTCCAGCGTCTTGATCCACCCAGCTGCTTCCAGATGTCCGATCTCCTTAGACAAGAAGGGACAGGTCAGCCAATAGAGGGTTGGGAACGGTTTGCCAGCGACCACAGGGTGAACGCGAATCACTTGCGGATATCCATACGAGCAGCGTGCAGAGACAATGAATGCGCCACGGGGCTCTCTTCGAAGCTGCGCAGCAATCACTCTCCGGTCCTTC
>Ga0075120_10001849_pt1 | contig 16076 bp, 10 predicted proteins | sample AntAceMetag02UKL_FD_69792 | JGI IMG/M metagenome (GOLD analysis project Ga0075120, IMG submission 69792) | Saline lake microbial communities from Ace Lake, Antarctica - Antarctic Ace Lake Metagenome 02UKL | ecosystem: Environmental > Aquatic > Non-marine Saline and Alkaline > Saline | place... | reverse complement strand
TTTATTCATAAAAAAAGGCTTCCACATGAAAGCCCATTTAATCCAACATTTTGATACTTTTAGTCAATATATTTTGAAAATTTTGTCCCTTTTCTGTCTATTTTATTGCGGCAATTAACATCGTGTAAATAGTTTTGGTTATTGATTAGTTTGAAAATTAAGTATTGCGTTAGAATCATGGAGCAAATGAAGAACTTTGACGGTAGGTAAAACACCCCTTGAAGGGTGCATAAATTGCTGTCAAAGTTAGATTCCATAAGGCGGAGCAAGGAACTGGGTCTGTCATTTTAGAGCCCGAAAAAAACCTGTCCCAATACATGGCGAGATAGATGAACATCTTGTCAGGCATATCATAAAAGAATTGACATAAGACTTAAGACTAAGGGCTGATATTGACCCTGCACTGCAAACTTGATATGGTAAATATTATAGAATTCAATTGAACAGGAAAAATCAAATGCCCATACAGCCTGAAACCATTTTACAACATGCTTCCATCGGCGTCCTTGGAGTGGACAACAACGGGATTATTCAATATGCCAATCCTCGGGCAGAACAATTGCTTGACTGTAATATTGCCATGGGCGGTTCCTTGAAAGAGATTGATGCCGGTATGGCAGAACAGGTACTCTCCTGCATTGAACAAGGCAGAGAAAGCCAGACATTTCATGTCAAAAAACCAGGGAGCGGAATTGAAACCATGGTCTCTTTGATGACCTGTGACAATGGTACAACCGGAGCTACCTGCTTTATACGAACCCTTGAAAAGGTTGAAGCATCGGCCTGGAAACTGCCTAAAGTCAAAGAGATGCTTATGCAGTTTCAAACCCTTCTGGACCATAGTTATTATGGGATATACATCCTTGATCACAAAGGGATCGTCCTAAAGGTCAACGATGTTGCCGCAGGGCTCATCGGGCTTACAAAAGAGGAGGTGATTGGAACGAAAATCACTGATCTTGTTGAAAATGGTATTGTGGATACAGTCTTGACTCCTGCCATATTAAAATTCAAAAAACCATTGACCCGTCCGCTTTACATCATTAAAAGCAATAAATATATCATGGCATCGGGCATGCCCATATTTGATGAACACGGTAAAATTTTATTTGTTGTGGTCATTGAGCATGACATGACCATTGTAAAAGAGTTGAGAGCAAGACTGGATCAAGTAACCCAGGTAGCCGACACCATTAAAAGTGAATTGTCCGATCGCAATCTTCTTGAATTAAAAAACAGTAAAATTATTGCCGACGCTCCGGCAATGAACCAGGTGTTAACAGTGCTGCTTAAACTTGCAAAAATAGATGCCTCCAATATTCTTATCACAGGAGAATCAGGCACAGGAAAAGGACTTTTGTCTAAATTTGTACATCATAATGGTAGCCGAAGGAATAAACCCTTTATATCCATTAATTGTGCAGCGCTGCCAGACATGCTCCTGGAAGCTGAATTGTTCGGGTATGAAAAAGGCGCCTTCACAGGGGCCTCTGATACGGGTAAAGCAGGACTGTTTGAACTGGCCAATCAGGGAACTATTTTTTTAGATGAAATCGGAGATCTGCCTTTTCCCGTTCAGGCCAAACTCCTCAAATTTCTCGACGACGGGGAAATCAGAAGACTTGGTGGAACCCGGACCATCAAGGTTAACTGCATTGTCATTGCCGCCACCAATCAAAACCTTGAGGAACTGGTTCAAAGGAAAAAATTCCGCCAGGATCTGTATTTTCGCCTCAATATTTTCCCGGTCCGCATCCCGTCCTTGAGGAAGAGACGGGAAGATATCTTGAAAATTTCAAATTTTTACCTGGAAAAATATAATAAAATTTACAAGCAGAAAAAACGATTTTCGGAAAATTGTCTTGAGCAGCTTCAGGCATACGACTTTCCCGGAAATGTACGTGAATTAAAAAACATTATTAAAAACGCAGTTGTGATAAAAGAAAAGGATGTGCTGGACAGAATCCTTTCCCCTGGCATAACCAGACTGAAACCCAGGGACAGCGCCTCCTCAGACACATTTAAACCAGTGTTGTCCCAGGGATTTAACGAGGAATTGCTTGAATTTGAGCGTAACAAGCTTGAGCATGCCCTGACCAGATTTGATTCAACCCGGGATCTGGCTGAGCATCTTGGCATAAGCCAGTCCACAGTGGTACGAAAACTTAAAAAACACGGACTCTCTATTGATTAGAATTGCCTGATTTTCATACCGCCTGGCACCTTTAATATTAAATACTCATCGTTGAAAACTTTTTCTTGACAGATATCTGATGTGTGATATATCAGATATCAAGTATCTATAATACAATAAATGATCACCTGCGGAATGCTGCAGGTTTAAATCCATGCAACTACATGGAAAAGACAATTAATAATGGAGATAATGCAATGAAAATGACCACAGAAGAAGCCTTTATAAAAGTTCTCCAGATGCATGGCATTGAACACGCGTTTGGTATTATTGGTTCGGCAATGATGCCGGTCTCTGACCTGTTTCCCAAAGCAGGTATCACTTTCTGGGATTGTGGGCATGAATACAGCGCTGGTATGATGGCGGACGGTTTTACCCGAGCCTCGGGCAAGATGTCCATGATGGTTGGCCAGAACGGCCCTGGGATCACCAACTTTGTTACACCTGTAAAAACCGCCTATTGGAACCACACCCCTCTGCTGCTGATAACAGCCCAGGCCGCAAATATGACCATGGGTCAGGGCGGTTTTCAGGAAGTTCCCCAGATGGCCCTGTTTGAAGACATGGTTGCCTATCAGGAAGAAGTTCGTCATCCCTCCCGCGTGGCTGAAGTTCTCAACCGGGTGATCATGCAGGCAAAACGTGCCTCTGCCCCGGCCCAGATCAATATTCCCCGGGACTTCTGGACCCAGGTGATCGACATTGAACTGCCCGCTATTGTAGATTTCGAACGTCCGTCTGGTGGCGAGGAAGCAATTGCCCGGGCAGCAGCGCTTTTATCCAAAGCCAGGTTCCCTGTAATCCTGAACGGCGGCGGTGTTGTCATCGGCGGTGCGATCAAGGACGCAATGGCGTTGGCTGAACGTCTGGATGCGCCGGTATGCTGCGGCTACCAGCACAATGACGCTTTTCCCGGCAGCCATCGGCTGTACACAGGTACCTTGGGTTACAATGGTTCAAAAGCGGCTATGGAACTGATTGCCAAGGCAGATGTTGTTCTGGCCCTGGGTACGAGGCTGAACCCCTTCTCCACCCTGCCTGGTTACGGCATTGACTATTGGCCGACAAATGCTTCCATCATCCAGGTGGACATCAACCCCAACCGTATTGGTCTTACAAAACCTGTGACTATAGGCATTGTTGGTGACGCCAAAAAAGTTGCAACTCGTATTCTATCTCAACTTGAAGCAACAGCCGGGGACGCAGGCAGGGAAGAGCGCAGAGCAACCATAGAAAAAACAAAAACAGACTGGGACAAACAACTGGTTGGCATGGATCACGAAGAGGATGATGCAGGAACGACATGGAACAAACGAGCCCGTAAGCGTGACCCTGAAAAAATCACCTCCCGTATGGCATGGCGTGCTATATGTCCGGCATTGCCCGAAAACGTAATTATCTCTTCAGACATTGGAAACAGCTGTGCCCTTGGTGCGGCCTATCCGACCTTTGAACAAGGCCGAAAATACCTGGCTCCCGGTATGTTCGGACCCTGCGGATACGGTTTCCCGGCCATCCTGGGTGCCAAAATTGCACAGCCGGATATTCCCGTGGTCGGTTTTGCCGGTGACGGTGCATTTGGTATTTCCATGAACGAAATGACTTCCTGCGGTCGTGGCGAATGGCCTGCCATTACCATGATCATCTTTCGCAACTTTCATTGGGGTGCTGAAAAACGCAACTCCACCCTCTGGTATGCCGACAACTTTGTGGGAACCGAGCTGAACCGCGATGTTAACTACGCGCAAATTGCAAAAGCCTGCGGTGTTGAAGGTGTTCAGGCAACTTCCATGGATGATTTGACTAAAAAACTTTCCGCTGCCATACGGCTTCAGATGGAAGAAGGCAAAACCACTTTCATAGAGGTTATGACCAACCAGGAACTGGGGGAACCCTTCCGTCGCGATGCCATGACAGCGCCCGTTATAGTTGCAGGAATTGATAAGGCAGATATGCGTCCTCAGGAAGATGCATAAAAAAAATTAAAAGGAAAAACCCATGGAAACAAAAAAGAACTGGCTGGAATATGATGTCGAAGAAATGGTAGCGGGCGATAAAGATGCCCTGTGGCATCATTTAAAGCCCCACAAATGCTTTGAGACCCAGGAGCAGATGATCATTGTAGAGGGAAAAGGCCTCATGGTCAAAGATATCCGGGGACGTGAATACCTTGATGCCACCTCTGGCGGTGTCTGGAGCGTCATGGTGGGGTATGGTCGTGATTCCATTGCCGAGGCAGTTTGCGAGCAAATGAAAAAAATGAATTATTTTGCAGGGGCCTACGGCAATATACCTGCCATTAAATTTGCTAAAAAGCTTTTGGAAAAACTGCCCAACCATGACAAAGTCTATTTCTCCAACTCAGGCTCTGAAGCAAATGAAAAAGCCTATAAGATTGTTCGACAGGCATCCAGAATCAGTCCTGGGCGAAAAGGCAAATATAAAATAATGTACCGGGATCGTGATTATCATGGAACCACTTTCGGTGCTATGAGCTCAAGCGGACATGCCCAGCGGAAACAGGGTTTTGAGCCCTTTTTAGAAGGGTTTGTTGAATTTCCCCATTGCGCCTGTTATCGATGCCCCTATGATAAAACCTATGGAAAATGTAACATAGAGTGTGTCCGCAAGGTCGAGGATATCATCCTTAAGGAAGGCGCTGATACAATTGGTGGCCTGATTGTCGAGCCCATAACTGCAGGAGGTGGAATCCTTGTGCCGGTTAAGGAATATTATCCGATCCTGCAGGAAATCTGTAAAAAATATGATATCTGGCTTATCGTGGATGAGGTAGTCTGCGGATTTGGGAGGACAGGCAAATTCTGGGGCCATGAGCATTATGACTTTGATCCGGATATTATTACCATGGCAAAAGGTCTTGCAAGTTCATATGAAGCATTGTCTGCAACGGTTGTGAAACAAAAAGTCTATGATGTGTTTTTGAATGATCCGACAAATCCTGCCACCCGTCTTGATTATTTCAGGGACATCAGCACCTATGGCGGATGTACTGCGCCAATGACGGCGGCTCTTGAAAGCACAAGAATCATAGAAGATGAAAACCTTGTTGAAAACAGCAGAGTTATGGGCGAGTACCTGCTTGAAAAATTAAATGAACTGAAAAAATATAATTGCGTGGGTGAAGTCAGAGGAAAAGGACTTTTCTGCGGTATTGAGTATGTCAACAATAAAGAGACCAGAGAACCTGTCACCGAAGAACAGATGGCACAGCTCATGGGCAATGTTCTGGCTCAAAACGTGATTGTGGGACGCACCAACGCAAGTTTTCACGGGCTGAACAATGTCATGAATTTTGCCCCCTGCCTGATCATCACAAAGGAACAGGTAGATACCATTGTTGCCGCAGTGGCAACTGCCATAGAAAAAACGTTTTAAAAACAAGCTAAAACCATCCATATTTAAAGGAGATAAACCATGTTAATCGGAATACCAAAAGAAATAATGTACAAAGAGAAAAGGGTTGCAGCACTCCCGGAAACCATTGAAAAATTTAAAAAACTGGGTTTTGATGTGATTGTTGAAACAAAAGCCGGGGCCGGGGCCTTTGCCGATGATGAAGCATATACCAAAGCCGGGGCGCAAATTGCAGCTGATGCAGCCGAGGTTTTTGACAAATCAGATATTATTTTAAAAGTCAAGGAACCCATGTTTAACGAGCAGTTCAACAAGCATGAGATCGACATGTTAAAGGAAAACCAGAGGCTTATTACTTTTATCCACCCGGCAGCTCCTTCAAATCATGGGGATGTAAAAAGACTGCAGGAAAGAAACATCACGGCATTTACAATGGATGGCATTCCCAGGATTTCAAGGGCCCAGCGAATGGATCCCTTGACTTCCATGAGTGCCATAACCGGTTATAAAGCCATCATTATTGCTGCAGCTAATTTTCCAAAATTCATCCCCATGATCGGTACGTCCATTGGAATGATAAAACCAGCCAATATTCTGGTGATTGGTTGTGGTGTTGTCGGACTTCAGGCAATAGCAACAGGAAAAAGGCTGGGGGGTATTGTAAAGGCGGTTGATATAAGGCCGGATGCAAAAAAAGAAGCTGAGAGCTTAGGTGTCAAGGTTGTGGGTTTTGATGCACCACCCGAACTTACCGTTGGTGAAGGCGGATATGCCAAGGCACTTTCTAAAGAATGGCTTGACAAGGAAAGACAAGCTTTGGCTCCTTTGGTTGCAGAATCTGATATCATTATTCTCAGCGCCCTTATCCCGGGGGAAGTTGCCCAGCATGTGATCACTAAAGAAATGGTTGAAACGATGAAACCAGGATCTGTTATCATTGATGTATCCATTGACCAGGGAGGAAATTGTGAGATAACAGATCCTGGGAAAGAATTAATGCATAAGGGCGTCTATATCTGTGGAATAAAAAACATACCTGGATCAGTACCAGTTCATTCTTCCTGGCTCTATGCCAATAATCTTTATTATTTTATTGAGAACCTTTATAAAGGCGGAACAGACGAATTTGACATGACCGATGAAATCATCAAAGGCGCTCTTGTGACCCACAAAGGCAAACTCTATCACGAAGGTACTATCAAGGCCATGGGGCAAACTGATCATTAAAAATTTTCCAGGAGCAAACCAATGACAAATCTTTTATTAATGGCCGGGGTTTTTGGGTTTTCCTTTGTGGTTGGATATTTTTTGATTTCCAGAATACCCACCTTGCTTCATACACCGTTAATGTCCATGACAAATGCCATCTCCGCTGTAACCATATTAGGGGTTTTGATTCTTTTCTCAGTCGCTTCAACCCGGACCGAGCAGATTATAGGATCTATTGCCTTTGTCATGGCATCTTTCAACCTTGTGGGTGGTTTTGCGATTACCGACAGGATGTTAAGGCTGTTTAAGAAAAAAGAAAGGGGGGCTGAAAAATCATGATAGAAACCTACTCTGCCATGAATCTGCTCCTGGATTTTTGTGTAATCGGCATCCTTATACTGGGAATCTGGCTGTTTCACTGGCCCCACAGGGCAAAGTTCGGCAACCTTACTGCCGCTTTTGCATTAGCCTGTGCTGCTGGTCTGATTCTATATCGAAACGGAACCATGTATCCTGGTATTATGCTGTTATCCCTTGTGGTCGGTTCAGGGGCCGGATATTGGGTGGCCAAGAGAATTACCATGATTCAGATTCCGGCCATGGTTGCCTTTCAGCATGGTGCCGGAGGGGTTGCTGCTTTTTGTCTTTCCCTTGCCGAACTGATGCGGGGTTCTCAACACCTTGGGATGGTGAATGAAATTTCCGGGCTCTTAGGCCTTGCTATTGGGTCCTTGACATTCAGCGGATCCATGATCGCCGGCGGGAAACTGTCAAACAAGCTTGGGCAGACCCCACGCATACTTCCAAAACACACATGGCTTGTAATGATAAACCTTGCTGCCATTATCGCTTTGATTATTGCATCAGTGTTTGCGCCAATGGGTAGCCGGATATTCTTTTATATTTCAATCATTTTATTGTCAATTGTCTTTGGAATTATTTTTTCCATTCGGATTGGCGGAGCTGACATGCCGGTTTTGATTTCATTTTTAAATGCAACCGCAGGTGTGGCTGCTGCCTTTTGCGGCATGATTATCGAAAACAAGCTGTTAATCTCCTGCGGAGCTACTGTGGCAGCTTCAGGATCAATACTGACCCATGTCATGTGCAGGGCAATGAATCGCAGCCTTTTCAGGGTTTTTGTTCCTCTTGAAAAACCCAGGATGAGGCCGGCAGTTAAGACTGAGCAAACCCAGGTTGCAGATCCTGTTGAAAAACAAATCCTTCATCAACCCATTGAAAAAAATAATTTTCAAACGGCTGTTGAAATAGCCCGCAATGCAAACAAAGTCATTATTGTTCCTGGCTATGGCATGGCTGTGGCACAGGCACAATTCGAAGTGATTGATTTTTCAAATAAACTGCTTGCCCTGGGCAAGGAAGTGAAATTTGCCATTCATCCCGTTGCAGGAAGAATGCCCGGGCATATGAATGTGCTTCTTGCTGAAGCGGGTGTTGACTATGATATTCTGGAAGAAATGGATGCCATAAATCCTGAATTCAAAAACACTGATTTGTCCCTGGTTATAGGTGCCTGTGATGTGGTGAATCCTGCAGCCATAGAAACTGACGGTTCCCCCATATCCGGCATGCCGATTTTACTGACCCATGAATCAAAACATGTGGTGTGCTGTAACCTGGATGATAAACCCGGATACTCAGGTGTTGAAAATCCTCTGTATAAAAACGATAATACAATTATGCTTCTTGGGAATGCCAAAGAAACAGTCCGGCAATTGCTTGAAAATCTTTCAGAGATAAAACCTGATGTTGAAGAATCATCAAGTCAAGACAAACCAAAGGGCCACTTGGATTCAGCCATAACTGCATTGGCATCCGCAAAAAAAATCATTATTATCCCCGGATATGGCATGGCTCTGGCACAGGCACAGTTCAAAGTGGTAGAGCTTGCATCAATTCTTGAATCCCGGGGGGCCCAGGTAAAATTTGCCATTCATCCCGTTGCAGGAAGAATGCCCGGGCACATGAATGTTCTTCTTGCTGAAGCAGAAGTCGATTATGACATACTTTGTGAAATGGATGACATCAATCCTGAATTTTCACAAACAGATGCTGTTCTTGTTTTTGGTGCCTGTGACGTCATAAACCCGGCAGCAATGGAGACGGAAGGTACTCCTATTTCCGGGATGCCGATACTTTTGGCCCATGAAGCCAAAACAATAATCGTCTGCAATTTTGATGCAAAGCCGGGTTATTCCGGGGTAGAGAATACCTTATACGAAAATCCGAAAACGATAATGCTGTTAGACGATGCAGCATCAACTGCAACCCATTTGATTTCGGCCTTAAAGGCAATGGAATCTGCAGAGTAAGGCCGTACTCAACGACTTTTTGTTTTGGTTATATGCTTGTTGAAAAATGCTGGTAAGGAGTACCATAATGCAAATTGAATTGAATGTTTTATCTCTTAGAGAGCAGGTGTATACCTATTTACGTCAGCAGATGAGCCTTGGGGTACTGGTTCCCGGTTCAACCATCAATATCGGTGAAATCGCAAGCCAGCTGGGTATCAGCAAAACCCCCTTAAGAGATGCGCTGATTCACCTTGAGGTCGAAGGCTTTGTCTCCATCCTGCCCCGGCGGGGGGTTTGTGTGAATGTGCTGACGCTGAGTGATGTTAAAAATGCTTATACGGCCATTGGAATGGTGGAGGCATCCATTATTGTGGATTGTTTTGACAGGATTGAGCCATCTCACATTTTAAAACTAGAAGAATTAAATGAGACCATGCGTATAGACGTTGAAAAAAATGATTTTACACAACTTTTCACCACCAATGTTGCCTTCCATGATGTTTATCTGGATATTTCAAACAATGATTTGATCAAAAAATTCATCCTTCCGATAAAACAGCGCCTGTACGATTTTCCCAGACAAAATTATATCAGCCAGTGGGAAATACAAAACTGCAAAGAGCATCAAGCGTTTATTGATTGTCTAAAACAGGGAAAGCCTGAAAAAGCGGCTAAGGCATTAAAGGATGTCCACTGGTCCTTTGAGTACCAGAAAAATTTTATTAAAAAATTTTACAATATAAAAGAATAAAAAAACCTGACAAGGTTTGATGGTTACCCTATGAAAATATTGGTTATTAATACGGGAAGCTCTTCATTAAAGTATCAGCTTTTTAATATGGAGAATGCCAGTGTAATGGCCAGGGGCAGTATTGAACGGATTGGTGAACCCCAGGGTATTTTAACCCATCATATATGTATACGGGGCAGGGATAAAAAAGTTGTCCAAGAGCAGGAAATAAAAACACACAAACTTGGAATGCATCTTGCTGCAAAACTGATAATTGATCCAAAGACCGGTGTTATTGATGATATAAGCCAGATTGATGCCATAGGTCATCGCGTGGTCCAGGGTGGAGAAGCCTTTGGATCTGCCGTTCTTATTGATACCAAAGTCAAGCAGGCAATCAGGGACAACACCCCTCTTGCACCATTGCACAATCCGCCAAATCTTATGGGCATCCAGGTTGCTGAAGAACTTTTTCCCGGCATACCCAATATCGCTGTTTTTGATACTGAATTTCACAGGACCGTTCCGCCCAAAGCATTTCTTTATGCCCTGCCCTATGAATATTATACGAAATTTAAAGTTCGCAGATATGGCTTTCACGGGACATCGCACAAATATGTTTCAAAAAAAACTGCCATGCTTATGGAAAAGGACATAAACAAAATAAATCTCATTACCCTCCACCTTGGAAATGGGTGTTCCATCTGTGCCATTGAAAAAGGCAAATGCAAAGATACTTCCATGGGCATGACACCCCTGGCAGGCATTATGATGGGAACCAGATCAGGAGATATTGACCCTGCCATCATCGGATACCTTATGGAACAAACGGGTATGAGCATACAGGAACTGGATATTGTATTAAATAAAAAGAGCGGGCTCAAAGGAATCTGTGGATTGAATGATATGCGGGATATCCATGAAGCATCAGCAAAGGGCGAAACAAAAGCCTTGCTTGCTGTTGAAATGTTTTGCTTTCAGGTTAAAAAATATATCGGTGCCTACGCAGCTGTTCTTGGCCATGTTGATGCACTGGTGTTTACAGCAGGTGTGGGAGAAAATGACCATATTATAAGGGCAAAAACCTGTGAGAATCTTTCATTTTTAGGTATTCAGATAGATCCTGAAAAAAACAGACAAAAAAATCCTAAACCCTTTTATATTCATTCCCGGGAAAGCCGTGTACAGGTATGGGTGGTCCCCACCAAAGAAGAACTTCAAATAGCAAAAGATGTTCTAGAAATATTGAAATAATTAAATGGGGGTCAGGCTTTCCTTATTGTCGTTATTGTCAATAAGGAAAGCCCCACAATATTTAAGGCCGAAACTTGAGTTAAACAATTACATTTTAGGCCTCAGGTTTTTGGGATCATATGGTGAGCCTGAAGCCAGAGTAGCCGGCACAAGATTTCCCTCAACCATGATCTGGTATTTTCCCTGTTTGATCCACTCTTCTGTGATGCCTGTTGGATTTCGCAGATACCCCATGGCAACAGCTGTTTTGACCTCAAACCCATAAGCTCCGGAGGTTGTAGTGCCGTTAAATTCCCCATCTCGAAAGATAGGCTCATTTCCATAGAGCATGATGCCTGGATCATTTAAGGTAAACATGGTAAGTTTGCGGGTAAGTTTGCCCGCCTTTTGTCTGGCAAGGGCTTGTTTGCCCAGAAAATCTGCTTTGTCCAGTTTAACACCAAAACCAAGACCTGCTTCATAGGGATTGTCATCAGGGGTTATGTCTGATTCCCAGTGACGAAGACCTGTTTCAAGGCGCAGCGAGTTTACAGCCTGCATTCCAACAAGCTTCAGACCATGTTTTTTGCCTTCTTCCATAATGGCATCAAAAACAGGAATAGTGAAAAATGAGGGAATATACAATTCCCATCCAAGCTCTCCAACATAGGACATCCTCACAGCCAGAACCCTTGCATAGGAAAGATCAATATATTGTGCAGTGCTGTAGGCAAACGCCTGGTTGGAAAGATCCGCATCTGTAAGAGCTGAAAGAAGGTCTCTGGATTTTGGTCCCATAACAGCAAGCATGGCATATCCATGGGTGACATCTGTTATGGTGCATACAGCTTCTTTCGGGATTCTACGTTTAATATAATCCAGGTCCCGAATGGTTGTGCCTGCTGCTGTAACAATAAAAAAAGTTTCATCATCAAGCCTTGTTACTGTAATATCTGTTTCAAATCCACCTCTTTCATTTGTCATGGGTGTGTAAACCACCTTCCCTGTTTCAACTGCCACATCATTGGTACAAAGGTATTGCAGAACCGATTGAGCATCACGGCCCTGAACCAGAAAGTTGCCCATGGAGCTTAAGTCATACATACCCACTCCATGCCTGACAGCAAGATGTTCTTGTTTCTGAAATGGAAGCCAATTGGGTGATCTCCAGTCATATTTATGGACAGGGTCAACACCTTCAGGCACAAAAAAATCAGCTCTTTCCCATCCTGCAATCATTGAAAAACAGGCGCCGTTTTCCTTAAGGCGGTCATGGACAGGGGAACATATAACAGGTCTGGCCGTTGTTCTCTGGCGGTTTGGATAATGGTGTTCATATAGGATACCAACAGATTCAATAACCCGGTCATGGAGGTATCTGGCATTGGCCTGCCAGGGAAAATACCTGCGCACATCAACTGGCCAGAGCTGCTCCTCGGGATACCCCTGGGAAATCCACTGGGCAAGGGCGCGTCCAGTGCCTGCAGAACCTGCAATACCAACCGAGTTCATACCGCATCCCACAAAGAAGTTCTTAACACCGGGAACTTCACCCACCATAAAGGCATTATCCGGTGTAAAACTTTCAGCACATACTTCCAGATGTCTGATCTGGGCATCTTCCAGGGCAGGAAACCGTTCAAAACCACATTCCATGAACACTTCAAACTGATCCCAGTCTTCAGCAAGCTCAGTAAATTTCCAGTCTTCGGGAATTCCTTTCATACCCCAGGGTTTGGCAACCTTTTCAAAACCACCCAAAAGGATTCCGCCGGATTCTTCTTTAAAATAGGTGACACCATCAAAATCACGCACAGTTGGAAAATGTTTTTTCAATCCTTTAATGGGCAGTGTAATGGCGTGCATATGTTCAGCAGCATGGAGGGGAATGATTACATTTACCATTTTACCGATATTTTTTCCCCACATACCGGCACAATTAACAAGATACTGGCATTTGACAGATCCATGTTCTGTATCAACCCCTGTAATCTCTCCATTTGCTGTTTTTATGTCAATAACCTTGCAGTTTTCAATAATGACAGCTCCACCCATTTTAGCGCCTTTGGCAAGTGCCTGGGTTGCGCCTATTGGATCGACCTGGCCATCATTGGGAAGATAAAATGCTGAAATAAGACCTTTTGCGCTCATTCCCGGAACCATATCTTCTGCTTCTTTAAGGCTGATTTCATACATATCAATGCCAAAAGCTTTTGCCATGGCAGCACCACGAAGCCATTCCAGTCTCCTGTCTTCTGTCTGGCAAACACCGATTGCACCGGTTCTGACAAAATATGGGTCCACACCCGTCTCTTTGCCAAGCTTTGAATAAAGTTCAGATGCATATTTTGCAAGGTTTGTCATCTCTTGATTTTGACGTAATTGTGCAAGCAAACCTGCTGCAGCAAAGGTTGTACCACAACCCAGCTCTTTTCGTTCCAGTAAAAGAACATCTTTAAATCCCATCTTGGTCAAATGATAGGCTGTACTGCATCCTACAATACCACCGCCAATAATAATGATCTGAGCCTGATCAGGTAATTTTGCTGCCATTAGAACCTCCTTAACTATTTTTTTTATAAAAAAACTGCATTTATGTTTTGTAATATAAACTATATAGCAACAGGCGTACCAGGAGACTCATTTATGTGCAAGCATAGTTAACCCAAAGACATAGACAAAAAATAATCTTTAAAAAAACAATAGGTTGGCATATGGACATGAAATAAAAATACGATTATTGCCAAAATAAATATCCATGATAATTATGGCTTTATGGGGTTTTATATCCCAAAAATGCAAAGTGATCCATAATTGCATCGCCTATACACTATAATGACATACAGCCCTATATTTTTTACTGCAGCATTACACAACTTATTGCCCAGATCTTTTTTTGCGTAATCCATTGGAACACACATCACTTTGGATCTGTTCTCTGCCATTTCAAACAAGGTAAGGAATTTCTTGACTTTGGTTCTGAAAAATGTTTTTCTTTTTCATAGTGAAGCTCCTTATAAATTATCACTGCTTTATTGCAGATGGATCCTTAAATATACCACTATCTTAGATGGTACATTGTATTTATGGGGAGCTTCATCACCCTTTAAGAAAGATTATTCTGTGTTCAACTTAAAATATGCTAAAAAAATGAAACTGTTTGCCCCAGAATAATTGAGCCATGAATGTGAGTGAGTGAGCTTGAAAAATTCTCACACATTCACAACATCAATTATTCTGAAAGGTACCAGTTGAAATATGCACCCACCCCTAATCGGGAACAACATGTTCAGTGTTTGAATTACAACATATGAACCAAAACCAGCATCCTATGCTATCTTTCCACATTCCAGTTAATAAATATATAGATCACATTTTCCGAAATCCCCGGATATTGATTTTGAAAAATCCGCTTACTCCAATAAAAATTAATAGAACAGTTATTAATTTAGTGATATCTTTTTCTATATATTTGAATTTTTTTAAATAGTAATAAAACTTTTCAGAAAGAGAGTAGAAGATATGGGTATTAAAGTGTGCGGTACTGGGGCGGTTGTTGGAGGGAGATCTGTTACAAACAAGTGTATGTCAGTGCAACCAACTACGGTTGGGGCCCTTATAGCATTGGAGATAATACTGATATTATTAACTGGCCGGACTGGTTCACAGGTCCTAACAGCAGCACAATTTTAACTGCTCTTTATACTGAAACCGGGCAAAATATAGATGATTTTGGTTCATGGCCGCGTTTGAGTTCTGATCCGGGCGGTGAAAATGATATTGTCATAATTAAACCATGTTACCCTAATTCAGATATCTTTGGCAACTCGACTGATTCTGCCGGAATCACCCCAAACGACTCATTTACTGTAAGTAATGTAAAAGCTGTATATAACAATCTTTTATCATATTTTCAGACCAGAACAGACAAACTTTTTATTGTCATTACCGCACCTCCTCAGAATGAAAATGAATATTCAGCAGATTATCAGACTGCAGCAGAGAGATCTGCAAATGCAAGAGCTGTTAATAATTGGTTGTTGGATGATTGGTTAGATAATTATCTCCATAAAAATGTTGCAGTATTTGATTATTTTAATGTACTTACTGCTACAGATAATCATCACAGGGTGAACAATGGTGCAGTGGAGCACACCATAAGTTCAAGCTACAACTATTCAGCTTATCCGACGGATATCTGGGACAGTCACCCAAGCACTGATGGCCAACTAAAAGCCACCACTGAATTTGTAGAGTTATTAAATTATTATTATCAAAGCTGGCAGGCTAATCAGACGAATGTTCTAGCTGATGCTGAATCTGACTGTCTCTTCAACTGGGGCGAAGACTATTACCCGTCGCTTCTTACGCCAAGCCGACCCACTTCCCAAACAAGTAGCCCCTACTATTTCAGGTACTACTCAGGGTCAAATACATACATAGGATATTCTTCAGCAGATGACCATCTTTACTTCCTCAGCGCAGACGGAGCCTTAACTGACTTAGGTTTGGCAGCCACATGGTCAACATCGGCTGGGTGTAGGTGACCTTTTGTAATCAGCTTCAGCATAGCATGGCAGGGTCAGAAATGGCCCTGCCTTTATTTAAAAAAGACCGCCATTTCAAGGGTTTCGGGAGATTTTTGAAAATAGACTCTACCAGTTCCACATATTTGTGGAACTGGTCATCCGCCACCTTGGAAACCAGGGAACCCCTATCTTTGCAAACCCTTATGGAATCTAACTTTGACAGCAATTTGTGGACCCTTTCAATGGTGGTTTTGCCTACCGTCAAGTACCAGGGATCTTTGCCCATCTCCACATCAATGATTTCAATGGTCGCTTCAATGGATTCTATGGCAGATAAATCCTGTCTTAAAAGATTTTCGGAAGCAGTTAAATCATTTCATGAACCAACAACAGATTCGGAATACTGGTTAATGGTAAGGGAACCGATGACTTCCAAAAGATATATTAAATCAGCATTTGGCGGATTTGGCAATATTGCTGCTTTTGGACTA